>JAEEGJ010016440.1_pt1 | contig 16973 bp, 11 predicted proteins | sample 8958761 | NCBI WGS metagenome assembly JAEEGJ01 (sample SAMN16246546, study PRJNA631951) | gut metagenome | biome: gut microbiome; feature: rumen; material: RS-attached | host: Bos | place: Iran: Karaj | collected 2018-10 | reverse complement strand
CTCTGGCCGCCGTACTGGTTGGAGGCGACCTGCGCGATGATCTGCGTGGCGATGTTGCAGGCGGTCGAGAAGCTGTGCGGGCGCTCAATCATCGTGCCCGAAATGACTGTGCCGTTCTGGAGCATGTCCTCGAGGTTCACGAGGTCGCAGTTGTGCATGTGCTGCGCGTAGTAGTCCATGTCGTGGAAGTGGATGATGCCCTGGTTGTGGGCCTCCACGATGTCCTGCGGGAGGAGGAGACGGCGTGTGACGTCCTTCGAGACCTCGCCGGCCATGTAGTCGCGCTGGACGCTGTTGATGGTCGGGTTCTTGTTGGCGTTCTCCTGCTTGGCGTCCTCGTTGTTGCACTCGATGAGGGAGAGGATCTGTCCGTCGGTCGTGTTCGCGTGGCGGACGAGGGAGCGCTTGTAGCGGTACGTGATGTACTTCTTCGCCACGTTGTAGGCGCCCTGCTCCATGATCTTCGTCTCGACGAGGTCCTGGATCTCCTCGACGGTCGATGCCCTGTCACGGGCTTCGCAGATCGCCGTGACGGCGTCGACAATGAGGTTGATCTGCTCGTCGGAAAGCTGGTTCTGCTCCTCTTCGGTTTCGTTGGCGCTCTTGATGGCCTTGAGGATCTTGGATGCGACAAACGGCTTTTCCTCGCCGCTGCGTTTGATGATGTTCATGTGTTGAAAGTTGAAAAGTTGAAGGGTTGAAAGGTTGAAAGGTTGAAAGGGAAAAAACACGCGCCCCGTAAGGAGGCGCGAGCATTTTTGCCAGTATTGAAATGATACCACAAACGCCGGCCGAAATACAAGAAAAATCGCTTGCCGTCCCCAACATATTGTGATTGCCGGGTCCGGCAATCACAATATGTTGGGGGCCGATGTTCTTTCCCAAACTTGTCTATGGACTTTTGTGGTATCATTACAGCTGCAACCGCAATAGGTGTGCTTCTCCATTCTTCTATGAAACCCCTCGTTCTCCATGTCATCCTCAATTCGCACCTCGACCCCGTGTGGCTATGGAACCGCGCGCAGGGCGAGGACGCCGCGATTGCCACGGCCCGCACGACGTGCGACCTGCTGGACGATTACCCTGAAATCCACGCCACTCGCGGCGAGGCGTGGTTCTACGAGACAGTCGAACGCTACGACCCCGCGACCTTCCGCCGCATGCGCCGCCATGTCGCGAACGGACGACTCCATGTCGTAGGCGGCTGGTATGTCCAGCCCGACTGCAATCTCGCCTCGCCCTACACCTACGCGCTGCACGCCCGCGTCGCCGGCGACTACTTCCGCCGCAGGCTTGCCGTCAAGGTTCGCACCGGCTATAACGTGGACAGTTTCGGCCACGCCGCTATGCTCCCCGACTTCTACGCCGCCGCCGGAATCGGCAACTACCTTTTCATGCGGCCCAACCCGCATGAAAAGCCAGACCTTCCAGGCGAAGTCTTCCGCTGGCGCGGCCCCGCAGGCGGCGAGGTGCTGGCCGCCCGCATCCCGGTCAGCTATGCCACCAACCCTGTCATTGTCCTGGAATACCTGGCCAAGGCTGCCGGCCTCATCAACCCCGCGCTCGGCCACGGACTCTTCTTCTGCGGCCTCGGCGACCACGGAGGCGGGCCGACGCGGGCCGAAATCGACGCCATCCTCGCGCACCGCGACGACTTCCCCGGCGTTGAGGTGCGCTTCAGCCACCCCGACGCCTTCTTCGATGCCGTGCGCTCCTCGAAGGGCTTTCGTTCCATCCCCGTCTACGAGGGCGAACTGCAGCACCACGCCATCGGATGCTATTCCGCCTTCTCCGTCGTGAAGCGGGACTTGCGCCGCACCGAGGTCCTTGCGGAGCGCTCGATGCGACGCCTGCCCGCCGCGACGCGCGGGGTCGCGGAGCGGTCGCTGCTCTTCGCCACTTTCCACGACATCCTCGCCGGAACATGTGTGGAATCGGCCTACCGACCCGTGCTGGACGATCTTGCCGCCGCGCGCCACGCCCTAGAGAAGGCCGAGGTCGAGGCGTGCCACCGCCGCACGGCCGCGCTTCCGCCGCATCCGTTCCAGCGCATCGCCGTGGACAACCTCGGGCGCGAACCCTTCGACGGTCTCGCGGAGTTCGAGCCGTGGGTGCCGCCACCAGAAATTGGCGGCCCCGCGCAACCGCGCCTCGAAACGATGTCCGGGAAGCCCATACCGATGCAGATACTGCCGCAGGAGAGCATCACGTGGCCTCATCCCCGCATAGTATTCCCGGCGCGTATCGCGCCAGGGAAACGCCTTGTCCTGCGCATCGCCGACGGCGCCCCCGCCCTGACGCAACCCTTGCGGGGGCTTTCGGCCCCGTCTCCGTCGAACGCCCTCCCATGCCGTTTCTCCTTCGCCATTCTAAAGGACTCCTCCGACACATGGAGCCATGGATTGAAGGGCTATGCGGCGCAAGCTGACTCCCCCGCGCTGACGCCTGTCGGCAAGCCCGTCCGCGTGATCGAAGGCCCTCTCATCGCCGAGGATCGTCAAAGATACGAGGACGCCGAAGGCAACTGGGCCGATGTCGCCGTGAGAGGCGAAGCGGGGCTGCAGGGAGTGCGCCTCCGCATCCGGCTCGTGTGGCGGACACCGCGACGGATTGTGAAGCTCTGCCTTGATCCCGGATTCCCCGTGCTGAGACGCGCCGACGGCATCCCCGGCAGGACGCTTCGCCGCTCTCTCGACGGCGAGGAATACCCCGTCTTCGATTTCTGCCGCCTTGAAGGTGCGGACAGTCGCTCATTGACGGCGGTATCCGCCGATGTTTTCGCCTGCGACGTGCAGCCGGATGGCCTCTTGCGGCTCACGCTGCTGCGGACGCCGTATTTCGCGCATCACGACCCGTCGACGGTCGCCGACAACTGTCTCTCGCCGGTCACAGACCTCGGCGAGCGCTTCTACGACATCGTACTCCTCGCCGACGCCGACGACGCCACCGTCCGCCGTGAACGCTTCAGGCTGACACAGCCACTACGCTTCTCGGAAACCACACGCGGAATGGGTTAAGTCGCTCACTTGTCGAAAAGCCGGGGATTGTCGCGGAGCATCGAGCCGACTATGCGGTTCGCGGCCACGGCATTCACCACGAGCACCTGGGCGTTCCCCAGCGTGCCGCGCCGAAGGGCCCCGCCCTCTTCAAGCGCCTCCTCGGCGCGGCCGAACTGCAAGCTTGGCGACCCACAATGCGGACGACTCCACATTGTTCTTGGGGGACGCCCGGGGACGAGAAGCGTAAAGTCCAGTAGGGGGGCGAGGTGGAGGCCCGGAACAGCCCATTCCTCAACGCCGTGCAGAAAAGTGCAGTGCGTCAGACCGCATCCGACCATCAATATGTCGCCGTCGAGGTCCATGAGGCGCCCCCAGGGGGAGTTACGGCCACAGGGTGTGTCGGTATACTCGTGCCCCGCGAGAAAGGCCTCCGCCAATGCGCCGTATGCGCAGACCGAGTGAGTGGGGTGTATGGATCGCCGCACACCGGGCGTCAGGCGGAAACGCTCGGGGAGCAGCCCTATGCACGAGGGGGTCTTTTCGACGTCAAAGACACGATTCTTCTGGTAGCAGATTTCGAAGCTGAGGGCGGGAAACGCCATGACACCGCCTTCAAAATACTCCATGAGTCCGTGAAGGACATCGTCGGGGCCGCCGAATACGGGGCCGATTGCCTTCATCGACGTGTGAAAGAGCGCCGCGCCCCTGGGATCGATGCGCATGGCTTCAAGATCTTTTCGTATTGACTTGCTCATACATCAATTATATTTTACTGTCGGCGCGTACGGTTCAAACCCTTACCCCTGTCGTATTTCACCGACGAGGAGAGGATGGCGAATCTTAAGTTCGTGGTCGAGGGTGACCTCGACCCAGTAGGCGCCGGGGGAGGGGAAGCGGAGGTTGACGAAGAACTCCACCGACGTGGCGGTGGCGTGTTCGTTCTGGAGCTTGATTTCGACGGCGCGCCCCTCGACGAGCTTCGTCACGCCATCCGGCGCGATGATGCGCGTCTGCTGGGTGTACGTTCCCTCGCCGCAGCACCAGCGGTTGAAGACGCAGAACTTCGGCACTGCGCCGGGGAACTCCTTGAAGCCGAGGCGTTCAAAGATGCCAATCAGGAAGAACTTGCCGTTGCCCTCCTGTCTTACGTCATCGCAGAGGATGCTTGCCTGAAGATCTGGTTTGAGAAATGCGTCTGCCATGTTTTGTATCCTTTCCTTATCGTGTCACTACTGCGGGGTGAAGGTATATGGGAAGCGGGTCGCGGACAGCGGCCGCCGGGTTGGAAAAGTAGAGGTCCGCAAGGTCTTCCGCCGATGAAATCACATCCTCGTCGACAACGCGCACGCCTTTGAGCGCGGAAAGCACAGGCGCCAAATGCGTGTATTCCGGCGAAACCACCAACGCGCCCTGCGGAATTGCCTGCGGCAGTTCCGCAGGAGTTGAAAGGTTGAAAGGTTGAAGGGTTGAAGGGTTGGTGTCAGGAACCAGGAACTGAGAACTAGGAACTGAGAACCGAGAACCAGGAACTGAGAACCGAGAACCAGGAACCAGGAACTGAGAACCAGCCTCTGGCGCGCCGTACACGGCGCTCCAGAGGGTGCCGCGCCGCGCGTCGCCGACGACGGCCACGACATCTGCGCCATGTTTTTGCGTTGCCGCGCGGGCAATGGCCGCCGCGCTGGAGAGTCCGAGGACGGGGATGCCGCGCGGAAGCGCCAGCCCCTGCAACGCGGCGAGGACGGAGCGGATGCCCGAGAAGGAGCCGGGGCCTGTTCCGGCGAGAAGAACGTCGAGCGACTGCGGCGCGACACCGGCCGCGGAGAGGCCGGCGACAACGTCCGCGAACCATTCCGGCGCGCGCGGCAGCCCCGCCCCGAAGAGACCGCAGGCGATTCGGTCGCGCCCGTCGTAGAGGGCCCACGATCCGTTGCCGTAGGCGCGTTCGACTACAAGAAGCTTTTCCATGCTTCCATTATAGCACAACGCCGCAATTGCGGCGTTGTGCTATAATTCTTAGTTTCAAGGTGAAGACATGAAAGACGCCATCAACAACAAATGGATGCGCGCGGCCGTTCCGGCGCTCCTTATCCACTGCTCAATCGGCACGGTCTACTGCTGGTCGACCTTCAAGACCCTCATCGCCGAGAAGATCGGCATGAGTCCCTTCGCCGTCGGCTGGGCCTTCTCCCTCGCCATCTTCTTCCTCGGCATGTCGGCCGCCTTCGCGGGGCGCATGGTTGAGAAGAACATCCACAAATCCTCGCTCATCGCCTGCATCTGCTTCACCGTGGGCATGCTGGGCACAGGACTCTGCATCCAGTTCGCGACGGGCATAACCGCCCTGATCGGTATCTACGTCTTCTATGGTTGCATCATGGGCATCGGCTTGGGAGTCGGCTATCTCACGCCCGTCAAGACGCTCATGCTCTGGTTCTCCGAGCAGAAGGGGCTTGCCACGGGAATCTCCATCATGGGCTTCGGCCTGGCAAAGGCGATTGCGACGCCCTTCATGGAACTCATCCAGAACCACCTTGGAATCGCGCCGATGTTCTACATCCTCGGCGCCGTCTACTTCCTTATGATGATGCTTGGACACCACCTCCTCCGCAAGCCGCCCGAATGGCGCGAGCCGGAGGACGAAAACGACGGTTTCCGCCTGATCTCCATGTTCCGCAACCCCGTCTTTCTCGGCATCTGGCTCATGTTCTTCCTCAACATCCACTGCGGTCTCGCGCTCATCTCCTACGAGAAGCAGATTGTCCAGACGGCCTTCGCCGGCGCGGCGGCGCTGGCGACGCTTGTCAGCGTAATTCCGTCCGTCACGGCGGCTTTCAACGCCCTCGGCCGCATCGGGTATTCGACGGTCTCCGACAAGATGAAGGATCGCAACACAGTCTACAAGATCATCTTCGCAAGCAGCATCGCGATAACGGCGGTCGCACTTTTCACATCCGCGATTCCCAAGGGGCCGGGGTCGGTCCTCTTCGGCGCGCTCGTCATCGCCTTGCTCATCATCGTGAACGCCGGCTACGGCGGCGGATTCTCAACGCTTCCCGCGCTTCTTTCCGCGCGTTTCGGAATGCAGAAGATCAGCAAGATCCACGGTCTCGCGCTCTCGGCCTGGGCGGCCGCCGGACTCACGGGCAACAACATGTCAGCGATCATCCTGCAGCACACCGGCAACAAGCCGGAGTCTTACAACGTGATCCTTGCCGCCGTCGCGGCGCTCTATGTCGTCGCCCTCGTCATCTGCGTGGCGATGGTCAGCCCGAAGAAGGCCTAGCCTGTTTTTGGTTGACAAGTTTCCCGAGCTTGTTCCATAATACTCCCATGAACGCGAAAAGCAAAACCATCGCGCGGGCGCTCCTTGCGCTTGCGTGTGCGTTGTCCTCTTCAATGGCGGACACGCGCTATCCTGTGGCGGCCGCCACCGCCAAGGAGAACAGAGCACGCCTGGAGGCCTTCCGCAAGGACGCCTACTGGAAGAACGCGCCATTCGCCGTGGTGGCCGTAGACGCGGTGAGCGGAGTATGCCGCACCCCGGATCTCTTCCCGGAGGACGGTGACTTCACGAACGGGGTCGCTGTCATTGCGGCGCAGGACGAGTACGAGAGCGCGTCCGTCATCCTGTACGGATTCAACGACGTTAAAGACGTCCTTCTCGTACCCGGCGACCTTAAGGGTCCCGGCGGGAGAATCCGCGCGTCGGAGTTCGACCCGAAGGTCGTCAAGGTCTGGTACCAGCAGGGCACGGCCTGGGGGAGTTTCTTCTCCGACCCGCTTAGGCGGGTCCCCACGCCCGAACTTCTCCTGCACGACGAGGCGCTCATCGAAGTCGACCACAAGGAGCGCGAGAACTTTCTCCGGTATGACTACCCGTCCGGCACCAAATACCGCTGGATATCCTTCGGCGCCGCGGCCGTGGACCATTCCAAGGAGGGGGCCGTAGACCCGCATCGCATACATGACGCCGAGAGTCTGCGTCCCTTCTTCCTGCCGAAGGACGAGTTCAAGCAGCTCCTGATCGCCGTCCATGTGCCGGCTGGGCAGAAGCCCGGTCTCTACACGGGTTCGTTTGAAGTCACCGTCGCCGGCAAAAAGGCGTGCGACATACCCGTCCGCCTAAGAGTGCTTCCGTTCACGCTCCCGCCACCGGCGACATTCCGCGACCTTTCCCGTCCCTTCATCTGCACCCCGTACAGCTACGGCAACCCCGCCAAGATCGAGAAGCTCACGCGCAACATGATCCGCCACAGCGTTCCGGACGGCCTCGTCGAAGTCATGAAAAACGAAGACGACGCCCGCGCGGCCTACGAGATGTTCAAAAAGACCGGCTTCGACACGGACCTCCTCTTCCACGCGCTGCCAAGGTGCGGCGTCACCACCTCTTACCCGCCCAAGGAAAGCGACGCCAACTACGAGCGCTTCAACCAGGTTACAGGGTCCATCGCCCGCGTGATGGCGTCGATCCGCAATGTCTTCGGTCCGAAGACGAAGGTCTTTTCGTACGGCTATGACGAAGGAGGCCCGCATATCGTCCGCGCCGAGCGCGCCGTCTGGGAGGCGGTGCACCGCGCCGGCGCCTCCACGATGGTCGCCACGCTCTGGCACACCTACATCCTTTTCAATCTCGACTACGCGAATGTGCCTCGCCCGCCGCGCGCCGCGAAGCGCGCCGAGGCCGACGCCTACCACGCCGCCAACCCGGACGGCATGATCGCATGGTACGCGGATCCGCACTCCGGCCCCGAAAACCCAGACTACACGCGCCGGATATACGGCATCATGTCGTGGCGCAACAACTACGACGGATCCTGCCAGTACATCCTCTACAGAAACAACTGGAACGACTTCTGGGTGCCGGACGAATCGAACCTCCGCGGCCTCATGCTTGTCTACCCGCAGGACAACGACATCCTCGACACCATCGAGTGGGAAGGCGTCCGCGAAGGCATGGACGACGTCCGCTATGTGACGCTCCTGAAGCAGCTTGGCGAGCAGGCGCGCCTTTCGTCCGACATCCCGACCCAATACGCCGGGCGGGCGGCGCTCGCCTGGATATCCCAGGTCGATTGCGAGCGTTCCGCGCTCGACTACCTCCGCATGGAGTCAATCCGCCGCATTCTCGACCTTCAGTCCCGTCTCGCAAAGGAGGGCAAGTAGATGAAGACTTCCATCAGCCGCCGTTTCGCCCCCACTTTCCTTCGTGCCGCCGGCATCTCACTTGCGCTTGCGGCCGTGGCGTGCTTCGCCGACGCCCCAGCGGCGGAGGAGCTTCTGTCCGTGACCAACCTCGCGACCTGCCATCAAAAGGTGCGCAACGCCTACCGCGACGCCCTCGTCTCCGCCGGACGCGCCGGCGACGACGCCACATTCGGCGCGCTTGTCCGCCACCTCGGCGAATGCGGAGGCGCCCCCGTCCAGACGCCCGTCTTCGACATTTGGGCGGCGGCCGCGAAAACCATTGTCGACCGCGGTCTCGCGGTCGATGCGAAGCCCGCCGCGGAACGGGCCGAGATCATCGCCGGCTTCCGGGAGGGAAGCTCGACTTTCGGATTCTGGGCCGGCTCCGACGAAATCGCGAAGAAGTCCCCCCGCGACCGCGCCTCGGCCGCCGCGTTCGACATGGCCATTGAACTCCTCGAGCGCAAGATGCCGCAAAAGGGGCTCTCCCCGGAACTTCGCTATCGCGCAGCGCAGTCGCTGGCGCAGATGTCTCGCCGGGTGCTCTCCAGCGAGGCCGCCGGCCGCTTCGCATCTGATCGCTTCCGCACCCTGGCCCTTTCGGTCAATCCAGTCTCGCCTGAAGGCACAAATGTCCTAATCAAGGCCGTCGACGACTCATTCTGGCCCTTGATCCAGTACTGCCAGTGCAAGGGCGTCGGCTCCCTCGTCCGGGAATACCGCGAGAAGCTCGGCCCCGTCCTCGACGCCGCCGGACAGACGGGCGCCCTCGCCGCCCGTGAGGCCGCCGAGGCGAACAGGCTCTTCGACAACGCCGCCTACAAGGCCCTTCTGCCGGCGCTGGAGGCCGCGTTGAAGAATCCGCGCATCGCCTACAAGACCGCCATGACCTTCAACTCCGCCATGACGACCGCCCGCTCCAACCCGCCCTGGGCCGAAATCGGCCGGGCGCTGAAGCCCATTCTCGACAACAACAGGCAATTCGACGACGAGAAGAGACTCCAGCTCGCCTTCATAAAGCTGCAGGTGGCGCGCGGAACCGGCGACACGGCAGGTGTGGAAGCCACCTTCAACGCGATGCAGGACATCTACGACGCCGCAGTCAAGGCCAAGAACGCCGAGGACGAGCGCGAACGGCAGTGGAAGATCGACGATGCCGCCGCGCGCAAGGAAGGCAAGTCAATCGCTCCGTTTGAGAGGAAGGTCCCGCGATCCCTGCCCAATGACGTGCCCGGACGCGAACGGGTGGGCGTCGCCGGCTGGCTGCTCAATGCCGGGGCCGTCGATGCCGCCATCCCGCTCTTCAAGCGCGCCGCCGTGCCGCGCAACCCGAAGGCGTGCCTGGAGCTCGCCCGCGCCGCCGCCATCGGCGGCAACCGCGAGGAGGCCCTTGCCGCCTCCGGCATGATTCAGGGCACCAACAGCACGGCCGACGCCATGATGAAGATCAACGCCTTGTTCTTCGCCGAATACGTTCAGTCCACATCGCCCGAGGACCTCGTCAAGCGGCTGAAGGCCCTTCGTCCGCGTTCGGACGCCGCAGCCGGCGAGAATGCCACCGCGGCCGACAAGGACCGCTTCTACCTCGACCGCCTGCGCCACCTCTCGCGCTCAATGTACACCATTTCAAGCGACCAGCGGGGAACGGCAATGATGAAGGCCGTGGTCGACCTCTCATACGCGCAGCTCTGGCCCGAGGAGACCGTATCCTATCGCGTCCGCTACCTCGACGAAGCTCCGACCAGCGCCGAAACGGCCCTCCGCCTCGGCCTCTTCGACAAGCTTCCGAACGAAAATCGACTTGGCCGATACAACGTCTACAACATTTTCAAGAAGGACAAGGAGCTGAAGCGCGTTCGCGGCGAACCGGCCCCGCACCTAGCCGCCGACAAGCCAGGATGCGAGGCGGCCGTCATTTCCGCATACGACCGCATGGGTCTCCATCTCTACGCGAAGTTCAACGACCCCGATGCCTGGAAGACGCGCGACGGGTTCGCCCGCGGCGTCGCCATCGAATACACCATCATGCCCGGAGAGGGACGCCCCTGGCACTGGAACATGCTCAACACCGCTGACAAGCCCTCCGACGCCGGCGTCTTCTGGGACAGTCCGCGCAAGGGCTTCAAGTACGGCATGGAGTACATAACCGAGGACTTCTACGTGGGCGAAAACTGCCATGTCGTCCATCTCTTCTTCCCGTGGCTGCTCTTCGCATACGACCTGCCCGAGAACGGAGCCGAGTGGCGCCTCTCATTCATCGCGGAGTGGGCGGGGCAGTTTGGCGCGCTCGGCGGCGGAGCCGTGCACGAGCTCGGCCGGGCAATGCGCCTCGACTTCGATGTCCCGCGGGCGCAGCGCGACATTCTCCACCTCTCCCTCCTGCGCCAGGCCGTGGGCGAATACGGCCGCGTCAGGGGCAAGTTTGAGAATGCCGAGTTCTGGATTGACCCCCACCTTGGCGACAGGCCCTTCTACAGGGACGTCGTCGTCCCCTGGCTGACGGAACTCGACGGCGTGGCGAAGCAGGTCCGCGAGGGCGGCGCGCTCGACTCCGCGACCGTGGACCGCATTCTCGGCAAGCACCTCTTCGAGTTCGCCGACTTCCGTCTCGCAATCGACGCCAAGCGCGCCGCCTGGGTTCGCGACTCGCTTCTGCGGCCATAGTAGTCCCTTGTCTCTCAACTGCTTTCTCACTTCCTAAGGAGTTCCCAATATGTCATCCCGTACTTTCGCCTTTCTTGTCCTTTGCGCCGCGACCGGCGCAATATCCTCGGCCATTGCCGCCGGCTTCGCCCTTGAGGAGGGCTCCGCGCGCGGCAACGTCGACGCCGCTGGCCTGACGGCCTCCGGCGGGGAACCCGGCTCGCTGTACTTCAACGCGGCCACCATCACCGAGCTGCCCGGCACCCAGGTGGAGCTGGGCACGTCGCTCATCAAGCCGTGGGCGGACGTCAAGACGATCAACCCCTACACCGGCGAGACCGACGTCGGCCACGGACACAGCAAGGTCTGGACGATTCCCAGCGCCTACGTGACACACCAGCTCAACGACTCGCTCTGGTTCGGCGCGGGACTCTTCACCCGCTACGGCCTCGGCGCGAAGTTCCCGGCCACTTGGGCGGGCCGCTACGGCAACTACAAGGCTGAAATTCTCTCCTTCGACTTCTCCCCGAACATCGCGTGGAAGGTCACGGACAGTCTCTCGCTCTCCGCCGGCCTTTCGCTCCGCTACTTCGACATTGAGCTCGCGCAGCGCATCGACGCCGCCGGTCTCTACGGCCTCCGCAACTACAACGACCCGTCCTTCTCGCCCTACGACATCGACCAGGACCTCCACGGCGACGACATCCAGCCGGGCGTCGACTTCGGCCTCGCGTGGAAGATCACGGACAACCTTGATTTCGGCGCCGCCTACCACAGCCGCGTGCAGTTCAAGGTCAAGGGCGACGCCAAGTGGCAGAAGCCCGCCGCCGTGAACGCCATGGCACCCGCCTTCTTCGAGAACACGTCGTTCACCTCCCGCAACTACAACCCAGACAAAGTCATGGCCGGCCTCGCCTGGGGCGCGACCGAACGTCTGACCCTCTCCGCCGGATTCACCTACACCACCTGGCACCTGTACGACGACCTTCTCATCAAGCTCGACAACGAGATGGTCCCCGGCCGCCGCGAACTCGCCAGCGAAAAGAAGTGGAACGACACCTGGCGCCTCTCCGGCGGGGCCAGCTACGCCCTCACCGAGGAATGGACCGCCCGCGCCGGCTACACCTGGGACCAGTCCCCGATCAACAGCGTATACGCCGACTACCTGGTTCCGGGCGACAACCGCAGCATTTTTGGTGTCGGCCTCGGCTGGTCGCGCGGCGACTGGACCGTTGAAGGCTCCCTTTTCTACGAGTACGTCGAGGACTTCCGCGTCCACGCCGCCCCCGCGCGCGGCGTCTACGACGGCGCCTACCAGAACGCCGAAGGCTACTGCCTCGCCCTGTCCGTCACAAGGCGCTTCTAGAGTTTCTTCCCGCGTCAAGCGCCCAGAGTGTGCGAGAAGGAGTGTGCCTTCACGCGCACCCCTTTTGGCGCTTAATCCTAACGGCGTTCGCCCAACCAGCCTTCATTCCACAAAACAGGCCGCGTAGAGCGGCACGGAACGTACTGGACTGGGAGTGCCGAAATTCTTTTCCGATATTCGAATCACGCGGCTTTCGGGATAGCGGCCATCTAGAGCGAAAAATGCTACTGTCCGAAAAGTCTCTCCCGAACAATACTCCAGCCCTCTTCCGGGTTATACTGAACGCCCCTGCGAAGGTAGTTTTCCGTATCTTCCAAAAACTCTGGCATGGTCAGCTTCGCAGCCATGTTTTCGTCAAACTGCTTCAGCGTTGGGACATAACCAGCCGAAAACTCCATATAGCGGGCAAAGCATCGTATCACGGCTTTGCAATCAACTTCGGCCCTTGAAAGCGCATAAACGAGATCGAAAAGGTCACGCCCTTTTCTGCGCTGATACAGGGCCCGCAGTTTCGTGCCAAGCAACTCTTCAAGAGCGAATGTCTTGACCTGGCATGAGCCGGAAAACCACCCGTTCTCAACGCCGAAAGGAATTGTCCTATATCCCAGTTCGGAAAAATGCTCCTTGCAGTTGGTTTCGACTTTAATCTTGATTGGCACTACTGGTGGAATGGTGGACTCCATCCTGAAGGACAGGGAATTATTGAAAGCTTTCTGAAGTCGTTTCATACCCGGAAGGAAACTAAGAACCTCCTTCAAATGGTCGAAAAACTCCCCGAATGGCGCGGGGTCAACCTGTACAAGGTCGATATCTTCCGAATACCTGACCTGTGGCGCAAAATGGAGTTTATGGAGCGCGGTTCCACCTCGGAAAGCAAGATGTTCTTTAAGGAATGAATCCGAATATATCGCAACCAGCGCACGGGAAAGCAGCAGATCCTGCTCGATCTGTTCATTGGCGGGCCATGGATGCTCTGCGGCCCATTCAGTGATGTAGTTGGTGCTAATCATATGTCATCAGCCTCTACTCTCGCATTTACGACAACCTTCCACCTATCGTCGCATTCGCCCATTGCCGCTACCCTAGGAGAAAGGGCCGCAACACGCCGTTCCTTAAATCGCTTCTGCCACTCGCCAAAAATCGCAGCACCCTGTCTTTCGTCCTGCAGGACGTTTTCCACGATATAGCCCAAACGCTGGATGGTTGCCGAATTGCAACATCCGAACACGCCATCTGCCGCATTGGAGAAATCGGTTGTTTCAAGGAGTTCCGCGATAACCGAAGCAACTGCCGAAAGGCCGCCGGCGTAATGCTCGAAGCGGATGAGATCGAGTGCCGTGAGTTCGGCATTTGAATAAACTATCGGCCCCGTCTCGCCGTTCTTTTCGCAAAGGAAATCCGTCGGGATTGCGTTCCTGTATATCCACCTGATGTTGCGTTTTGATGTTTCACTTAGGGAAAGCCTTGGGCGTACCGTAACAACAAAGTCTGTTTGCGCCCGCTGATGGGCGGCACCCCACATGACGGCCGCGCTCAGAAGCCCGAAATAATAGGGACGCTTCTGCCGCTTCATGAATTCGCCTATGAAATAGTATGGGGGCACGGCTCCGCGAAGAACATACTGCGGCGGGAGAATGACATAGAAAGAACTGTAAGGCGAATAGAGCACTTTCTCACGCTTAAGTCGTGACAAAGCGTTCAAAAGCACCTGATGCGCAACACCTGGAAAGGCATAACGCACCTCTTCAAGAGAAAACATAGTCTTGCCTCTGATTTCTCTCTCCCTTACCCAGTTCCTGACAGTTACCGCATCCATGACATGATAATAATCCAATTTTGGTTAGTTTTGCTCCAAATCTACGATAATATGTTATCACATTCATTCATAAAGCGCAATAGCAAATTTAGGGCGCGCAGATAGTCAATTGAAGTCCGAAGGTCTTCGGGAGGGCCGCGCTTTGTCGCGGCAGCAAGGCGCACCAAAGGCAGTCAAGTATCACCGATCAGTGCCGCAGCGCAGAAACAGGGCACACGATGATGTCATCCACCTTGCGGCGGTAGGCGGCCACTTGTCGAAATGGTACTAAGACATTTTCTCTGCCAGCCTTCAAAAAATGGTTGCGCAAGAAGTCTGAAATATGCCATACTAATTGCTGACAATTTGTTTCGCTTTCTGCATAGCAGTCGTTGATTTCGAATCCTTGGAAAGTTTCGTTGAACGACACGATGCAAGACAAGCGCGCGCTAGCGCGCCTCTTTTCGTGTTTTCAACAAAGGCCATTCCAAGGAGCCTGAAATCAGGACACAGAAGAGGCCGCTTCTTTTTTTTGTCAGATTTGCGGACTTTTCTTCGTATATGTACATGAAAGGGAAATAGTGCCCTCAACTTACCCTCACCCACCAAGGAGAACACGAACATGAGCAAGCAAGAAGCCATCCGCAATGCCGCCAGCGCCGTCAAGGCACACGGCCTTACCCTTCCCGGCAATCTCGAAAAGGAAATCGCCGGATTGGAGAACCCGCAGTACCGCGTCGCCGTCGTCGGCGAATTCCATGTCGGCAAATCGACCCTGATCAACCGCGTCTTCCTCGGCGACGAACTCCTTGCCGAGGGTGAAGGACGTCCAACGACAGCCGTTGCGGTAGACAACGAATTCGGCCTCGATTCGAAGATGGAAGTCTATGACTGGGCGGACGGCACCCAGACGAAGGAGACGCTCGTGAAGACGGTGCCGAATCCCACCAAAGATGATGTTCACGACGCAACGGTGTCCAGCGCAATGGAGACGCGCACCGAACTTGCGAAGAAGCGCGCCCGCGTCCGTATCGCCGGGCCGAACGAAGCGCTTCGCGGCTTTACCGTGATCGACACTCCCGGACTCGACGACCCGAACCAAGAACTTCTTCTCGACACGACCTGGCGCATCATTCCCGGCGCGGACTTGGCGCTTCTGGTCGTCCCTGCGCGGATGCTCGGCGACCGGCCCATGAACCTCCTTCGCAAGGAGATCATGGGAACGAGCGGCATCTCCCGCCTGATGGTCCTTGTCTCGTGCAAACCGTCAGACGATTTCGACGCCGACCAGCGCAAGGACGTGCTCGACACCATCAAGGCCCAGCTCGCCAGCATCGGCCGTGAAAACATCCCCGTCGAGATGTATTGTTTCGATTCAGCGGTCGAGGACATCATGTCCGACGTTAAGGAAATCCGGATGACCCTCCGGAACTTCCTCACGGAAAACGCCATGCCGGGCCGCGAGGAAAAGGTGGAGAACCTTGTCCGGATTGAACTTGAAAAAGACCTCGCCGCAATCGCCGCAAAACTCGCGACGGCCGGCAAGTCCGAGGCCGATCGCGCCGCGCTCGCCGCGAAGGTCGAAGACAAGGTCGCCCGCTTCAAGGAAAAGGCCGAACGGGCGTTCGAGCGGTTCCAGGACGAAGTGAAGGCTTTAAACGACAACACGATGCACGATGTCGATCTCGCCGTCGAATCGGTCTTCGGCAAGTTCTACGCCGAACTTGCCGAGAAGGAAACCGTCGACGCGATGCGAAAGGTTCTCGACAGGGCGCAGACCACGATCAAGGCGGATCTCCAGGATAAGATTATCATCATCGGCTTGAAACTCAAGTCCGACATCAACCGTCTTGTCGGTCAGTACGGCAAGGAAATGGAGGATGCTGAGTGCGGCTGGAACCTTTTACTTGAAGACGAGCTCAACATCAAGACGGGCGTCGTTGCAAAAATACCTCCCATCGCATACGACATCCTAAACACCATCGTACTCAACCTCATCCTTCCCGGCGGAATCTTCATCGCCCTCATGGCCCATATTCTCGGCAAACCGATCATGAATCCAACGACCTGGGGTGCGAAGAAACTGATTCTTGCACAGGTCAAGTCCGGCCTGGAGGAGGCCAAACCAGAAGTCCGCACCCAGATTATGCAGCAGGTCGACAAGGCAATCCAGAAAATCTTTGCGGATGTCAAGGCCGCGATGGAATCTTCCAACAAGGCCCAGGTCGAGGCCATCCGCGCCGCCCTCGCGGCCGAACCAGCCGGTTCCGGCGACCGCGCCGCCCTCGAAAGCGCCAAGGCCGACCTCGAAGCCGCCCTCGCCGCGCTGTAGCAAACAGGAGGTGCGGCTTCCAGCCGCGCCATGCATCTTTGGCGCGGCAAGATTCCGCACCTCCACCAGCAACTAACAACTAGCCACTAACAACTAAACCACCATGAGCACCATCTCCACCCAACTCGATTCCATCCTTGCCACCCGCGCCTCGCGTCTGCGGACGCTTGACGCCGACATAGCCGGCTGGCAAGCTCGCGCGGACGAAGTTTTGCGCACACTTGCGGCCGTCGAAGCGGCGGAGCGCGTCAATCCCGACCTCGCCGGAGCGTCCGCGACCCTCCGCACCGTCGGGGAGACCCTACGTCGCGTTCTCGAAGACGGTGCCAAGGTCCGTGCCCGTTTCGCGCGCGATACGCTCTGCATCGGCATCGGCGGCGCTGCTCGGATGGGCAAGAGCACCTTCCTCCAGTCCGTCACCGGCCTCGAGGAAGCGCAGATTCCGACCTCAGACAAGTATTTCACGACGGCCGTCCGCAGCCAAATCGAGAACAGCGCTAACGAGAACACGGCCATCGCCGATTTCCATTCCGAGGAATCGTTTCTGCGCGAGGTGATCGCCCCGATGTGCGGCGCGATCCGGATTGCCGCCCCGCCGAACCTCCCGGCGTTCCGGACCGCCCGCTTCGAACTGCCAGACGGCGTCACGCA
>JAEEGJ010016439.1_pt1 | contig 16973 bp, 17 predicted proteins | sample 8958761 | NCBI WGS metagenome assembly JAEEGJ01 (sample SAMN16246546, study PRJNA631951) | gut metagenome | biome: gut microbiome; feature: rumen; material: RS-attached | host: Bos | place: Iran: Karaj | collected 2018-10 | reverse complement strand
ACTTTTCATTCGGCACGAGCGTTGCGACCATGCCCATTTCAGCCATTTCGCCGTGGAGCTTTTTCACCACCGGCTGGATTTCTTCTTCGGTCTTGCCCGTCAAGAGCATGAGAGCCTTGACCATGTTAGAAAGGTAAGCCTTGCGATACGTGATGCGCACGCCGTTTGCCATGGCGTAATCGAAGTTCGGCACGGACTGTCCACCATGCTGGTCGTTCTGGTTACTCTGAATGGCGATAGCTGCCAAAGCGGCGTAGCTGCGGATATCCTTCGGTTCGCGCAAGTGACCGTGACCCGTATTGAAGCCGTTCTTGAACAACTTAATGAGGTCAATCTGGCAGCAGGTCATCGTAAGAGAATAAAAATCGAGGTCATGGATGTGAATGTCGCCATCCATGTGGGCACGGCTGTGTTCCGGCTTGAGCATCATCATCGTGTAGAAATGCTTAGCGGATTCGCTCCCGTACTTGAGCATAGTACCCATAGCGGTGTCGCCGTCGATATTGGCGTTTTCGCGCTTGAGGTCAGATTCCTTCGCGGAGCTGAACGTAATGTCGTGAAGCGTCTGCATGAGGCGAGTGTTGACTTCACGGACGCGGGTACGTTCGGCGCGGTACAAGATATAGCTCTTCGCGGTATCGGCGTAACCACCTTCGGTCAAAGCCTTTTCAACAGCATCCTGGATTTCTTCGATGTCCGGCTTAGTCTTGTTTTCGGCTTCGAGATGGCCAACAGCTTCGGCAGCAACCTTGAGAGCGACATTTGTCAGAAGGTCATCGTTTCCAAGCAAATTCATCTGAGCTTGGGCAGCCTTGATCTGTTCATCCAATTCGCCGGAGGCTCTAAAAGCCTTGATTACGGCGTCTGCAATCTTCTCGATGTTGAACGGCATCTCGCGGCCGTCGCGCTTTTTGACAGTAAAAATCATCTAAAAAAAACCTTCAATTCCCGTTTCCTCAAATATAGTCAAAACTCATCGTTTTTACTATATCTTGTGTCCGAAGTCGAACCACACCCACAAGATGTAGGTCAGCCTCACTACAAGTATAATAAATCCTAGTCCATTTTGGAAGACTTTTTGCACGTAAGATGTAATTTTTTTGTAATATGTCCTCAACTTATCAACAAGAAAAAATAATGAACAATCAAATCACAATTCTTCTATCGCATCCAAACATTTCTAACTCCATGTTCAACAAACACTTAGTGGATATCAACAGAAAAAATCCCAATTTCGTGTTCCACCACCTTGACAAAAACCGGGTTAATGGCTATTTCGACCTGGAAGCCGAAAAAAAAATGTTGAGGCAGTCCAAGGCCATTGTGTGGCAGTTCCCTATATATTGGTACAACTCCCCCTCGAGCTTGCGCGACTGGCAAGACCAGGTCATGAGCCCGATCGTGTACAGCGCCGACAACTTCTTGAAGGGAATGCCCGTACGCGTCGTATTTACAGCGGGCGCCGCCGCAGAGCACTACACCCACGAAGGACTCAACCGCTACACCGCCGACGAAATGCTCATCCCGTTCGAGATGACCGCAAACGCCGCCGGCATGAAGTGGTTTAAACCGCTCGGCTTTTACGGTTGCAGCCCGGATATGACAAAAGCCGCCCTTGATAAGGCGGCCAAGGAATATGAAGAAAGTTTGTTAGAACTACTTTAATTCATAAACGACGCGGACAGATGCGCTCACCTCGACGGAGTCGGCAATCGCCGTTTCGTCGGGAGCTGCGGCGCCGTCCATCATAGCGTTTGCCGCAAGCATAACACCCTTGGCTCGATAGACGCGATTGTACTGGTTGTAGATGATTCCGCCACCTTCGCCGTTGATTTGGAGTACGCGACCGAGCTTTGCACCTACACCTTCGGCATAATCGTTAGCCTTGGCGGTTGCCTTTTTGCCCGCCGCCTTGATAACCTTCGACTGCACAGCGTCCACATCCTTGAGCTGGGCCGACGTGCGCTGGATTTCGACATCCGGTTCCGAAGAAAGAGCCTGCACGAGAGCGGCGGCATCAATTTTGCGATTTACCGTAATCACAAAGCTCTGTGTCGCCACATAACCGACGAGTTCACGCTTGCTATTGCGATAAGACCACTCCTTGTGCATTTCGACGCTGTTCTGTTCCACGTTCGATTGCGGAATCTCAAGCGATTTCACGTTTTCGAAAATCACGGAACGGCGTTCTGCCAGGCGCTTGGAAACCGTTTCCTTGTCCTTGCCGCGGATTTCAAGGCTAAAGCCCATTTCGAACTTGTCAGCGGCAAACTTCTTGGTTTCCGTTGCCGAAACTTCGATGCGCGGGACCTCGAGCGCAACCGAGCCATTGGACGCAGCCACAGGAACAGCCGTCGGTTGTGCGTTAAACACTCGAATAATCAAGCACACGCACACAACAAGTACGATGAGATAGATGATATTGAGCAATTTTTGCATCATCGTTTTTTACCCCTTTTTAATGTTATGGATTTAAAATACTTTTTTTAGCGTTAAAAAACAAAACTACGAGATTTTTAACAAAATATTTTTCGTCAGGGAAATCATTTCCAAGAACCATGTCCCCAGCCAAGAACAACTCTAGCATTCGGAATATTTTTTAGGTAATGGCGTTTACGAACCCTAATTCGTAATTGCCCCCCTTGTTCACGATTAAAATTTTCAGGTAAGAAAAAAAACAACAAATAACGTCCATTTATCGGACAATTATATTCAGGTAAAGATGAGGAAATCGATTCACCCAAAAAAACAGTATCAGCAATATGAAATGAAACTTCAAGTGAATCATGTTCAAGATATGCTTCACTATCAGGCAAAGTTACAGGATTTCCCCTTTCTCGATCAAAACATAGAGAAAACTTATAGCCATACTTAACAAAAGGAACATCTATAATTTGTTCTTCATCAGAATCTAAATCAACTGGATGTTCCCAAAGATTCTCGTAATTATGAAACGCATTTACACGATAGCCATCAATATTCCTATAACAGCAGCAAAGTACTAGACAAATTGTTGCAAACAAGAAAAACCTTACCATGCAAACCTCGATAACGAACACCTATGCAATTGGGAAATTTTTATTCTCTGATAGTTTTATCCATTATTAAAATTTAATATACTCAAAAAACTATCAATGAACAAACAGCCACCAACGAATCCAATTAACCTCATTTTCTTCATGAAGCACCTTTTTTATCTCAAAGGATTCCACTTGATCATCATCAGGATGCCTAAACGAAACATAAGCGGTCACCGTTATATTTTTAACATTCCTTGGAATTAAAGGAAATTTTTCTCTAGTTTTTAAGGAATCCCAATTAACAATATCCAAAGAAACCATGTAATCACGTAACTCAGGAGGATTCATTTCATTTTGCCTCAACGCCCGTTTGAACTCAACTTGAGTATTTACACGCTTGTATATTTCATTATCAACAGCTAAATACAGAGAATCTATGTGAATAGACATATTTTTTAGAGAATCTTTCTCTAAAAATTCTTCATCAATGCGAAACACAACAGAACAAAAACAACGATCTGAGTTACCACATTTTTCCGTATCTTTGACAAGAAAACCGACCTTCCATTTTTCAGCAACGGTAGTCCATATAACATCAGGCTCAAAATAACGAGATTTACAATAACATCCTGATAACAGCAGGATAAAAACAATAAAAATAAATTTTTTCGTATTCATTATAAACATTTTAAATCTTTTCACCACAAAATCTTAATCAATGCATCATGGTCCCTTCAACATAAACAGACTCATTTTTTTCGTGAAGCTCTTTCTTTATCATCATTGATTCAACACGACCGTCATCAGGATACTTGAACGAGACATAAGCTGTTGCAATCACCTTTTTTATTTTTCGGGGGATTAACGGCCATTCTTTTCCTGTTTTCACAGAATCCCGACTAACAATACTTAATGAATTAATGTATAGCTGTAAATATGGCGGGTTGTTTTCATTCGCACGAATGGCACGATCAAAGTTTTTATTTTCATTTATACGTTTATACACTCTATCACCAACTTCAAGATATAATGAATCTATATGTATAGACATATTTTTCAAAGAATCTTTATCTAAAAAATTTTGTTCCAGATGAAATACTGTAGCACATTCAAAATAATCACCGTTCTCGCAAGGATCCCAATTGAATACCGAAAAACCGACCTCCCATTTTTCAGCAATTTTAATCCACGGATCATCAGCAACAAATCTGCGGCTTTTACATTGATGATAGCAGCCCAAAAATAACAAAACAACAAGAAGTAAAAACAATTTTTTTATAAACATTCTGCCCTACCATTCATAAGAGGAGCCATAATTCCCAATCATTTTCCAGTTATAATAACGAAAAACTGTTGTGATAGCGAACGCCTGCACCACCTAGCAAAAAAACGCAAAATTAATGGCGGTTTGCGCAAACAAGATTAGCCACGAAGTTCACGACAATCGCAACGACAATCGTCGTAGTCATGCTGATGAAAGGCATCCACGGCCAGCTAAAGATGCCATCGAAGACTGCTTTCACGCCAAACGCAGGGATTCCCTGGATAAGCACAAGGCTTGCCATGCCGCAAAGCACAGCGACAATCACAACCCAGGCGCGTAACGCTTTTTCTGCCGTTCCAAAAATCTTGTCTGCAAAGAACGCGAGGAGGAACATGCCAAGAAGCGGCCCTGTGAAAAGTCCCGTAAAGAAGAGGGCGTTCTTGAGGAGGCTTCCCTGCTGTGTCGCGGCAAAGAGAGCAAAGAACACGCCGAGTACACCCCAGACAGCCGTCCAGATTTTCGCGCGCTTGAGTCCGCCCATTCCCGTCGATTCATCCCAGCCGAGGAAGTCGCGCTCGGACGTATTGCTGAGAGAATTGATAGCGCCCGAGAGGCTGCTCATCGCCGCTGCACAAATGGCAGCGACAATCAAGCCCGTCACGCCAGACGGCAGCGCATTTACGATAAAGTACGGGAATACGTCATTCTGCCCGAGACCTTCCGGGAGCGTTGCGACTTGAGCCTTTTTGTAGAACACAAAGAGTGCAGCCCCCACCCAGTAAAAGAGGATCGAAACGGCGCAGCCAAGCACCATCGAAAGCACACTCGAACGATTCGCCGCCTTCACATCCTTGCAGCTGAGGTAGCGCTGCACAAACTGCTGGTCGCAACCGCGAATGGCAATTTCAAGAATCGCGTATGCAAAACCCGCCGAAATAAGCGTACGCGCATCGGAAATGTCCATCGACGGATTCCACCAACGCGTCTTGCCCGCTTCGCTTGCAAGTGTCGCCATTTCGCCGAAGCCGCCCACCTGATTGGCGATAATCAAGAGCACGAGAACGCCGCCGCCAAAGAACACGCAGAACTGCATCACGTCTGTCCAGATGACCGCCTTGATGCCGCCAAACCACGTGTAAAAAATTGCAATCGCCGCCGAAACGATAATCGCCAATTTCAAGTCGATGTGCAAAATCTGCGCAAGCACAAGCGAAGGCGCGTAAAGCAAAATGCCCGTACGGAGGAGCAAATGCAAGCAGTAAAAGACAGCGGCCAAACGGCGCACCGAGCGGCTCCCGAAACGCACTTCGAAAAGTTCATAAGCGCTCGAAATGCCCGACGTGCGGAACCTCGGGATAAACACAAAGCCCACGACCACAATGCTAAGCAAGGCTCCGATCTGGAACATCAAAAAAGTCATGTCGTCGCCGAAAACATCGGCAGGTGCACCAAGGAATGTCGTCGCACTCACGGAAGTCGCAATAAGGCTAATGCCAACAGCCACCCACGGCATGGAGCCACCGCCGAACATGTATTCCTTGAGGTTCTTGTTCCCGCGAGAAACCCACAAGCCAATGGCAAGTGAGAGGAGCAAGTAAGCAAATAAGACAAACCAATCGAGAGCAGTGAACATAGGTTAGTAGGAAGTTAGAAGTAGGAAGTAGGAAGTGGTTAGTAAACAGTAGGCAGTGGTTAGTGGTTGTAGGTTTTAGGAAGTAGGACAAATGCGTAGGTCGAGCGTCGCGACAAAACTTGTTTTGGCATGACCGAGACCAGCATTTGGGACTTGAGCGAAACGAAAGTACAAGTTAGAAGTAGGCAGTGGTTAGTGATTAGTGGTTGATGGTTAGATGTTTGGCAGTAAGTGAGCAACGACGTTTTTGCGTCTAAATTCGTTAAGTAAGAAAAGACTTTTTCATTTTGCAACCCTTCCTACTGTCTACTGCCTACCGTCTACTAATCTCCCACCGCCTCGGTTTCTACGGTTTCAAAACGCACGACCTGGTTACGGCCGCCATCCTTCGCCTTGTAGAGCGCCTGGTCCGCATTGTTCACGGCCTTCTTCATGTCCGAGAATTCCGGTTTCACTAGGAAGGCGCCAATACTTACCGTCACGCGGAGCGGGTCCGTCAAATGCACGTTGAATTCGAGCTTGCCCACCGCCTTGCGGATGCGTTCAGCCGTTTCAATCATGCCTTCTGGCGTCGTATCGACAAGAGCCACCACAAATTCTTCACCGCCGTAGCGCGCCACGACGTCAATTTCCTTGCGGATTTCTCCACTGATAGCCGTTGCAATTCCCTTAATGACTTCATCGCCAACTGGGTGACCGTAAGTATCGTTCACGCTCTTGAAATGGTCGATGTCCATCATCAACACGCCGATGTTGTACTTCTTGCGGTCGGCGCGTACCTTTTCCGTGCGGAGCGCTTCTTGCAGAGAGCGGTGGTTCATGAGTCCCGTAAGGCCGTCGCGCGTGGCAAGGTCCTTGTCCTTTTCGACCTGGCGAGCTCGAGCGTAAGCAAAACCGGCAACGCCGGCAAACGCCTTGAGCAGCTTCTTTTCGTGATCCTGATAGCGGTTCGTATAGCGGCTTTCAAGGCAAATGGCAAGTTCAGCAGTCTTCGCATCAGGTTCCGAAGCGACAGGCATTACAAACAACTGGCGCAGTTCCATGTTGCGCTTTTCGGAATCGTTCAAGCGCGGCACGTAATCGGCATAGCCCGAAGTGAACGATCGGAACACAGGGCGGTTCCTCATAAGGGCAAGCACAAAGATGCCCTTGTCGGACAACGTAAATTTCTTATCGACAAACTGTTCAGAATCCATACCGACGCAATAAACAACTCGCCCGGAACATTCCTTCGGGTTGTCGAGCGCAAGAATCGTCAAGCGGTCAAACGGCATGTTCTCCTTGACGTACTCGAACATCTGCTTATAGATATCCTTCACCGTCATCGTCTGGAAGAACTTGCGCTGGTAACGGTAAAGCACACTGAACTGTTGCTGTTCAATATAGTTCTGAGCCGAGACAAAGCTCTTAAAGCTCAACATGTACATCACATGGGACATGAACGTGAGCGCCTGGGCTTCGGGTTCCTTAAATGCATTCGGACGCAGGGAATCCACCAAAATTGCCCCCAGACGACGTTCGTCTCGATCAAGCAGCGGGACACCGATCAACGAGCGGATCCTTCTATTTTCGATGTAATACGGAAGGCGCTTACTAACAAGCAGGTCCCCTTCCAGAATACGGGAAACGCCCGGGCGCAAAAGCTGACTTAGAATGCCAGTATTCTCGGTAATCTTTGCACTGGAATCAATAAAATTCTGGACATCGCTCTGGAACGCCCTTAAGCGAAATTCGTTTGGGCTTCCGCCATTCGTAAAAATCGTGAACGTGTTCGCATCAGGCATAAGCAGCCTAAGGCAACGCAAAATATCACCGAATGTTTTATCGACATCCGAATTCGCACGGGACCAGATCTGGTTCACACGGAGCGAAGAATTGGGTTCATTCGTCTCCAGCTTTACGTCATTCGTAAATTCATTGCGGATATCCGGAGAAACAACCGGCGTAAGAGCCGTTGAACGCTTGTCCCTCTTAATAACAGGAATCACAGATGTATTCGGACTGTTCGGGCGGTTCATGACCGCAAGTGAAAACGCAACTACCGCAAACGGAATAAGGAAAAGGAACATGCCCCCCTGAAAAGCAAGCCCCAACAAAGCACCAGCAACTACAAACAATATTTCAGATACGGACATTTAAACCCTCTACAAGCGGAACGATCGATATAGCATGACAAACGCGAGACTCGCATAAATGAAGTGACTGTTCCACGCCGCCCAGAACGGCGACAAAGCCCCATTTTCACCCATTTTAAGCCCGATTCTCTCCAAAATATAATAGCTAAAAACAAGCAACAGGCCAACACCAAATTTCTGCGACAGCCCTCCAGAACGGCTATACCGGTGACAAAGGGCCGCCCCGATCAAAAGGACAATCAAGTTCATCCAGTGAGCGGAATACTTAAACTGGAGGGCCGTTTCCATGGCGCGGGTATCTTCACCGGATCGTCGCAACACATTGATTCGAGCCTTGACCATCTTGGAATCCATCTCGTCGGCAAGCTGGCGTTCGTTGATCAAGTCATTCGGGTGAGTAGACACCCTCCCCTTCATGTTTTTCTGACGGATAGGAACGACTTCGACAGAGCCATCCTTCTTGAAAATGCGCTGGAAGCCGCTTTCAAATTTCCAGTACCCCGTTCCTGCGACGGTATCCTGGTCAATCCAGCGAATAATACGGACATCGTAACGTTCAACCAGGCGCCCTCGATCGCGGACCAGGAGGACAACATCACGACCAATTTTACTTTTACCTGAATAATGCTTAAAAAACCAGCTATTCTTTTCGCTATCGATAAACGTGAAGTCCTGCTTTTCCTTGATGCGCGGATTCTTACGTTTCTGGGCATTAGTTTCCATGATCTCAAAGCGCTTGTGGTTTGCATCCGGCAACCAGTGTTCGCTCATTTCGTACGAACCAATCGACATGAGGATGCCCAGGAAAAATATTGGGAGTAGAGTCTTGAACGGGCTTTGCCCGGAACTCTGCATGGCACTCATTTCGAGATGACGCGCCATATTGCCCACCGAGGCAAGAACCGCAATAAACAAGGCTACCGGAGTAATCAAGTACAAGATATACGGAAGATAGCTCAAGTAATAATCGCTGACCGACTTCATGTCACGGGCAAGCCACGTCTTGATGTTACCGACAAAGTCAATTACGACAAATATGAGAATAGCCCCGCACACCACGATGAGGAACATCTTCAGGAAATTCCAGACAAGGTATCTAGAAAATTTCATCCGAACCTCTTCTTGAGTTTACCGAACAACCAACTAGCCGCCCTGATACACTGGGTAATGCCCGTATAGCGGCCAACGATCCTAAAGAAGCGCAAAACCTTAGAATTGCCCGTGAAGCGGTCACGAACCATCGCCCGCGTGAGGAAAATACCAAACACACCAATGATGATATTGGAAATCCACATGGCAAGTTCAGGAGAAACCACAAGACGGTCAGCAAGGTTTTCGCCACCAATAAGGCAAATCCAGTAAATGACAAAGAACGCAAGGCTATAGAGGATACCAGTGCCAATGCCGCCCTTGCGCGCCATGATTCCAAGAGGAGCGCCAATCAAGACGAATATGAAGCATGCAAACGCGGTACTGAACTTTTTATGGATTTCAACCATGTACTGCGCTTCACGCTTGAGTTCGCCATCCATCCGGTTCCAGGCACGTTCCGTCGCGCGGAGCGAAGACGTTTCCTGGATGCGGACTTTACGAAGTCCCTGCATAAACTGCACAGAATCCAGCATCGGAACACTTTTTGCATCGACAGGAACAATGCTATCGCCACTTACGAAATCGCGAATGCGAAGAAGCGTCGGCAGGCGGCGGGTCTTAGCCTGGACTGCCGCTGTGTCATACTTTTCACGAGCATCCTTCACCACATCCCACATCATTTCGACCGGCATTTCACGGTCACTTCTGTAACTCCTGCTACGGCGTTCAAGGCGGTCATCGACGTTCTGCATCGCCAAATCCTGCGAGAAGAACCGGATGCGGAAATACTTATCCGCATCATCAGGATCGACGAGATGCGTCTCTCCACTGCGGAGACGAAGCATTAGCGTAGCGCCATTGTCCACATAGTCCATGGAAGCACTATCGGCATAGACAATGCGCGGAGCGCCCTTCTTTTCCATTTCAAAAATCTGGATTCCATACAGCGTTCCCGAAACAGGATCAATGCGGTTCACCCAGAGCTGCACTCCCGGGAACTGCGTAATAAGGCGCCCGGCATCGATAAACACGTGCGGTTTCTTGCGAGAAACGGCATTCATGAGTTCCACGGACCTGTGATTTGCTTCAGGAAGCACCCAGTTATTGAACACGACCATCAATACAGAAAGCAAAAGCGCAACAAGCAGGACCGGACGCATGAGCGACAACGGAGATACGCCCGCCGCCTTGACCGCAGTGATTTCCTGATCGCCAGACATACGGCCAAAAGTCATGAGACTTGCAACAAGGACAGCCATCGGAATCGAAAGCGAAAGCATCCACGCCAAGTTCAGCGCAAAAATTTCAAGAACCGTAGATGTCGGCAAGCCCTTGGACAACACATTGTCCAAGATTTTGACCAAAAAGTCAACTACAAACAAAAAAGTAATGCCAAAGAGCGAAGCCAAAAAAGGACCTATCAGCTCTTTCAAGACATAGCGAACTAAAATCATTTTTCTCTAGAGTCGTTTTTTTCTACTTTACAGCGTGAAAGTTAGAATTAACCAAAGAAAAAAAATGAAAAAAGTTTTCAAGAGTACCCTGTTCGTTCCTCTTTTCCTTTATATGGCAACTATGATGGGTTGTTCAACAACCTCCACATCTAAAATGACCCACACGGACTGGTGCCAAAAGCGCTATAACGAGGCCGAGGAACTCTACAAAGCCAAAAAGTATGGACGCTCCATCGAAAAGCTCGAAGGAATTCTTTCTACCTGTGCAGGGTCGGGCTATATGGAACAGGCTCAGTTCCTGCTCGCCGAAAGCCACTTCAACCTGGAGCAGTGGATTGAAGCCCGTGGCGAATACGGAAGCTTTATCGTGAACTTCCCGGGTTCTCCGTTTGCAGAAACAGCAGAATACCGCAAAGCGGTATCGTCCTTCAACATGGATTACAAGATTGACCGTGACGAATCGAACACGACAACGGCCATGAAGGATTTCGAACGCTATCTCGCAAACCACCCGAGCACACCGCTGCGCGACTCCGTCAACTACTACTACAACCTCCTCGTAGACCGCGTTGCCGAAAAGGAATTCCAGACAGGCCGCCTCTATTTGCGCATGGAAAAACCGCAGGCCGCCGTGATTTACTTCAAGGAATTTTTGGAAACATATCCTAACGCCAAGCGCCGTCAAGAAACGCTCTTCCTCATTTCGGACGCCTACACCGACCTGGACCAGTTCGAATCGGCAAGGCAGTATCTCGCCATTGCTAAAGAAGAATCTAGCGACAACGCAGACGTTCAGAAGCGCGTGAAAAAGGCCGAAGAAAAGATTGCCAAAGCAGAAGAATCTTACGAAAAGCGCCTGAAAAAGGAATCCGAAAAGAAACGTCTCCAGAAAGAAGAAAAGAACTTGGCTAACTAGGCAACCGGACAATGTTCAAATCCAGAAATATAATTTCGCTTTCCATGGCGTTGCTGTTCTCGGCAACGGCCTTTGCCGCAAGTGAAGACAAGCTGGATCACGACAATTCCATTCTGTCCGTATTTGTGCAGCCGTCTATTTCATTCCTAAGCTTTAGCGAGCGCGAATATTTCCAGAACGCCATCGACACTATCTACAAAGGTTTCAAGGAAACCGCCGTCAACAGCGCTGAATCGCTGAATGTCGCCAAGCAGGATTTCCAGAAAGTCAACTTCTGTTTCCCGATTACCGCTGGAATCCAGTGGCAGCCTGCAGAAGACCATTTCATCAGCGCCGGCATCGGTTTTATTTACGACAATGAATCCGTCGTCCTGACCGACCGCAAAAGCCACACGCACAGTTACGAGTACACGCTGCAAGGCATTCCGTTTTTCCTCGAATACCGCTTTGCGCTCCCCAAAAATTTCATCACGCTCAGCGACGGCGGACTTTTCAGCGTTTCCGTACGCTGGTACTGGATGCTGCCGGGAACCGAAATTTATACAACCTGGGGTTACCTCGCCGCAGAAAGATCGCTTTTCGGAGCCGGTTTTGGCGTAAGCGTGGGCTATCTCTTTGCAAGCTGGAAAGACTTCAAGCTATATGGGGATATCGGGTTCAGTTCCATTTCTGTAAAGTCGAACAAAAAATTCTCCCAGATCGTTCAGAACGGTCCTGACGAAAAAGCAAATTGGAACCTGGGTGGGATACAATTGCAAATCAGAGGAACATTTGGACTCTGGAATAAGCCAAAGCCCAAGGACGATGACGACGATGACGACGACGGCGAAGGCAAGAAGCCCAAGGTCAAATTTATCGACGACACGAAAAAAGATTCTGTGAAGGTCGATGTTTTGGACAGTGCAAAGACTGATACGGGCGTAGTCCAAGATTCATCCGCCGTGCAAGATTCTTCTGCTGCACAAGGCTCTTTATCTGCTACACAAGACTCCGCGAAAATCGATACGGGCGCAGCTCAGGATTCCGCAGGAATTGCAAATTCGCTGAAAACTTCCGTAAATGACTCCATCGGAACTGCGCCAGCTTCGAGTGCACCAGAAAATGAGCCCGCACCTCAAGACGCGCCCGAAAAGAGCACGGATCCAGCAAACGTAAAATCAAAAGGTGACTGATGAGTTTTTGGCCAGGGGAAAAATTGCGTTATGCAGAAACGCATTTTAAGTTCAAGCTACCCTGGTCGCTCCTTTACAAGCCGTGGCCCGAAATCATTTTCGACGCACCGTTCCAATTTGTGCCGGGCGTCGAACCTTACCTCTGGATTGTCGTGCGCGATGCCGACCGTTTCCCGACAACGATTAAAAATGCGGAAATCGTTTTAAAAGCGCGGGTACAAGATGCACAGTCAACACAAGATGCGCCGCAACCGGACATCGTCATTTGCAAGGACATGAACATCGAAGTCCGCGAACAGATGAAATTTGTTCCGCTTGCGCTTGGGAAAATCCCGGCAGGTGCATATGAAGCGCACTGCAAGCTGACCGTAGAACGCAACGGCAAGACACAGACTTTTGAGCGCTGGAACCTGCCGAGACTTAAACCCGTCCCGCTCCGTTTCAAGATCTTGAACGAGATGCCGCCTATCGCCCCCGGCTACGCCGCAGGCGAAATGCACTGCCACACGCACTACTCCGCAGACCATGTGGAATACGGCGCCACGCCCGAAGTGTTGCAGCTTGCCGCCAAGGCTGTCGGACTCGACTTTGTGAACTGCACTGACCACGCTTACGATTTTGCATTCACACAAGAGGACTACACCAAAGAAGCCGACTCGCCAGTGCCTAGATTCCAGAAGTTGCGCGAGGAGATCGCAGCGCTCCCGGTGAAAGACGAAAACGGAGGCGACATGCCGCTCATGCTCGCCGGCGAAGAAGTATCTGCCGGGAACAGCAAAGGCGAGAATGTGCACATGACAGTCCTCGCCCCCGAAGGTTACCTCCCGGGACTCGGCGACTGCGGCCGCTACTGGCTCGAAAACAGACCGACGCGCAGCATCAAGCAAATTTTGAACATGACCGAGGCGCACTGCTTTGCCGCGCACCCGTTCCAGCAAATGGGACTCCTGGAAAAGTTCGTATTCCGTCGCGGTTACTGGAAGCCCGAGGATTTGCAGTTGAAAAACAAGCATTCCATTCGCGGGCTGCAATTCTGGAACGGCATCCGCGACGAAGGTTTCAAGCTCGGCCGGGAATTTTGGATAAATGAATTAGGCAAAGGCAATTATCTACTCCCCATCGGCGGAAACGATGCCCACGGCGACTTGAACAGCATGACCGCCGTAAACCTGCCGCTCATCTCGCTCAAGCACACAAGAGCACATATTTTCGGCAATGTTCGCACGGTTGTGAAGTTAGACGAGAGTTGTTCGCCAGCACTGTGTCATCCCCAATGTGTCATCCTGAGCGAAGACCGTCAGGTCGAAGTCGAAGGATCCAGTAAAGTCTCGCTCTCCCTCGCCGCCATTAACGCTGCCTTCACCGCCGACAACTGTTACATCACGGACGGTCCGGCCCTCTGGTGGGAACGCAACGATAACGGTATCACGTTCCATGCCCGCAGCAACAAAGAGACTGGCGGAGGATTCCGTTATATCCGCATTTACGGGCGCCGCATACAGCCAAACGGCAAGTTCGCTCCCGAAGAAGAAATCATGATCGGCAGTCTCGTTGCGGCTCCCGACCACGCCGACATTCCAGTCGCAACACTTGGCTTTGCCTATGTCCGCGCCGAATGCGAAACGGCAACCCACAAATTTGCGCTTACGTCGGCAGCACAGCTGCACTGACAGCGTTTCAAAAAAACATCTTAAATATTTGCTTTTGAAACGTTTGCATGTTATTTTTTGAATAAGCGGGGAAACGATTTGAGCGATTTCTTGTTCTTTGGGAATGTTTGAAGCCAATTTCCCTTTTTGGCACGGAGTTTGCGTTTAAGGAAAAGTCCCCAAAAATCAGGAAGGTCGCCATGCCACACTTTATATCGCCCATGATTCGCCGCCGACCGGATGCATATAAACTCAACACAGCATCCCACGCAGTTCAAGAGTCGCGCACAAACGCCCCAGCAAATCAAGAGTCCGCACCATTCCCGACGGCACAAAGCACAGAGCAACCCGCAATTGAACAAAGCGCCATGCCATCCGCGCCGTCCGAAGAACAGCAACAAATCCCGCCCGACGTCCGCATCAGCGAAGGCGGTTTTAGGCAAATCCGCGACGAGAGTCTCGTGCTTTTATCGCAAGGCATTACGCACCGCATCGAGCGCTCCGAAGAAGGCCCGTTCCAGATTTTTGTAGAACCCGAAAAGCGCCGCGCGGCGCAATTTCAGATCCGCCTTTACCATCGCGAGAATCCGCCTCGTGACGAAAACCCGCCACTTCCGCTCAAGTTCACGCTACACCCGCTGTGGGTGCTTGCCGTCCCCATAGTCTGTACGCTGTTGGACTTCTCCGACATCGCAATCCAGATGCACAACGCAGGCATTGCCGATGCCACAAAAATCTTGCGCGGAGAATGGTGGCGCACGATTACCGCCATGACGCTCCACGCCGACAGCCGACACCTCGCCAGCAACCTCGTCTCGGGATTCTTGGCGCTGAGCCTTTTGCACTACCGCATTCCGCTTGCAAAGCTTGTACCGTTCCTAGCAGTCGCAAGCGCTGTTGCCAACTTCTTCGTTGCGCTCACAGTGCAGACAAGCTTCCGTTCGCTCGGCTTTTCCGGCTTCGTATTTGCAACCATCGGTTGCCTCGCCGTCATCGAGTTCCGTCTCATGCCGCGCGAAACGCACGGCCTGCTCCGTCGCTTTGCGCCGCTCTGCGGCGCGGCCTCGCTCGCCGTGTTCCTCGGTCTCGGCGAAAACGCCGACATCCTCGGCCACCTGTACGGCTTTATCGCAGGCATCCTTTGCGGATTCATCCCAAAAAAGAAGACGCTCCGCTGGGGAGCGCCAACTGTCGCAGCAGACATTTTCTGGATTGTCGCCTACTACGCCTTGTTTATAACCGGCTGGGCATTAGCCCTTTAAGCCGCTAGACTATTTCTTCTTTTTGGCCTTGTCTTTCACAAGAGCCATCTCTTCAAAGAACTTCGTGAAGACTCTTTTTTCAACTTCTTTTTGCTCTTCCGCAGTGAACTTGCCCTTGCGTTCCTTGTACACAATTGTAAGCTGGTCGCATTTAGCCTTGTCATATTCCTTAGTTTCGCACTTAATGGCATCACGCACCATATCGTTCGTGATCTTATCCACGGAATCTCCGCATGCGGTTAAAGAAAATGGCAAAGCCATTAAGATTACCAAGAAAAGTTTTTTCATGGCTCACCCTCCCATTTTAGGTTGTGTATAAAATCAATATACTTTTTTAAAAAGTCATTGATTGTAAATAGATTTTTAAGAAGAACTTCATGCGGGCGGGGCCCCAGCTCGGAGTTGCGAAGGCCGCACGGGCCCCTCCCTGCACCCTCCCCATCCTTGGCCGACGCTTTATTCTCTAAACGATTTCTTTTTTTCTCTTATTAAAGAATAATTCTCGCCTTAACTAAAAGAAATTTTCTACAAACACCTCCATAAAAAAAATCCGTCCCCAATAAGGAGACGGACTTAAATTCTGGAAAAATGAGCGATTAGAGAGCGGCGAGGAACTTGCGGGCCTTGTCAGCAAAGGCGCGGTTGTCGCCATAAATCTGGAGAAGACGTTCTGCAGTAGTCTTAGCCTTGTCGCTTGCACCGAGCTGCTGGTACACGAGCGTGAGCTTCCACATGGCGTCTGCAACCATCGGGACCTCGTCAGCCGGTTCGTCCTTCTGGTAGCGGTCTTCCTTGTCGCCAGAACGCTTACCGAATTCAGCAATGTACTTTTCGAGGAAGTTTGCAGCAGCGGAGAAGTCACCCTTTTCCATCTTCACAGCGGCAAGACCATGCATGGCAGCGGAACGCACGAGAGCCACAGAACCGGCATTGTCCAAAGACGTCTGGAAGAGAAGTGCAGCGCCATCAAAGTCCTTCTTTTCGAACTTGATGTTGCCAGCGAGGAGCGAAGCCTTTGCAAGGGCAAGGCCTTCAAGCTTGCCAGAAGCGATCTTGCTTTCGAATTCAACAAGAGCGCTATCCTTTTCACCTGCATAGAGGTAAGTAAGGCCCATACCGATGAGTTCGCTCTGTTCGGCAGCGGCAACCTTGCGAGCTTCCTTATACTGGACGATGCCAGCGATAACAGCAAAGAGAACGACGAACGCCACAACGATCTTCGTACCGTGCTGGATAAAGAATGCTTTAAGTTCAGAATTATTGTTATTAGATTCGTTAGCCATATGTTAAGCTTCCATGTTTAAAATTTTCTCGTAAACCAATCATAGAAAAAAAAATAAAGGTTGTCAGTAAATCTTGACAAGAAATCATTGTTT
>JAEEGJ010016437.1_pt1 | contig 16975 bp, 14 predicted proteins | sample 8958761 | NCBI WGS metagenome assembly JAEEGJ01 (sample SAMN16246546, study PRJNA631951) | gut metagenome | biome: gut microbiome; feature: rumen; material: RS-attached | host: Bos | place: Iran: Karaj | collected 2018-10 | reverse complement strand
TATTACATAAACCTAATTGGATTCGCGTCCCCGCTACTTTGTTGATCAAAGACAATTGTCAAAGGAATAACAATCGCTAAAACTAATACAATGGCCAAGATAAGTAGTGCCCATCCGGCAATAATTTTGTTGCTTTTTAAGTTACCGTCTTGGTCCTTTTGATAACCTTTGACTAAATTACCAACACCTAAACCAATGGCCACAACAAAGCCAATAAGCATTAATGCTGGGAAAGCATAAGTGATAAAAGCGGTTGTAAGGCTTTGTTCTCTAAGACCTGAGAAAAGGATGACTCCCACGATAGTGCCGACAATCGCGGCAACAGTGAGTACCCAACCACCAATAAGCATTGGCTTTTGTTGACGTTTACCGCCATTAATTACTAACATGACACCTGCAGTAATAAGTGCAGTGCCGACTAATATACAAACAATAATTTCCATAGTTTTTAAATCCTCTAATAATTAGACGTTAAAAATTACATAAGACTGATAGGTAAACCAAATATAGATATCAAAATGATTGGAACGATTACAAATGAAACAATGGCTCCAAGAATAACAAAGCCAGAGATAATTCGTCCTTTAATATGTCGCATAAAGCCATCAATGAGATAGTATATGGCAATAACAAAGCCAATCGCGGAAGCGAGTAATAATAAAAGTGGTAAACCAAATAATAAGAAAATCGCTCCACCAGTGAAAAAGGCAAACGTCGTAAGAGAGCAGAAAGCCATAACACCGACGATGATTGAACCCCATATTATCATTGGCTTCTTATGAAATTTATTTCCAAGAGTGATTAAAACAATCCCACCTGGAATTGGGGTAATGAATAAGGCAAACATTAATAAATAAATTTCCGAGCCCATCACAAAATATTATAGATTGGTTCAAGAAATAAACAACTCTTGAAGGCGGCCTAGAAACATAATCAAAATAGTATTTGATTCGTATATGCATACACTTGCCTAATGTTTGTCACAAATTATTTTTACCGTTTTTGTTAATTATTTATAAATAATTGTGATACAATGATTCCGATTTGGGCGTTTTTGGGTTAAACGCTTAGAAAGAGGAGTATACATATGCCAAATATTGATTTAGGTAAATATGGAATCAAAAATGTAAAAGAAGTGGTTTACAACCCTTCTTATGAACTTCTTTTCGAAGAAGAAACAAAAGCTAGCCTCGAAGGCTATGAAAAAGGTACAGTTACCGAACTTAACGCTGTTAACGTTATGACTGGTATCTACACAGGTAGATCCCCGAAGGACAAATACATTGTCGTCGATGAAAACAGCAAAGACACAGTTTGGTGGACTTCAGAAGGTTATAAGAACGATAACCATCCAATGAGTGAAGACGTTTGGGCTAAAGTCAAAGCTCTTGCTCAAAAGGAATTATCTGAAAAGAGATTATTCGTTGTTGATGCCTATTGTGGTGCTAACAAGGATACAAGAATGGCCGTCCGCTTCATTATGGAAGTCGCATGGCAAGCACATTTCGTTAGAAATATGTTCATTAAGCCAACAGAAGAAGAATTAAAGAACTTTGAACCAGACTTCATCGTTTATACTGCTTCTAAAGCTAAAGTTGAAAACTACAAAGAATTAGGACTTAACTCTGAAACATGTGTTGCGTTCAACATCACAAGTAGAGAACAAGTCATTTTAAATACATGGTACGGTGGTGAAATGAAGAAAGGTATGTTCTCCATGATGAACTACTACTTACCACTTAAAGGCATTGCGTCAATGCACTGCTCCGCGAACACCGATATGAATGGTGAAAATACCGCCATCTTCTTCGGTTTATCCGGTACAGGTAAAACCACATTATCAACCGATCCAAAGAGATTACTTATCGGTGATGATGAACACGGTTGGGATGACAATGGTGTCTTCAACCTCGAAGGTGGTTGCTACGCTAAAGTCATTAACTTAGACAAAGAAAGTGAACCAGATATCTATAACGCTATCCGTAGAGACGCTTTATTAGAAAACGTTACTGTTGACGCTAACGGCAAAATTGATTTCGCTGATAAGAGCACAACAGAAAACACACGTGTTAGCTATCCAATCAATCACATTGAAAAGATTGTTAAACCAATTAGCCATGGTCCACATGCTAAAAACGTTATCTTCTTAAGTGCAGATGCCTTCGGTGTCTTACCACCAGTCAGCATCTTAACTCCAGAACAAACACAATATTACTTCTTAAGTGGTTTCACAGCGAAACTCGCTGGTACTGAAAGAGGTATTACTGAACCAACACCAACATTCTCCGCTTGCTTCGGTCAAGCTTTCTTGGAATTACATCCAACAAAATACGCTGAAGAATTAGTGAAGAAGATGAAAGTCAGTGGTGCTAAAGCTTACTTAGTCAACACTGGTTGGAATGGTACAGGCAAACGTATTTCCATCAAAGATACACGTGGCATCATCGATGCTATCTTAGATGGTTCTATCAACAAAGCTCCAACAAAGAAAATTCCTGTCTTTGATTTTGAAGTCCCAACTGAATTACCAGGTGTTGATCCAAAGATCTTAGACCCAAGAGATACATATACTAACCCAGCCGAATGGGATAAGAAAGCTGCTGACTTAGCTTCTAGATTCGTTAAGAACTTCGTCAAATACGAAAGTAACGAAGCTGGCAAAGCCTTAGTCAAAGCTGGTCCTAAAGCTGAATAAGGAAAAATTATGGGTGTTAAAATTGTCGAAACAGGCCTAAGAGACGGCCACCAATCATTATTCGCCACAAGAATGAACACCGAAGAAGTTCTTTGTGCGCTTAAAGAACTTGACCAAGTCGGTTACCACGCCATTGAAATTTGGGGTGGTGCCACCTTTGATGCTTGTTTAAGATTCTTAAACGAAGATCCATGGGAAAGACTTAGATTAGCGAAAAAAGTTTGTAAGAAAACCAAATTACAAATGTTATTCCGTGGTCAAAACATCCTCGGTTACAGACACTATGCTGACGATGTCGTTGAAAAGTTCGTCGAAAAATCCATCAAGAATGGTATCGATATTATCCGCATCTTCGATGCTTTAAACGATATTCGTAACTTAGAATGTGCTGTTAAAGCCACCAAGAAATATGGTGGTGAATGCCAAATCGCTTTAAGCTATACAACATCCCCAGTTCACACTGTTCAATACTATGTTGAATTAGCGAAAGAAATTGAAAAGATGGGTGCTGATAGCATCTGTATTAAAGATATGGCTGGTGTTATGATGCCAACCGCTGCTTATGAATTAATCAGTGCGTTAAAGAAGAACACCAAATTACCAATCGAATTACATAGTCACTGCACAGGTGGCTTATGTGAAATGACATATTTAAAAGCTATTGAAGCGGGCGTCGACATTGTTGACTGTGCTTTAAGTCCATTAAGCGGTGGTACATCTCAACCATGTACTGAATCTCTTAACTTCGCCCTTCAAGGCACTGAATATGATCCAAAACTTAACGTGGCAATGTTAAATGCCGCTGCCGCTAAAATGGCGCCAGTCAAAGCAAAATACCTTGCCAATGGTTTATTAAATCCAAAAGTTTTATCCGTTAATGCGAACATTATCAAGTATCAAGTTCCAGGCGGTATGTTATCTAACTTAATCAATCAACTTAAGCAACAAGATGCTTCTGATAGATTAGATGAAGTTTTAGCGGAAGTTCCAAATGTTCGTAAGGATATGGGCTATCCTCCACTTGTTACTCCATTATCACAAATGGTCGGTACACAAGCCGTCTTAAATGTTCTTTCTGGTGAAAGATACAAGATGGTACCAAAAGAAATCAACGAATATCTACACGGTAGATATGGTAGATCTCCAGCACCAGTTGATGAAGAAATCAGACGTAAGATTATTGGTGATGACAAAGTCATTACTTATCGTCCAGCCGATGATTTAAAACCAGAATTTGAAGAACTTAAGAAACAATACAAAGGCATCGCTAAGAGTGATGAAGACGTTTTATCCATCGCTTTATTCGGTGATGTTGCAATCAAATTTATCGAACAAAGAAACGAAGACGCGATTCCAACCGTCATCCACGTTGAGGCTTAATTATGGTTTTAGGTGTTTGGCAGAATTGGGAATCCTTAAATGTTGGTGAAGCCTTCTTAGTAGCGCTTATCGCCATCTTTATCGTCTTCCTTGTTCTTGCAATCATTATTTTCATTACTTGGGCAATGCAAAAAGGCATGGAGAAAATCGATGCCTCTACAAACATCTTACCTAAGGAAGAAAATAAGATTCTTAGCGAAGATCCAAACGCTGTAGTAGCCGCTTTAGTGGCTTCTATGGAGTTCTATCGCGAAACAGGCAAAGAAGTACGTATTGTTTCTATTAAAAGAATTGAGGACTAATTTATGAAGATTTATAAAATCAAAGTTAACGGTAAAGCATACCGTGTTGAACTCGAAGCTATTGAACAAGTTGATACTGTTCCATTAGAAGAGAAGAAAAAACAAGAAACAAAGAAAATCGTTAACACCACTGGTGCCTTAGAAGTACCTTCTCCAATCCAAGGTCAAGTTGTTAACATCAAAGTTAAACCAGGCGACAAAGTGCAAAAAGGTGATGTTTTATTAATCATCGAAGCTATGAAACTTGAAAACGAAGTCGTCTCTCCATTTGAAGGAAAGGTTGCACAAATTTTAGTAACTAAAGGCCAAAACGTTAAGGCGAAAGAAGTCATCGTTACTATTGAACAATAACGGATAAAAGATATGGAAAAATTTTGGAATACAATTGTAGCGTTTTTCCAACAATCCGGTATTGTGGGCTTTTTCCACGGTTATTGGCTCAATTTAATCATGATTGTCGTGGCGTGTGTACTCTTGTTCCTCGCCATCAAGAAAGACTTTGAACCATACCTCCTCTTACCAATTGCTTTTGGTATGTTACTTGTTAACTTACCATATGTTGGTCAAGAAATATTCAACAAGGGCTCAACTGAATATAACTATATTTCGTTAGCCTCTAAAGTTGGATTATCGATAGATCAAGCCAAATATTTGATATCTGAAATAAGACATGTTCCTGTTTCAGAAATTGTTGATGAAGTCGGAATTGGACTAAAAGTTACAACTAAAGAATTACACGATTTAGTGATGAATGAGGCGTTCTTAAAAAATGCGCCTGCTGCTTTAGGATTTACTAAAGAGTTAGTTGCAGACATTGATCACTTATTCAACTATGACTATAGTGGTATCTTCGGATTCCTCTACTATGGTGTTAAATGGGGCATTTACCCATGCTTAATCTTCTTATGTATTGGTGCGACCACAGACTTTGGTCCATTAATCGCTAATAAGAAAACCATGTTATTAGGCGCCGCTGCTCAAATTGGTATCTTTATTACCTTTATCGGCGCGATTGCCATCGGTAAAAACGGCTTAGGCTGGACAAACTTTACTGCTAAAGATGCCTCCGCTATCGGTATCATCGGTGGTGCGGATGGCCCAACCGCAATTTTAGTAACAACAAGATTGGCTCCAGAAAAATTATCTTCTATCGCCATTGTTGCTTATTCATACATGGCTTTAGTGCCAGTTATTCAACCTCCAATCATTAGACTCTTAACCACTAAGAAAGAAAGAGCTATCAGAATGGAAACTCCAAGAGAAGTTTCTAAGACTGAAAAGATTCTCTTCCCAATCGTGGTTACTGTTATTACATGTTTATTAGTGCCAAGTGCTGCGCCATTAATCGGTTGCTTAATGCTTGGTAACTTAATCAAAGAATCTGGTGTTGTACCAAAGATTAGAGATACATTGGCAAATAGCTTAATGTATATCGTTACCATCTTATTAGGTGTCTGTGTTGGTATGACTGCTGATGCGGCAACATTCTTAACCTTAGATACAATCCTCATCTTCGGCTTAGGTATTATCGCCTTCGCTGTTGCGACTGCGGCTGGTGTCTTAGGCGGTAAGTTAATGTGTGTCTTAACTAAAGGCAAAGTCAACCCAATGATTGGTGCTGCTGGTGTCTCTGCTGTTCCTATGGCAGCGCGTGTTGTCCATAAGGAAGGTCTTAGAGAAGATCCAACAAACTTCTTATTGATGCACGCAATGGGTCCTAACGTTGCTGGTGTTATTGGCTCCGCTGTTGCAGCGGGTGTCTTACTCCTCTTGTTCGCATAATAAGAAAAACCCAAAAAGCAAAAGTCTTCGCTTAAAGCGGAGGCTTTTTTGTTTTACAATATCCCTATGCAATATCATCAAATTCACTTCCAGGAGATAGATTCCACAAATATATATCTAAAGAATACTTATAAGTTATTGAGTAACTTTACTTTTGTGTCCACGGATTATCAAAGTCATGGTAAAGGTAGAAACGATAGAACTTGGAGTAGTGAGCCTGGTGAAAATCTGATGTTCTCATTTTTAGTTAAGGATGAGAACTTATTAAAACAGTCACCGATTATTTCACTTTTAAGCGCAGTAGAGGTCGCGAAAGTGTTAGAGACATATAAAATCAAGCACGTGAGCATAAAATGGCCTAATGACGTCTTAATTAATGATAAGAAGGTATGTGGTATTCTCGCGGAAGGTCAACTTCCTGATTATATGGTCGTGGGTATTGGTCTAAATGTTAATCAAAAGAAATTCCCAGAAGGATTAAGAAGACCAGCGACATCATTATGCTTAGAACATAAAAAAGATATTGATATCGAAGAACTTAAAGAGAAGCTATTTCCACAGCTAGTGGACTCCCTAACTAATTTAGATTTAGACAAATCACTAGATTATTTTAGAAAACATAACTATTTATTAAATAAAAGAGTAAAAGCTATCGTTAATAATCAAACTTTTATTGGCGAAGTAGTGGGAATTGATGATTCTTTCTGTCTTCAGGTTGTAACTCATGGTATGCTTTTACACATTGATAGTGGGGAAATTGAAATCTTATGAAATTTCTAGGCAAGGACATCAAAGCGGTCATCTTCGATATGGATGGAACAATGATTAATTCCACTGGCCTTTGGCATGAAATTGATAAGAAATTCTTCGCTAAAAGAGGCATGGAACTTCCTAAAGATTACGCGCAAAATATCGTCCATCTTGGTTTAAAAGAAGCCGCTAGATTCACTAAGAGAACATACGGTATCAAAGAAAGTGAACAAGAAATCATGGATGAATGGCATCAGATGTCCATTGATATGTATCAATATGATGTGGAATTAAAGCCAGGTGTTAGAGAAGTATTGGACTTAATTAAATCAAAAGGTGTGATTATGTCCATCGCTACAGCGAATGATGATTCTTTATATATGCCATGTATCAATAGACTTGATTTAGGTAAATATTTTGACTTTATCGCTGATGTTAACAACGTTAAAGAAGGCAAACACAGTGTTCGTATCTATTCATATCTATGTGAAAAGATGGGCTCTCTCCCAGAAAACACTTTAGTGTTAGAGGATATGCCAACGTGCATTAAGACATGCCATGATAATGGTTTTGTGACAGTCGCGGTATATGATAATGCCTCAAAAGATTTTGACAATCAAAAAAGGTCTAATTCAGACCTCTTTATCAATGATATGAATGAGCTACTTCCTTTACTAAAGTAGATCAACGTTATATTTCCTAAATTCTTTAATATCGTCTTCAGGCCAATAAGAGGATTGCACTTCTCCGATGTGGACCTTTTTTAATAAGTACATACATAAGCGAGATTGGCCAATACCACCGCCTATAGAAAGTGGTAGTTGTTCATTAATAACCATTTGATGGTACGCTAAAGCGAACTTACCCATTTCACCTTTGGCTTTAAGTTGTTTTACTAGTGAATCTTTGTTTACTCTGATACCCATACTACTTAATTCAAAAGCAATTTGAAGTGGTTCATACCAAAGTAAGATATCACCATTAAGTTTCCAATCATCATAGTCCGCGGCACGGCTGTCATGTGGCTTACCATCCTTTAAGTTAGTACCAATTTGCATTAAGAAAACCGCACCATATTGTTTACAGATAGCATTTTCTCTTTCTTTTCTATTAAGATTTGGATATCTAGCTTCTAAATCTTTAGTGGTAATAAATGTAATATCTTTTGGTAAATCGTTAGTGAGTTCTGGATATTGTTTCACTAAAACTTTATATGTCTTATTAAATGCTTTATAGATTTTCTTTACTGTTCTTTTAAGAGTAGAGACATTTCTTTCTTTAGGATCTAATCTTCTTTCCCAGTCCCATTGGTCAACATATAAAGAATGGAGATTATCTAAATCTTCAAATCTTCTAATAGCGTTCATATCGGTATATAAGCCATCAATGTTATATTTCTTTAGAGCATATCTTTTCCATTTCGCTAAGGATTGAACGATTTCAAGTTCACGGCTATTTTCATTAACTTCAAAAGAGACAGGTTTTTCATAACCACTTAAGTTATCGTTTAAGCCTGTACCTGGTTCCACGAATAGTGGAGCGCTGACTCTCATTAAATCAAGCTCTTTAGCGAGCTCTTTTTCAAAAGTATCTTTAATTAATTTAATGGCCCTTTGTGTATCGACCAAATTTAAAACGCTGTGATAGTTTTTTGGATAGATGTTGTTTTTCATACTAGATAATTTCTTTCTTATTTTTATTTTTGTAGGTGGTGAATCTAATTTCTAAATCCCCATCCATCACTGGTGTACCTTCATCAACACATTCAAAGTCTGGATTTTCATCTAAATTGACGAAGAATACTTCCGCACCTCCATCAGCGTTGACTTTGGTTAAAAGAACTTGGTCAACATATGGAAGAGTTTGTCTATATATAGAAGCACCACCGATAACGAATACCGTGTCGCTTGTTTCTCTTTCTTTCATTGCTCTTAAGAAGTCTTCAAAACTATGAACATTAATGACGCCTTCATAGTTATGTGTTGGATCTTGAGATAAGACAATATTTGTTCTGTTCTTTAATGGTTTACTACCTGGGAAAGATAATAAAGTATTCTCACCCATACAAACAGTATGACCTTGAGTGGTTTCTCTAAAGAACTTCATATCTAAAGGAAGAGAGAATAGTAATCCATTTCTCTTACCAATACCGTATTTTTTATCGCAGTTAAGAATAGAAATAATCATATTAGATAGCCACCGGAATCTTCTTATCTAAAGGTTCATATTCATAATCTTCTAATTCAAAGTCTTCGAGTTTGAAATCATAGAAGTTTTTAACATTTGGATTAATTTTTAATTTAGGAGCCTTGTGTTGTGGCTTAGCAATCACTTCTTTAACGATATCAATGTGTCTATCGTAGATATGCGCGTCAGCGATAACGTGAACAAGTTCTCCCGCTTTTAAGCCAGAAACTTGGGCAAACATCATTAATAAGATTGCATATTGCAAAACGTTCCAGTTATTCGCTGTTAACATATCGTTACTTCTTTGATTTAAGATACCGTTTAATGTATCGCCACTGACATTGAATGTCATGGAATAAGCACATGGATAAAGACCCATTTCATGCAAATCTTCATAGTTATAGATATTGGTCATAATTCTTCTAGATTGAGGATTATGTTTTAAATCAAATAAAACTCTATCGACTTGGTCGAATTCACCTTCTGGATAAATAGACTTTTTTGCGAGTTGATAGCCATAGGCTTTACCGATAGATCCATTTTCATCCGCCCAAGAGTCCCAAATATGGGAGTGTAAGTCATGGATGTTATTGGATTTCTTTTGCCAAATCCAAAGGAGTTCATCTAAGCAGCTCTTAAAAGCAGTTCTTCTGATAGTTAAGATTGGTAATTCTTCTTGGAGATTATAACGGTTAACAATACAGAATTTTTTAACTGTATGAGCGGGAGTGCCATCTTCCCAGTGTGGTCTGACTTTCAAATCGGTGTCCCAGAAACCGTTTTCCATGATGTCTTTCATGTTGTTAATAAAAATTTGGTCAGCTTTTGACATATGAATTACCTCGCAATGTAAACATTATAAGAGATAATCTCTTATTCTTAAAGAGTAAAGAATAAGAAAATCTAAACCACGTCAAAAAAGAGTGATACTACCTAATTTTTAATAAAGTAAACACTTTTAATATTTTTTAAAAAAATAGAAAAAGAGTTTATAATATACGTGTATGCACGAACCATTTTATGAAAATAAGAATATCATTGTCGCTGATTTTGATTATCAAGCAGCGCTTTTCTTATTTAAAAACAAACACCCTGATTTAGATATTAAAATCATTTCTCGTCATGAACTGATCAATAAGGTTTCATATTCGTTTTCTAAAGATCCAATTCCTTTCCTTATTGAAGAAGGCATTGGTTATAAAAAGGCGAAGAAATATTTAGATATCATTTTGACCGCAGATGTTAGTAAGAACAAAGAACTAACTGAATTATTCAATAAGCTAAATGATAATGGATATCTTGTTAAAGATGAGTATGGTCTATATGAATTAAAGGGTAGTCATATCTTCTTATTTGAGATGGAACAAGATATCGCTATTCAAGAATTCTTAAAAAGAAACGCGCTTGTGTATAGTTTTCTTAGATTAGAAGGCTTAGATCTTTATAAGAATAATGCTTATATCAGCCCTAATATCATCTACTTTGAAAATAAGATGACGCAGTTCTTCTATATTTTCTCTTGGGTGAGAGATAAGGCTCGTGATAATCCAAATCAAAAACAAAGAATCATCATCAATGGTGATGAAGATATCTTCTATGTCAAAATCATGTCTGAATTATTCCATATCCCTGTTTGCTATGTGGAAGAAAGACCTTTGATTTCTATTAAAAGTGTTAGAGCTAAAATAAATAAAATCTATAACAGCAAGGCATTTGAATTTACTGATGAAGAATTAGAAGACCAAGATATTAAAGCCTTAAAAGAGTTAATTGAATATTATGGTTTAAATAAAGGCGATTTCTTATTTAGCTATGCTAACTTGTTAGAAATAGTGGCCTCTAAAAATACACGTATCCCAGTCGGGGAAGGTGGTGTGGTTATCTCTAATAAATTTGTCTTTGATCCATCATTCTTTACCTATGTCACTAATTTCAATTCCGATGCCTTTTATAAAATATACGCAGATGATAATGTCTTATCAGACGCTGAATTAAAAGAAGTGGGCTATAACACTTCCTACACTAAGACAGCGATTGAAAGAAGAAATAAAATCAACTTCTTAAGACACAATAATGTCGCAGTTATTTCCCGTGTGGAAAGACATCTTGGTGATAAGATCTTTGATTCTCCATTATTAGATGAAATATGGAAAGGTAAAAAGATTAAATACGAAGATGATTTAGAGATGCCAACATTCACCACTCAAGCGGCATTCCTATATAGCTCCACAATATTAAATAAATCAGGAATTAAATTTGATTCTAATGTTTTCAATGCCTATGACCCATCATTTAAAGGCCTCCATAGTGGTGAAGATTTTAGAAGATCAACCTGGTCAGTAACGGGCCTTGAAAGTTTTATTAACTGCCCATTTAAATATTACTTAACCAAACTTATTCCTTTGGATAAAAACGATTATTCAAAAAGATTCATTGGCACGGCGATTCATAAGGTATTTGAGAAATTTAATCACATTGATTATGTTTTTGAAGATGCCTTAAAAGAAGGCGAAATAGCCTACTATAAAGAATTTGAAAAAGTTGGTATTAACCCAACGCCTAGAGACAAAGCCTTGTTAGAAATCTCACAAACTTGGTTAAGAAGATTTATGAAGACATATCAAAAGGTGCAAGATGTGACTAACTTTGCTAAACCAGTTGAAGATGACTATGAAAAATCTATTCAGTTCTATTTAGAAGATGAAAATAACGAAACTTATAACTTCTATGGCAAGATTGATAAGATTGTTGTTTCTGAAAGTAATGGCCACAAATACTACTCCATCATAGATTATAAAACCGGCATGGAAGACTTTAATCCTTTAGAAGTATTCTTAGGTAAATCTATTCAACTACCTCTTTATTACTACGCGATTGAAAATAATATCCAACCAAGTCAATACACTCAAGATGGTGAATTTGGTGGTTTCTATATTCAACATGTTTTCTTTAGCACAATCAAAAGCGCGCTTAAGGATGTTAATAAACCAACATTATCAGAAAAAAGACTAGCCCAGCAATCACGCTTAGCGGGTATTAACAAGGATTCTGTTTCTTATATTGCCTCTATTGATAGAAGCACTTTTAAAGACGATGGTTCTCTTAAGAGCAATGGTGGTGATTTATTACAGCTTAAGCACCAATTTAAAGAAAGTGACGCGGATGAAGTCATCATCAAAGATGGTGGTATTGGTTTACCTAGATATAATTTAGATGATTTAGTGGATGACGCTAAACACGCTGCAATTAACGTAATTCATAGGATATGTGAAGCGGATTTCATTATCCAGCCAACTTCATATTCATTATTAGAATTCGACGCTACTAAGACGGTGTGCAATAACTGTCCATATCGTCGCATCTGCTACCGCAGTAAATTAGATGTGAAAGATTATAAAAAAGATGTGCTTAAACATTTTAAGAAAGGAGCTAAATAAGTATGGGTTTTAATAAAGAACAACAATCCGCAATCGACGCTCCGATTAGTAAAAATGTTTTAGTAGCCGCTGGTGCGGGTTCAGGCAAAACTAGAACTCTTGCGGAAAAGGTTTTCACCATCATCGATAAAGGTGAAGTAAAACCAAGTGAATTATTAGTGTTAACATTCACTGATAACGCAGCGCATGAAATGCGTGAAAGAATTATCGGAAACTTTAAAGATAGAGGCAAAGATGATATCGCGGAACAAGTAGCCTCCGCGCATATTCAAACATTCGACTCCTTTGCGAGATTCTTAGTGGTTATGTACGCTGATGCGTTAGGTATTTCATCTAATGTTAATCTCGTTAATAGTGATGTTATATCTGCGAAGAAGAGTGTTTATCTCGATGAGATATTTGATGAATATTATAACGACGATGACAAACGTGAAAGACTAGTCAAAACATTAGCTAAATTTAATCTAGATTCTGATAGAAACACCAAGAAAGTTATCGTGGATTTATGTAAGCAATTGGATAAACTTCCTTTGGAAAGAAAAGAAGAATTAGTTAATAACTACAAAGAAAAATTCTTAAGTGATGAATATTTTAATAAGGTCATTAATGATCTAGTTACCTCTAGCAAAAACATCATTATTGATACGATTAAAGAAGCTTATTTCGTAGAAAAGAATCATCCAGTTCTTGATAGTGATAATCCAGAATTAATCGCTAATCTATTTAACGATAAATCCGCTTTTAATGTTGATATTAATCTTTGTAATTTCATCTGTGGTGTTAACCAAGAATATTATCAAAAATTAAAAGAAGCCTTACGTTTAAGCGGACAAGACTTTGTTAGCAAAATACACGAAATTGCTAATGATAAGAACTTTAAGTTTTCAACAAACAAGAAGAACCCAACAGGGGATGAAAAAGATAAAGCGGTTTTTGATGTCTTAAAAGGCTTATCTAAAAAGTTAGACATCGTGATGTGTATTGAGAATGTTGATGTAGAAATCGACAAACTTAAATACTTTAAAGATGACATATCCCTTCTTTTAGAAATTGTTAAAAAGCTTAATAAGAAGTTAGATGACTATAAGCGCATCACTAATTCCTTTGAATTTAACGATATTCTCTTGATGGCGGTCTCTCTTTTAACTAATCCAAAATATGGAAAAGAAGCCACTAAGATTCGTAAACAATTTAAGTTCATCATGGTGGATGAATATCAAGACACTAATGATTTCCAAGAAGCCATTATTGATAGCCTATTATTACCAAAAGAAGATGGCACAAGTGCTCATCTATTCTGCGTTGGTGACGCTAAACAAGCTATCTATGCCTTTAGAAATTCTAAAGTCGAACTATTTACTAATAGACAAAAAGCCTATAGCGGTGGTGAAGATAACCAAGTCATCTTAATGCACAAAAACTACCGTTCAGGTAAAAAGCTACTTAACGAAATTAACCATATCTTTAAGTTCTATATGACTTTAAGCCATGGTGGTATTGATTATGCCTTCACTAATGAGGGATTAGAATATGATGAAGAACATGGTCCATATTCTAAACTCCCATATGATAACTTTGGTGTCTCACGTATTGTTTCAGTATCTGGTGAAGATGATGATTCAGCAGACGATCCTAAAGAGTGGGAAGCCGAGGCTATCGCTAATGATATTAAGAACAAAGTTAAGAATCACTTTAAGATTTATAAACGCACTAAAGATGGTGGTGAACTAGTGGATGCCTCTTATGGTGATTTTGTCATCATTATGAGAAAAGGAACTGGTTTTGAGATGTACCAAAAAGTCTTTAAAGAGGCCAATGTACCTTTAAACAATAAATTTAAGACTAATCTCAAAGAGATTAATGCGATTTTGTTATTGCAATCTCTCGTCGAATTAATCGTTAATGAAATACATCCTATAGAAGATAGTGATAAGGCGTTCTTATTTGCCTCTGTTGCCCGTAGTTATATTTATCAATATGACGATCAAACAATCTATGACATCTTAAAAGAACACGATGAAGCAAAGATTGATGAAGACCTAATTATGAAAGAGGTGCATCAGTTTATTGAAGAAAATAAGGACGTCAGTGCTTATGAATTCTTCATTAATATGATTAATTTCTTTGGTATCGTGGATAAGCTTTGCTTAGTGGGTGATGTTGATGATAACGTCAGTAAGATTGAATCATTAGGCGCAATTCTTGCCTCGCAAGAAAAGATGGGTGATACCTTAGAGGATTTCGTTAGATTCTTAAAAGATATTAATGACTATTCATTAGATTTAAGTGGTGACACCACGATCAAAGTGGATAACGCAGTGGATATGATGACAATTCACGCTTCTAAAGGTTTAGAAGGAAGAATAGTGTATCTACCAGTAAGTTTTAATCAATTGACACAAGGTAATAACGCTGAAAAGCCAGATTATATCTTTGATGAAAAATATGGCATTATTCTTCCTTATTATAATTATGATATAGAAGATGTTGATGAAGACGGTAATATCAAAGATGTTGTCGTTGATACATTACCATCAATGCTCCTTAAAAACAGTGATAAAGATCCAGAAAGAGATGAACATGTCCGTTTATTCTATGTCGCTTTAACCCGTGCGGAAAATATTGTCTATATTGTTGGTGATAAACCAAGTGGTGATAATCGTAAGAAAGAAACTCTCTACGGCATGCTTTCTTACTTGCCACATTATCAAAGAATTGATGAAGGATATATCGCGAGAAAGATTAAAGAAAAACAAGTTGATCCAGTCCTATATCAACAATACTTAAAGACTGTTGAAATAATTAAAAATATTAATCTAATGTCCGCGGAAGGGATGGACGCTGATTTATATAGCAAATTATTCAATAAATATTACACCGATAAATTAACCAAAATCTTAGAACAACAAATCTATATGTTATTCAAACCTCTCTTTAGAGAGTTCTATCTAAGGTTTAAAAATATGACTCGTGATCCATTAATGGACGCAACATTCTATGGTTATTACCGTTATAAAAAAGAATTCAAGTCCATTGAAGAACTTGAAGACGCAATTAATGAAGATGCCAATGGCACGGTTGATTTAAATATGACCATTAATGATTTTGTTAATGCAGTCATTACTGGTAACTGTGCTTACTTCTATAGCAAAACTCAAGCGGCGAATATGGCAAAACTAACAGAAGAAGAGATACCGTATGGCCTATTTGATGTTTTATTACCAGTTTTTGTTAGGGGCTTTGACTGCCAAAAACGTTTCATTTTTGAATCGTATGAGAACAAGAATTACCGCGACACTACATTAATCTTTGAAGGTGAAGATGAATATGAAGAAGAAGTTGATGAAGATGGATACGCTGAAGAAGTGATTAGCAAAATTGACCAATTACCAGTGGATGATTCCGTCATTACTTTCCCAACCATCATTAAAGAAAGAGCAAGTAAACAACGCCACTATGATGAAGCAGTGGAAGATACAATCCCAGATCAAGTCTTAACTCGTGGTGTTTATCTCCATAGACTTATGGAACTTGTCGACTTTGTGAGTAAAGATACTTCTTTCATTAAAAACGAAAAAGATAGAAAACTAATCGATAATGTTTTAAACAATCCAGTCTTTAATGATTTAGGTACCGCTAAGATTTATAAAGAATATGGTTATTATGATGAAACATTACAAACAACTGGTTTCATTGACTTGCTATATTTCAAAGATAACGAATGCTATATCGTTGACTATAAGTCTCGTTCTATTGATGACGAAGCTTACGAAAGACAGTTAAGAATATACCAACGCAACGTGCAGTTATTATTTAATATTAATAAGGAACACATGCACCTGTATTTATTATCGCTAAGTGAAAACCGTATAAAAGAGGTTCAACCAGAATGAACATTAAAGAATTAATTGTCTATGAAGATAAGTATCTTGTGATTATTAATAAACCACGCGGTCTTTTATCACAGTTTGATGGTAATAAAGATAATCCTTCTTTAGATGTTATGCTTTCTAATTATCTCGGTAAGCAAGCGATGCTTATTAATAGATTAGATAAAGATACATCTGGTTTAATTGTGTTCGCTAAAGACAATAAGAGTGCGAGCGAACTCGCTAATATCATTAATGATCACTCCATCGTAGAGAAACATTATTTAACACTAGTGGCGGGTAACGTTACTGAAGATGGTGTAGTTGACGCCCCTCTTAGAAAAAGCTATGAACGTAAGAAAATGGTTGTGGCCCCACTCAAAAGTGGTGCAAAAACCGCAGTTACTAAATACTTTGTTAAAGAAAGATATAACAACTATACATTATTAGATGTCCAATTAGTGACAGGTCGTACGCACCAGATACGTGCGCACATGTCATATATCCGTCATCACGTTGTCGGTGATATTAAGTATGGCGACTATAAAGTAAATAACTATTTTAAGAAGGAAT
>JAEEGJ010016434.1_pt1 | contig 16977 bp, 11 predicted proteins | sample 8958761 | NCBI WGS metagenome assembly JAEEGJ01 (sample SAMN16246546, study PRJNA631951) | gut metagenome | biome: gut microbiome; feature: rumen; material: RS-attached | host: Bos | place: Iran: Karaj | collected 2018-10 | reverse complement strand
CCGTCGGGCCGTTGGCGACATTGTCCGCCACGGTGCAGTTCTCCACCGTGCCGCCCGTGGCGTAAATCGAGTACGAGGAAATGTGCGAGTCCCTGTTGTTCGGGTTGTTGTGCGTGAGCAGGCAGTTGCGGACCGTGCCTGCGGCGAGGAAGATGCCGGTGCCCGAAACCGTGCCGCCGCCGTCAATGGCGTTGTTGCAGTTGGACACGACGCAGTGCGTGACGAGCGCCCCCGTCGCCGTAGACGCCACGCAGATGCCGCCGCCGCGTGTGCCCCAGTGCCAGGCGCGGCTGTCGCGGACAACGCAGTTGGAGACGACGGATCCGGCACCGCCTACGTAAATGCCGCCGCCGTCGCGGGAGTACTCCGTCGTGTTGTTGACGATGTAGCCGTTGGCGGCGGTGAGGCCGGAAAGTCTCGCCCCTGCCGCCATGAGCGTGAATATGCGGCAGGTGGAGGTGCCATCGGAGCCGTTGCCGCTCTGGACGGCGTTGCGCACGGTGGTGTCAGCCGGGTTGCCTGTCGCGCCGTGAATCCAGACGGACTTGGCCACGGACACTGGCGTGCGTATGACATGCTCCGTCGCCGCGAGGACGATCTCGCAGCCGTCGATGGCGTAGTCCACGGCCGTCTGGATGGCCGTCGCCGCGTTCCCCCACGTGTCGTAGGGTTCGGCAGGCGAGGTGCTTGCCGGATCGACGTAGAGGACGCGCGGGACAACCGTGACGCGGACGGTGCCTGGCACCACATATTCGCCGTTGGCGGCGCGGACCTTGAGGGAAACGACATACGAGCCGGCTGTCGCGAAGGTGTGGCTGGCCGTCGGCGAGGACGTCTCCTCGTCAAAAACGCCGTCGCCGTCCCAGTCCCAGAAAAATGCCTGGGCGCCTTCGGCGTTCACGACGGCGGCGGAGAAGGCGGCCGTGAAGGGCGGGAAGCCTTCGGTCGCGCCCGTCGGGGAGAAGGTGGCGGAGAGGCTGTCCGCATCGGCCTCGTAGGCGCCGATGTCGGGCGCCTCGCCGCGGATGCGCGGGTTGCCCGCGAGGTCCGTTGCGCCCGTCATCCAGTCGGCCGCCGCCGCGGCGTCCGCGCCGTCCGAGGGCGCCGTGAGCGCGAAGTCGCCGGATTCCGCCGCGACGTATGTGCTGGACTCATCCTCCTGGATGCAGTCGGCGTTGATCAGGATCGGCGCGAGGCAGTGCGAGAAGCACGGCGCCTTCCCCGCCCAGACGACGTAGTTCGCGTTGCCACTGATGAGGCTGGACGTATTGAGGCCGATGGCGCAGTTGCGGACTTCGCCGCCCGTGGCGTAGACACCCGAGCAGTTGTAGGAGTCGTTTTTGACAACGGTGCAGTTCTCCAGCGTCCCGCCGCCGATGAGGACGGTCCCGAAGGCATGCGTCTGCGAGGAGTTCGAGGCCGAGACGCGGTTGTACGCGAAGAGGCAGTTGCGGACATTTCCGGCGTACATCGCGAGCGCGCTGCCACCATCGCCATTGCTGGCCGTGTTGGCCGTCGGCGCGCAGTTGGTGATGACGCAGTGGGTGACGAGCGTGTTCGCCGCCGAGGCGTGAATGTAGAGGCCTCCCCCCTGACACCCCCATGTCCAGACACCGCAGGAGCGGATGACGCAGTTGGAGACCGTTCCGCCGCAGGGGCCGACGAATACGCCGCCGCCGTTTTTCGTGAAGGGCGTCGCGTTGTTGCTGATGTAGCCGCCATGAACTGTGATTCCCTCAACGTGTGCATCGGCACTGTTTACGAAGATTACGCGGGAGCCGTTGCCGTTTCTCTTCGTGTTTGCGACGATCACGTCTTCGGGGGTGCCCGTTGCCCCGCGAAGCGTGACGCCCTTGTCGAGCATGAGTTCGGTGGAAATCGAGTATGTGTTGGCGGCGACCTCGATGACGCAGCCGTCAATGGCGGCTTCAATGGCGGCCGCGATGGTCGTTGCGGCCGTTCCAGAAGTGGCGTATGGGAAAGAAGGCGTGGTGGATGTCGCGTCAACGTAGATGATGGCCGATCGGACTTGAATCGTGCCGGGGGCGTCCGTGACGATGTTGCCTGAGGCGACGTCCGTCACACGGACGCGCGGCGAGAAATTGCCTGGCGTGGCGTATGTGTGGGAAGCGGAGAATGTGGTCGTTGTCTCGTCGTATGTCCCGTCGCCGTCCCAGTCCCATTCGCAGGAGAGGCCCTGTCCGCCATCTCCGTAGGCGGAGACGGTGAAGGAGACTTCAAACGGCGCGAGGCCGGCCGTCGCGGACGGCGTCGCAAAAGCCGCGAAGATGTCCTGTCCAAGTTCGAAGCAGCCAATGTCCGCCGCAGACCCGACGATGCGGGCGGTCCCTGCGAGGTCGGTGGTGCCCGCCATCCAGTCCCGCGCGGCACCGGCGTCGATGGCGGCGGGAGTGGGGCGCCAGTCGCAGGAGGCGGCGTCCGTAAAGAGACGCGACGAGGCGAAGCAGTTGGCGTTGATGGCGAGTTCGGCAAGGCAATTGGTGAAGCAGGATGACTTGCCCAGCCAGACGTGGTCGTGGCCAGTCGGATTGACGACGCTGCGGTTGGCCCCGATCAGGCAGTTTGCGACCTTGCCGCCTGTGGCGTTGACGCCACCTCCGAAGGTATGCCAGTTGCCGGCTATGGTGGAGCTTTCGAGCGAGCCTCCCGCGACCAGCACGGCGCCGCCCTGGTTGGACATGCGGTCATGCGTGTAGCCGTTTTGCGCGAAGAGGCAGTTGCGGACGCTTCCCGCATAGATGGCGGCGGCCGACGCACCGCGGAAAGTCGAGTCCTCGTAGCCGTTGCCGCTTTCGTTGGCGGCGCAGTTCGTCACGACGCAGTGGGTGACGAGGGCGCTCACGGTCTTGTCGACGATGCAGAAGCCGCCGCCGGACGTGCCCCATGCTGTGACCTTGCTGTTGCAGAGCATGCAGTTGGCGAGTGCCCCGCCTGCGCCCTGGATTAGTACCGCGCCCCCGTTGCCCGCACTGGGTGCGCCGCCCGTGAGGGTCAGCGCTTCGAGGCGCGCGGAGGCGTGGTTGAGCGTGAAGAGACGGCTCTTCGCGGCCGCCGTAAGCGTCACGTCGTCCGGGTCGCCCGTCTCGCCGCGGATGGTGACGTCGCGGGCGAGGGTGATTTCGGACGCGAGCGCGTAGGTGCCGGGATGGACGAGGACGATGCCCAGGTCCGGACAGGCGGCGATGCCCGCCGCGACCGTGGCGAAGGGGTTGGACTCCGAGCCGTCGCCTGTTGTGTCGTTGCCATTTGTCGCGACGTGGACCGGGGATGTGAAGGCTGCGGAAAGGACCATGGGGCCGTTGACCGCGAAGGTGAGCGACGGCGACTTTGCGTCGGCTCCTACCGGAAGGCCGTTCGTCCATGCGACGAAAGCGCTTCCGGCGTCAGGTGTCGCCGTGACTGTTGCCGTTTCGCCCGCGACAATCCACTGCGCGGCGGGAGCGACGGAGCCGCCCGCGCCAGAAGAGGCGGTGACGAGGTATTCGACCTGCCACTGCCATTTGAGTTCATGCCAGACGCCCGACGTGTTGGCGTAGGTGCAGGAAGTCTCGCCAGCGCCCGTGCGCTCCAATGTCCGCGAAAGCGTGGCGGCATCAACGGCGTAGAGCTTCCAGCCCGCGCAGACGACGCGCTGCGTGGGTGTGACATTGAAGTATTCGGTCGGGGCTGAGCACTGAATCGAGTTCCCCTGCGATACGGCCGCGTAGCCGTAGCCGGGCGAAAGGCCGGGGACGGCGAAGGCCTCCGGCGCGCCGGTGATCTGCAGGTCGCCCGCATGCGACGAACCGCGGAGGGTGACGAGGAGGTTCGTCGGGGTGGCGGCGTCGGCCGCGAGCCAGGCGAAAGAATCGTCCGAAACGGCGCCGGGGCCGTAGGCGGGAAGGTGACCTTGCAGGACGCGGTCCTTGTTGATGCCCTTGGGCCAGTCGATGAGACAGGTTTCGGTGACGGCGTCCGCGAAGTTCGCGGGCGACTCGTCGAGGACGTTGACAATGAAGGGGGCGAGGCCTTGGTTGTTGCCGTTGTTTCCCAGAAGATAGCGTTGCGTTGGCAGAGCCTGGAGAGGCGCCTCGGCGAATCCGCCGACGGGAACGAGGAAATCGAACTGTACGTTGGCGTTCGCCAAGGCGCAGTAGAAGGAGGAATCCTTGTTGTCATGGTGCCAGAGAGGGTGCGCGCCCTTGAAGACGATGTGGCCGCCGACGAGCGTGTCGCCAACCTTGTCGTGCGATCGTGTCCAAACCGTGGAATCGTCGATGTTGATGGTTCCGCCGCCGAAGAAGCACTGGTTGCAGGAGAACCAGGAGCCATCCGAAATGACGACTTCACTATTCCCGGAGCGGCAGTAGAAATCCCCACCAACATGGAGGTTGGCGCCGTTCACGAGTCGAAGGGCGCGCTCCTGCCCGATGGTGGAGCCGCCCGTGGCGCGGATGGCGACGCCGTCGAGCGTGATGGCGCCGTTCGCCGCGTTCGGATTGAAGGAGGAGACCGTGAGTTGCGTCTCATTCGTCGAGGCCCCGCCCTGGACGAAGCGGAGGTTCAAATTGGCCGTATTGGCGCTCAGCGTGCCAATCGTGAGCGGTTCCGTGAAGGAGATGTCGGCCTCCGTTCCCGCGATGAAGGACGCCGTGTCGGAGCTCGTGCGCGGATAGTCGGCGGCGGGCACGGTCCCCTTGCTGTCCGTGCACCAGCTCGCGGCATCCGACCAGTTGCCAGCGGAAACGGCGGGATTCCAGTAGTAGGTCGCCGCACGGGCGGAAAGGGCGGCGAAGAGTATGGATACCATGAAATTGGACTTTGCCATGATTATCTCCATTAAGATAGATATCTCACGAAATCAAGGCGCAAATCAAGACGATCGCCCCGATCTTTGGGTTCGGCTCGGCCAACATCCGCTCCTCGGCGATCTGCTCGGCGCGGACGCACGAAGAAAAGAAACGACCCCGCCTGTTCAAGCAGTGGGATGTAGCCCGTCTTGTCGACGTAGTAGTAGCCTTCGTTGCGAATGCGCTTGAAGTCGAATACGCCGTATGGAATCTGGAGGTTCTTTTCGCTCATGCCCTACATGATACCACAACGCCGCACGGGGCGCAACGAACCGCATCCTGGGCGGATACGGCGAAGGGGAGGAGAAGAGCGGAGATGGCCGCGAGGAATGGTGTGTTCTTCATGGTGGTGTCCTATGGCATAGAAAGATAAGGTGTGCCAATTTTGGATTTGAGACAGACACCCAGGGTGTCTGTCACCCTGTTCGAGGGTGTCTGTCACCCTGTTCGAGGGTGTCTGTCACCCTGTTCGTATTATGACAAGACTGGTCAAATATCTATTCGCGATTCGCGCGACAGCCGTTCCGGCCCTCCGCCATCCATGAGTGGATCGGGGGCCGTCGGCGAACCGCCGAACACGCGCGCGGCTTCGCGGCAGCCTCCGAGGCACTTCGCGGCCTTGCCGCAGCCGTCGCACATCTTCGGTAGATAGTCGTGCCGCACGTAGTGCATCCACTCCGCGCATTCAGACAGCCGCTCCCACTCGTCCCATTTGAGCAGTTCGACAGGGCTGTGGTTGCAGACGCGGATGCGTCCGTTCGGCCCGACTGCGAAGAAATCCGTCGCCGCCGAGCATCCCGTGGTGACGTCGAGACGTTCGTATTTGTCCGCGTCGATCATGCACGACGGGAGCTCCGTGCCGAAATGGCCACGCCGCTTCGCCCGCGAAAGCACCTCCTCCGCGACATCGGCGGCGTGGCGGACGTCGTCCGCCGTCAGCATCAGCTCGGGATGTGAAAGGCCGCGTCCGCCGGGAAGGAAGCGGTTCAGGAGAAGCGAGTCGGCGCCCGCCACGAGCGCCGCCGCAATCGTCTCGTACAGTTCGGGCAAGTTGAGCTTCGTGACGGCGATGCCGACCGCCGTCGCACAGCCTAGTTCGTGGGCCCGTCCGAACATGTCGAGGATATGCTCGACGGGCGTGTCGCTATCGGTGTTCGCCGCGAACGACCGCAATCCCGGCATGCTCATGAGAACGTGAATGTCGCGGTCGGCGCAGAACCGCAGCACCTCCTCCGTCATGGCGCGGCCATTGGAGAGCAGCCCGACCTTAGCCCGCTTCGCCGCGAAGTCCATCAGCTCAAGGCATCCCTCCTTCAGGAGCGCCTCGCCCCCCGTGAACGAGAACTGCGAAACGCCGGCCGCCGAATACGCCTCAATGAGACTTTTCCATTCGCCCACATCCATCTCCGCCCCCGGCTTCAGCATTCCCGCGAACCACGGACACGAACAGAACCGACACGCATGGTTGCAGCGGTAGGTCAGCTCAAGGACGGCAACCGATGGAAGGAGGGTCGTCACAGATCGGTCTCGACTTTGATATCCTTATATTCGCCGGATTCCGAACGTGGTGCGTCTCCCGTGCCAAGCAACTGCCGCAGACGAGTCAGCGATTTCTTCAGCGAGCGTTCATCGCCGAAATCCCCCCGCCACGTCTTTTCACCCGTCAGAAACGCCTTCAGGATCCGCGCATCGTACAGGTTTACCACCGTTCGCTTGCCGTTGATGACCCATGCCAGCTCGTTGATGCGGTCTAGACCGCAGAAGACAGGATCAATCCTTACCCAATCAGCAGGGTCGCCCGGCCGCGCCGGCAGACGCCTCAGCCGCGCGCCGCCGTTCCCAGCGGCCTCATTCACGGCAGTCGGTTTCCAATCCGCAAAATCGTATTTGCTGACCTTGCGCAGAACCTTTGAGTCCGATTTCGGCGCCGACCGGATCTCCACGGCGTCCACCAATAGTTCGCCGGCATCGGAAATGACCTTTGCGCTGACCCAGCACTCCTGCGTGAACGGATTGCACTTCTGGCAAAGCGCCGATTCGTCAAGCACGATGTCGAGGCCGAACGCGCGGAGACTCGCCGCCTCGTCGCGGAAGCGCGCGAGTGTGTTCGCCATCCGATTTCTGTTCGCCGGATAGACGGTATGCGCGCCGCATTTCCCGCAGACGTACTCAAAGCGTTCCAGGGGCGGCATCGCCATGGCATAGCACGTCGCCTGCGGTCCGCGGCGAACCTCCGGTTCGGGCGATGCGGCGAGCCTTTCGAGCATCGCGTTCAGTTCCTCGCGGTCGAAGTCCTTCCCTTCCGCCGCAAGCACAAAGAGCGCCGCAAGGCCAATGCCGACATGCGACATCCGGCCATTCATCTTGGCCTTTGTTTTCTTCATTTTTCTTCTCCTTGATTTTCTCCATTTTGGCAAACATTTTGGGAATAGTCAAGAAGAAAGCGAGCAAACCGACCTGTCGCCTGAAGTCGCCCTGCACCTCTTTACGCCGGAGGGACTTGTCCCCGGACGCACCGCCAAACTGCATCACGGACGGTTCGCCTTGAACGAGATCCCCTACTCCTACGCGGGCGGCAAGGCGGGCGAGGAGATTGGCAAGGCGCTGTCGCTGGCGACTTACAACTACATGCTGGGACGTGGCCTGGACATGCCCGCCAAGGTCTGGTTCAAAACCTGAGTCTTACTCGCCGAAGCGGTAGGCGTAGATGTCGGCGTCCTTCAACTCGAAATGCAGAACCACTGGTTTTCCGGTAGTACATCCGGTACGATGCGCCGTCTCGCAATTCTAGGCCTTTTATTGAACCACTTCGGGTAAACTGCTAGAATACTATTTGTGCAACAAGTCGATGAGAGATGAGATAAGAATACGGCACGAAGACGATTCGCCACATCCTTTGCTCCCCCAGTACCATCGGGAACGGGAAATCGGGCATGGCGAATATGGTGTCGTATACCTCGCGAAGCGCCTTGGCGCTTACTATGCGCTCAAGGTGGTGCGACTCGCGGACAATGCCGACGCCGCCCGCGCCGAGGCCTACGCCCGAGAACTGCGCGGCGTCCGTCTCGTAATGGGCCTCCCGCCAATCGAAGGGCTTGTCCGCATACACGATCTGGCGGAAAGACCCGACGGTTCCGAATTCGCATACGCCATGGACCTCGCGGATCCGGAACAGGAGGAAACCGGCCCCTTCGGCGACAATTACCGCCCGCGCACACTGGCCTCAGTGATTGACGCCGAGATTGCCCTTCCGCTTAACGAATGCCTCGACATCGCCATCCGCATCGCCTCGGTTCTCGTGGCGCTCCAACGGCGTCACATCATCCACCGCGACATCAAGCCCGGCAACATCATCTTTGTGCGCGGCAAGGCCGTTCTGGCTGATGTCGGCCTCGCAATAGACGCCCGTGACGCAGCCTCGATCGTCGGCACTCCCGGCTATGCGCCGCCGGAGCGCCAGGGATCGCCCGCCGGAGATGTCTTCGGTCTCGGCAAAACGCTCTACCGCATCAGCACAGGGCGGCAGCCCAGCGAGGAGGGACTTCCACCCTGCACGGAAGCCGACGTTGATTCGCCCTACTTCTGGAAGTGGATGACCATCCTCTCAAAGGCCACGTCCCGCAATCCCGCCCAACGCTACAGAAGCGCCAAGGGGTTCCTGCGCGACCTTCGCCGTCTCCGCCTCCTTGCTTCGCCCGCCAAACGCGTTGTCCGCTATTTGGTCGCGGCATTTCTCATTGTCGGAGTCATTCTGCCAGCCCTCTGGGAGCTGCCGCTTGCCAGGGCTTGCGCGCAGCTGTCGCCCGAAGACCTGCAAAACACCATCTTGCCCTATCCGTATTCAGTTGTGAAACCTATTTTTATGCTTAGGTCGCGGCTACGGCAAGCAGCCGAAGACCGACAGCGGCAGATTGAGCGCCAGCAGGAGTATGACGCCCAAAGGCAGCAGGAAATAATAGACGAAAAGAATCGCCTTGAAAAAGAGAGGCAAAGCAAGGCCGAGAAGGAGCGCCGCCGTGGGGAGGAGGAACGGCGCAGAGCCGAAGAGGAACTCAGACGCAGGGCCGAGGAGGAGCTCAAAGCGGAGGAAATCAGAAAGGCGGAAGAGCAAAGAAAAGTGGAGGAGCAACGCCGTATCGCCGAGCTACAGGCTGAAGAGCGACGCAAAGAGGAGAAACGGCGTATCGCCGCCGAACAACAGGCCGAAGAAAAGCGCAAGGTCGAGGAGGAGCAGGAGCGAAAAAAGGAGGAGCTGCGTCAACGTCTTGAAAAGGAATGGCGCGAAACGATGGAAAACGAAAAGAGGACGCGGATGGAGCGCGTCCGCCTGAAAGCGGAGCGCGACCGACGGGAGCGTGAGTCGTTGGCCACTGAAATCACAGGCGCCATCGCATCATTTCTCAATCCCGCCTCACCACTCGACGCCGTGCGGGCCTCGCTTTCAGCTGCGCGTGTCTTTGGAGTGGCCGCTGAACATCTGGGCTACTTTCTGGATTGGGCCAACCTCAACCCCGACATTCATCCGGACGTCCGGCGATACTATTTGGACCGAAGGCCGATTCCGCCTCCCTACGACATGCTTCGCCCCTTCCTTGTCTCAACGAATGCGCCGCCCTATCCATACGATGTCCTTGATTCTTATGTGAAAGAGTTCATGCTGGAAGAATCGCTCGGGGAAGTCAGAACCATTGACTGGAGTGACTGGAGCGACGATGAATTCGAATCGAAAACCCTTCGCGCGCATTTTCTGCTTCCTATGCATGGCCATAAGCGAAACGCCTGGGAACTACCCCGGCGCGTCATTTTGACAGGAAACCCCTTCTTGTCTGACGAAGAGAGAATCAGGAAAGAACTTGATGAAAAGAAAACCAGCGAGGAGCGCAATCTCGACTGGCAGCTCCACATGCGCACTCCCCTCGATGACATCAACGGCGAAGATTCCGACGATTAGCCCTTCAACCTTTCAACCCTTCAACCTTTCAACCTTTCCATGCCCTACACACCATTTCGCAACGAAGAGACTCGTTCAAGCGTCCTTTCAGCCCTCCGTGACCCTGCCGCCCAAACGGCATGGGGACGCTTTTTCGACACCTACGCCGGATTCATCTACGGCATCGCCCGTGGCGAGGGGCTGTCCGAGGCCGACGCAGACGAGACGGTCCAGAACGTAATGCTCGAACTTGCCCGTGGCGGCGCGGCCGCGCACTATGACAAGTCGCTCGGCCCCTTCCGCGGCTGGTTGGGGCGCCTTTCGCTTTGGCGCGCCCGCAATCTCCGTCTGCGCAACCTCCGCAGGGAGAACGCGCACGTGGCGGCCAGTGCCGCCGAAAAGACGGAAGTTGCCGCGACTCCAGTTCTGACCATCGACAAAGAGCTTGAACAGGCCATCGAAGACGAATGGATGCGAACCGTGACAGCCGCAGCCCTCGACCGCCTCCGCGCCGAGGTAAGTCCCGCCCACTTCAAGGCCTACTACGCCAGCGCCATTGAGAAGATGGATGCCGAAGCCGTCGGCCGCCTCTGCGGCGTGACGCCCAACAACCTCTACCAGATCCGCCGCCGCGTCGGCGCCCGCTTCCGCGTCATTCTTGAAGAGACCATGCGCGACCTCGATGCGCCTCGTCTGCCGCCAGAGGCAGATGGCAGATAATAGATAACAGATAACAGATAATAGTTATTTACGGTCTACGAAACAACGCCATTTACGTTTTTCGCCCTGGAGGGTGTCTGACACCGCGCATGCCAACGATGTAAGATTCATCCGTTCTCCGTGGTATTTATTTACTTGCTTCACGCGCGCGCAAAGGTGTAAACTATTCTCGTTCTTTGACATACCCCGTTTTACGGGGGCGTCCCCTGCGCAACGCGCAAGGGGACTACGTACGCGGCAGCGTATTATCGCTTCGAGGTAAACTTCGCCAAAGTCTTTGTTAAGAAGCGTGATACGGAGCCGCGCTGCGTGGCTAGCCACGTGGCGTGTCTTCATATTCGGGTTTCTTAACGGGCGTTTGGCGATGCCTACCTCGAAACATGGAATGCAAGGCACGCCACTCTCTTTTCGCGCCGGGGTGGAATGCCTGTCATAGGAGGCGCAGAGGGAGTCCATGATATGAGGTCTGATAATGTGCCCGATCAGCGGAATCGACGTTGGCGGCACTTGAAATCCGTGCCTGGCAGGCTGGCAAATGCCTGACACCTCTTTTGCAAATCCGCCGGATGTGGACGGCGCGGCACCCTCCTCACAGGCGGAGTGGGTACGCTTTTTCGACGAATATGCGGGCTTCATCTTCGGCATCGCCCGCAACGAAGGGCTCTCCAACGCCGATGCGGACGAAATAGTCCAGACTGTGATGTTGGAACTCGTCGGCGACAATGCCGCCTCGCGGTATGACAAGTCGCTCGGCCCATTTCAAAGCTGGCTCTCGCGCCTGACGATTTGGCGTGCGCGTAATCTTCGCCTTCGAAACACCCGCCGTGAGAACGCGCACAAGGCCGCCGGAGAAGCCGTGAAGATGGAAGTCGCCACAACGCCTCTCCAAAAGATTGACAAAGAACTTGAACAGGCTATTGAGGATGAATGGATGTGCGCCGTTACTAATGCGGCACTCGACCGTCTTCGCGCAGAAATCAACCCCTCTCATTTCCAAGCCTACTACGCCAGCGTCATCGAGAAGATGGACGCAGAAGCCGTCAGCCGCCTCTACGGCGTGACGCCCAACAATCTCTACCAGATCCGCCGCCGTGTCGGCGCGCGCTTCCGCGTCATTCTTGAAGAGACCATGAGGGAATCAACGATGTAAGATTCGCGATCTCCGCGTGGTATGTATGTTAAGAAGTGGCATGTCGCCGCTTCGTGTTTCGTGAACAGCAAGAGCCTGACACCAAATGACTGCCCATTCAGATTGTTTTTCCAAAGAACGGACGGATTCAAAAGCCAGTGCAACTGGCGATAATGCCGGGATTTCCTTTTCATGTCCGCATTGCAACCAGCATCTTGCCGCCGATACGGACATGGCTGGTTTGTCTTTGGAGTGTCCCGCATGCGGCAAGGCGCTGGTCGTGCCAACCCCACGAGAGGAAGCTCCCACTAAACAGATACGCGTACTGACTTCGACAGACAACCGCCACGCAGGTAAAGGCCGGGAATGGCGGAAGATTGCCTTGGCGATGGTGATTGTTGCTGCCATGGCAATGGTTGTTGGTTCAGCGATCCATTGCTCGGGCAGCGGAGATCCATCTGTAATCAGAATCACCGTCAGGAAAATGGCGCCAGATCTTGAGATGTACAACGAGATCGCCTACTGGTATGACAAAATGGACGGAGGTTTGCAAGCGTTTGAATCCGCCCAAAAAGCATTGTTGCAGGAATATGACCAGGTCAAGTTAAGTCCTGAGACATTGAACCTCAGGGATGACTTCCTGGCAACCTTTGAGCAAGTCGCCATTTTGTTGCAATCAAGAGAGACGATTTCGGCGCAAAGGGAACAGTACATCGAACAGGCAAAACGGCAGGGCGCAGTACAGGCGCTGTCACAGATAGCGTCCGGGGCGCAAAGCCAAGGCGAGGCCGGCGCATGGTTGGCGCTACTTGGAGCCGCCGCCGGGTTTGCGGATGTTGAAAAAGGAGCGGCGGCACAGGTAGACCAAGCCATAGCCGAGATAAACGAAAAACTTAAAACCTGCTTAAACGAGTTCACAAGAAAGCAAAGGGAATACCAGAAGGGCAAACCCTATTCCTCTTTTGACAAAACGCGCATTTTCGACGCTCAGTCGTTTCGCATGAAGTACCTGGCTGCCCAAAAACCATTCCCCCCACTTGACATGGAACTGCCAGACGAGGAAATCAGAAAAGTCGTTCTTTCATACGTGAAGCAAACAATGCTTGCCTTTGCCGAAATGTTCGAATACAAGATTCCCGAAATCTGCGCTGAACAGTTTGCGAATTACGAGCAGACGAAACGCATTCTGGACACTTTTACGGCAACAATTACCAAAGACAGCAAATACTACCATAACGTTCAATTCGTCCGCGATATCTGGAATAACATGGAAGTCGCAATGGCGGACATTGCCAAAGCGCAGTACCCGCAATCCAGAACCCCAAACTCCCCCATAATGGAGGTATTCCGTTCACACGAAAAGGAGATTGACAAGCGCCTTTTCAGAATCAAAAGCTCACGATTTTGATGACTTTTCTTGATTGGCCTACAATTTGAGAAGGTCTCTTTGGTAAGTGACAGCATTGCCCGCTACGGACGAAATAACCCTTTGTCAAAATAATACTCCAGCGCATATGTAAGCAATGTCATGCCACCAGGCCATTCGTCTCTGCCTACCCCATAAAGGCCCTTCATTGTCAAGTACATCATATAATCTGGTTGATAACCGGTTGCTTTCGGCTTGAGAAAATCTCTTTTAGAAGCTTTTATCCCCCATTTCATCCATGACACCCCCTCTGGCACATTTTGTCCAACACCCTCTCCCTTCACATACATATAGCCTAGGCAAAGGGCTGCCATTCCGACACTTTGATCATTAACTCCCTTTTTGCATAGTGAAAAGAACACTTCTGCTGCCCCCTTTTTATCTTCAATTGTGCCAACTCCATGGTAGCGCATTAGTCCCACAAGGAAACGGCAATAGTAATAGTCGGTAGCATTAGAAAGTTCTGAATATGCCAACTTGAAATCTTGTTGCTGAACATTTTCCTCGCCGAATAAATAGGAAAGCCCCAAGACTTGATGTGCAAGTTGTGTCTTGCGACTGCCTGCCTTATTTGCGTATGAAATGGCCTTTGCCCGATTCCGCTCTTGGTTTGCATCACCATTCCAGAAAATACTCGCTAATTCTCCATCCGCCTCGGCGCTGCCTTTTTCGGAGGCCTGTATGAGAAGCTCTACAGCTTTCGTGTAGTCCTGAAGCACGTCGCCGCCGTTGTAATACCGCATCGCCTCCTTGTAGAGTTCCGCCCCCGGATCAATTTTGGGTTTCTGGGGCTGCACTTGGCGCGTTGTTGTGGGAGAAACGGAAGGTACTGTGGATGGTGAATATGAGGGGGGTGTGTTTCCGCCTGCCGGGGCTGATGCCGTTTTATTTGCCGGCGTTATCTTGATGACGCCTTTCTGGTACAACCAAATGCCGGCCATGAAGGCTATTGCCGTCGTAAGGGCGCCAAGGGCGAAATCCCGCATTCGGAATCCTTGCTTAGCAGGGGGCACAGATTCCGTGTCGCGTGTACGTGTGTAGTTCCTAGGCATGGAGACTTTCTGCCGCCCCGGTACTGAAATCATGATGATTTTGCCGCAAGTCTGACATCTTGTGGAATGGCCAATCATTGACGGATCAACGCTGTATTGCTGTCCGCAATGCGGACACGCAAAATCAATTTCAGAGCTTGTCGAGTCCATAGTTTCTCCCTCTCGAAAAGTTCACATTGGAGCCGTGCCCTACGGCTCCTTGACATAAAGACTCTACATATTAATACCTCTGTGGCGGTGAGAATCTTACAAGCTTGTAAGAATTGCTTCGTCCGCGTGGTATATATGTGTAGGAACCGCATGTCGCGGCTCCGTGAGTACTCATCAACAAGGAGAAAACAATGACCAAGATCACACCGACCGCGCTAGGCCAGCGCGGAGCTGACACCGACGCCACCGGCGTCTACGACTGGGAGAAGCAACGCTACCTGTACAACGTCTGCAAGTGGGGCACCTACAACACCACCCGCTCTGGTACGAGTTCGTATGTTGCAAACATTCTCACAAGCGATGACAGCAACATGGACAACTACACTGATTAGTCCGATATGTTGACCTTTTGGGCCGCCGGAACTCGGCGGCCCAAAAGGTCAATTATCCTCTCCGTCAACCATATGCTACTTTTCCTCACCCGCAAAATCTCCGGTTCCACTGACATGCTCATGGGCGTCTTCGAAGAAATGGGCGTTCCGGCGTTTCGGTTCAACTTCGACCTCTTCGACCACTACAAGTTCTCGTGGACGCCCGGAGGCTTCCGCATTGAAGACCCGCTTGGCCGTGTCTGCGAATCGTCCGCCGTAACCGAAATGGTCTTCTACAAGGGGCTTTTCGCCATCGATGAGCCTTGCGAGATTGACAATGGGCATGAGGAGACGAAGTGGATCAAGTCCTGGCTCGACACCCTCTACCACAGTCTTTGGCGCTGGGCCGCCGACCGCCATCTCATTCGCCTCATCCATCCGTATGCCGTCGCCTGCACGAAGGTGAAGCAGATGGAGGCCGCGCGCGATTTCTTCTTTGTTCCCGACTGGATGCTTCACTTTGGCTTTGAACCGACGCCCCGCCGTGTCATTGCCAAGAACCTCATCGGCCGCACATTCGAGGCCGGATCCGCCATGATGGCGGGAATCGTCGACCGCTCCCTGCTTGACCCTGCCTACCCGTGGTTCACGCAGGAAATCGCCCCCGGCACTCATGACGCGACCGTGCTCTATGTCGATGGCCGCGTCCACTCCTACCGCTTCGCCACCCCTCGTGGAAAACTCACTGACTGGCGCGTCACGCAGGGTACGGACGCCAACCAGTGGGTTCCATGGGATGCGCCGGCCGGATTCGGCGACAAAGTCCGCCAACTCATGGACCGCCTCGGCCTCAAGTTCGGTCGCCTCGACTTCATCGTCGGCGAAGAGACGGAGCCGCAGTTCCTCGAAGTCAACCCGTGCGGGCAGTTCGGCTGGCTCGACGAGGACGGCCCACTCCCCCTCCACCACGAAGTCGCCTCCGCCATTCTCGACCCCGCGACCACCCTTGAGGGCCGATTCCTCGCCTAGCAAATAGTGGTCAGTGGCTAGTGGCCAGTTGTTGGAGGAAGGGTCAAGAACATGGAAAAGGAACCGACGGAATGGGATCGTGAATGCCTTGCCTGGCATGAGGCCGGCCATGCGGTTGTCTCGCTTGCGATGCCTGAGCGCGAGCCGATAGAGCGAATTTCGATAGAACCCGGCGATGAGGCCTTCGGCTTCATGAGGGTCTCCCAGCGCCCGCACCATAACGACACCTTCGTATCGTTGAGTTCCACTCTCGCCGTCATGATGGCGGGGACCATCTCCGAGCGTCTGTTCCTCGGACGCGTCACAACAGGCGCGGCGGACGACCTCGCCAACGCCCGCGCCATCGCACGCGACATGGTGCTGCGCTTCGGAATGGGACCCCGTCTCGGCCTGACATGCCCCGCCATCGCCAGCGAGGCCATTTCCGAACACCTTCTCCGCGCCGTGGAAGCCGACGAGGAGCGCCTTTTGCGCGTGGCGGAACATGCGGCAAAAACCGCCCTCCGTCGCAACGCCCCGCTTGTCCGTGGGCTGTCCCAAGCCCTCCTCGCGCGAAACACATTAACTAGCGGAGAGCTTGGCGACTTAATGCGCCAGCCTCGTGGTACTCTCGCACACGGCCGCGACAACGCGCGGCCCTCTAGGCGCGGTTCGGCAGCTCCTCGACAAGCTCCTCGACGATAGTGCGCTTCGCGGCGGAGAAGGAGATGCCGACGAGGGTTATGCGCTTCTTCGCAAGCGCATATTTGCCAGCGTAGTCCTTGCCGCGAATCTGCTCCATTGCCTCGGAGGCGGGACGGTCGAGCTTGAACTCGACGATGTAGATGTCGTCCGGCAAATCGACGACCATGTCGATGCGCCCCTCGTTCGTCCTCACCTCTCCGTTGACGTTGATGCCAATGGAGCGCAGAACAACATAGACAATTGTCTGCCACATCTGCTCGTTCTGTCGGTCGGTCATGTCGTAGGGGATGTCCGAGAAGAAGGCCTTGAGCGACTTCAGGAACTTTGGCACGTCGTGCGCATAGAGGGCTTTCCCCGCCTCGAACGCATAGCCGGACGAATCGCTTGCGTCCTGCCCGACATACGCACCGACGAGATTTTCAAGAAACGAACTTTCGATTTCGAGATTTGGAAACTTGAGCGAAAAACGGCGCACCGTCCCGAGCTGACTGAAGCTCTTGATTGTGAGGTAGCCCGTCTGGTAGAGAAGAGTGACAATCCTCGGCTTGTCAGGCTCGTAGGCGTTTAGGGCGGCGTCGCTTATGTCAATCGTGGAGAAGTCAAGCGGATGCTCCTTGAGGATGTCTATCAGGAACG
>JAEEGJ010016432.1_pt1 | contig 16979 bp, 13 predicted proteins | sample 8958761 | NCBI WGS metagenome assembly JAEEGJ01 (sample SAMN16246546, study PRJNA631951) | gut metagenome | biome: gut microbiome; feature: rumen; material: RS-attached | host: Bos | place: Iran: Karaj | collected 2018-10 | reverse complement strand
GTTGGCGAAAGCACACACGCTACGGTAGATGGCATCCGGATTCCATCCCGTCTTATACTCAATGCGGTCACCCTCTACAGCCCGTCCACCGAGCAATTCTTCTATATTAATTGGTAATCTCATATATTTATAACGTTTTCGTTTGCAAATTTACTATAACTGTTCCAATTACCGCAGCGGAACAACTTTTAAACTGTATTTCCTGCTATTCCTGTCCAAAACGACATCATACTCCTTGATTCCTTTCGATTTTGCAATCGTTCTGAAATGCTCCTTATAGCGCTCTTCCATTTCTGGCCCATAATAAATCGCCTTCAAACAACCTTTATCAGGAATCGAGGAAAACTCTTTATTCGCATCTTTATCTGTCAACGGCTCCATATCAATGAGCCTCCATTCCTTTTCATGGGCATATTCTGCTTTATCTTTATATAAATAGGTCTTTATCCAATATAACCGGTCTATCGGGTTCAATTGCTCAAATTGTTGCAAAACAGAATCATCCACTCCATTACTCATCATGAAATTCCGCCCACTAATCCTGTCTATTATCTCCGTCGCATCCATTTTTTGAGAAGTGTAGATAATCGGGAACAAACATACAGCATGGGAGTTCTTTGTCAACACTCGCCAATTCCTAAAATCGTACTCTAATGCAAAACCTGTATAACCGTCCGCATAAGTATCCCACATAAACTTTGATGTCACAGTTTCAGTAAAGCAAGCCAGCTTGGTAGCTTTGTCTTGTCTGGCCCATTGTTGTTGCTTTTCTATATGCTCCTTCCAATCGTCATAATATCGTTTATAGACATCCCACAGATTGGTTTCTATAATGTCATTAGGCAGATCGTTTTCTATCAATTCTTTTATTTTAGAAGTGACAGGATTGATGGGGAATGAAGAAGGTTCTTTTCTATATGCATTAATCATTGTAGGCATATATAAATTGTATACTTTTTTCATTCGTTTATCTAACGTTTTGTTATCATAGAACACAGTAGAATCATATTTATCAGGGAATTTATCCGCTATGCAAACTGGGATAGTTCCTTGTTCTATGGATATAAGCGTATCTATATTGCATTTACGGAACCTGAACAATTTTGATGGGATATAGTGTTCCACAAACGATAACACTTTCGTATAAGACAAAAGAGTCTCCATCTTAGGAAGATTGTCAGGTATTGATGCCGTAGACATCAACCTCTCAAACTCTTTCTTGAAGTCTTTTCTTGAATATGTATTCTTGCCATTGTTCATATTTCACAGACAGTATTTTTTTAGATTGTATTCATTGATAGAGATTCTTCTATCTTTCTCAAATCAATCAATCCGTCATCTTTCTTACGCCATCTTTTTCTTACATAGTTCTCAAAGGTGTACTTATCACCCAAATTCAATTTATCTGCATGATCAGAAATAATGATTTGAGGTGTATAACCATATTGCTCATTTATGGATTCCAGGACACTCAAAATTTGAACAAACAAATTTGTTACAGCTCTCATGTCATCATCAACTTCCTCTTTGCCTTTATCGCCCTTTTCTTTTTCTTTTAATTTTTTTGCATCAAATCCATCTGTACTCATATCAATCATTGCGGGAAAATATACCTGACTTGGTTGATCCAAAAACAAAATTGATGGTACCAATGACCTTTCTCCAAGTGATGCAAAATATCTTAGTAAGGAAAGAAAAAGGCAGACGTGAGAATATAGCCAATTGGCTCCACTCCCCATAGAACGTAAATACACCTTCTTATTACCTTGTTTCAAGTGGTACAGTTCAAAAGTGTTAATGTCAAAATGGAGGTTAATCGGCTTATATTCAAAATCCAATTTATTGCCAATTTCATTCATTGAGCAATTGATGTAGTTCTCAGCCTCAGACAATTTCCCTTCAAGATTATATTTTTCCGAAAGGATTTGTTCCAAACGACTAATTTCTTTCTGAACATCTCCAATATTGTAGTGTGTTAGATTTAGAGCTTCTTTTAAAGACCATTCTAATAAATTCTCTATTTTAAGTTTAATTTTCAAAGATTGCTCTTCTAATGATTTATTCTTTTCCAGTTGTTCATTAGTCTTTAATATTACATTTATGCTGGCATTTAGGTTCCTAATTTTCTCATCAATATTTACTATCTCATTTTCTATCTCCTTTTTCTGGGGTAAAAAAGAATCAAGCCTTTGAGGAGACTTCCTTAATTCTCCATTCAGCCAATTAATCGCGTCTGTTAATCTGTTAGCCTCATCAACTGTGACATTAGTCGCATGATGACAGAATGGGCATTCTACATTACCCTTTATTGCTTCAGAAACAGGATTGTATTTGTCTATTATCTTACTATAATTCTTAGCATACTCAATAGAAGAGTTAATTCTTTCTAATCGAATTGTTGCCTTTCTCCGTTCTGCCAGTAGTCTATTTTTTTCTTCATTTAGTAGAATATACTTTTTCCTATATTCATCAGAGACCTCATTCACTTCAATTTTATGCGTTTCTAACTGATCAATATATAATTGTGGAGCATTTAAAAGGCTTTCACTTGTTATGCCAGGGAACAATTCAATTCCACTTACAGAAAAGAAGTCTTCTCTAAGCTCGGTTAACTCTTGAGCTGTTTCAGCTTTTCTTGCTTCATATTTTGAATTCTCAGTTTGGTATTTCTCTAGTTTCTTTCGCTTTTCCTCTAACTCTTGACACAATATATAATATTGTTGGTCAACAAAACCTGCAAATATTTTAAATTCCTCTATAACTCTTTCCCTCTTTTCCTTTTCATCAAAACGATAGAATAACGAATGTTTGTTAGCTACCAGATTCTGATGCTGCAACATAAACGAGATCATATTTCTAAAAGAAGGTCTTCCCTTCTTTTGTCCCCTATAATCTATAGACTCTTTATCTTCATCGGTCTCTGAAATGTTTAAACCACAGAAATGACCTAATTCTATTCGAAAATCTTTCATCGGGATAAAATATTCTTCCCCGAAATAATCCATGTTGAGCTTTTCTATATTCAATTCTTCTGGTTCTATCTTATAAAAGGCCTTTGTAGAGTTTTCTTCTTGAGTCCTTCCTACAACAAGTTGCGTGTCCTTGGTGACAAGGACTACAAAATATAAGTGTGCATTCTCAGTTATCACACCTTCAGGGACCGTGTTTTCCCCATTCCCTGTGCAATAATCAAAAATTTCAATTATTGCACTTTTACCTGTCGAAGAACGACCGGTGATTATATTTAGTCCCTCTTGGAAACTTATATAATGACAATTATCATATTTGTCAACAATTCCTAAATAGCTAATGTGGCACTTCATAATTTCTTAATTCCAAATGAATAATATATATTGATCACATTTCGCGTAAAAACCCTATGTAGGTTTGAAGAGAGGGTAAGGCTATCTTTCAAAATAGGATCAGTAAACATCTGTTCATCTGTTATAACATGAACCGTCAGATTCTTATCTATTTCGATATATCTACAATCCAATGCGTATTGCAGACATCTATTCGTAATGTCTTTATAAAACTCAAATCTTTCTTCAAAGCCTGCCATGATGCCTTTATCTCTCGTTATTCGCCCAAGCTGCGATTTGCGATTTAATTGCTTAATCTTCTCTATACAATCTCGATTAAGTACAAGAGGAAAGATGAAATATGCCAGTAGCATATCTTTTTCTTTGCTCTGCAAATTTTTATAGAATGAAATTAGCAGAGGAGTAAGAGCAAAAACATTATTTTGCAACGTGAAAATATTATCGACGAACTTACTCATTATCTTTCGTTTTTAGTTTCCAGACAACTTCAGGCTTTTCTTCTGCCAGAATATGCATAACTCCATTATGAAAATAAGGAGGAACGACATTGTAAGTATGAAATGTCCCATCATTGGAACTCGTTATGTCATCATACAAATCTTGTGATTTGTTGATAATTTCATTTTCGCCACAGTTTCTACATGCTTTGCGATATTTAGTTTTGTAACTATATTCAATATTATCTTCATATTCCTCATATGATGATTTAATCGTTGGAGAAACATTGATTTCTTGCATTATCATTTGAGCCGTATGAACATAATCAGATACAGCATCAGAAAGGACCTCATCATATTCAATATCCTTTATTTTCTGTACGAAGAGACTTTCTGCATAATCATTAGCATCAATATCTTTCAAATGTATCTTTCCGGGGAAAACAGTTGTGTTATCTTGAAGTTTTCTAGATAATTCCATTTTCTCCCTACTAAAATCATCGTATTTTATTTCCCAATTGCTTTCAACAACATGAGGATTAATTATATATCCATATAACTCATTAATAAACCGTTCTCTTTGAATCTTGGGCAAATGGCCTCCATAAATATCTCGTAGCTTCTTATAATACCCATTATTGTCCATCGGAAGAGAGTCAAATGTGAGTTTCTTAGCTACAGTCTCAAGCTTAGAAGTGTTTTCTGGAGAAAAGACCGTTTCAAATATTTTTATTATTTTTTCTGATTTACTCCGTTTCCTTTGTATCTCATTCAAAGTAGCTTTCCGCTCAGATAAAGACTTTTCATTCCAACCATTCCATTTAGACTTTGCTCCTATTTTTTGTGTAGTAAGTAAGACTAACGAACCAAAACTCTCCAATGGGAAAGACGATTCCATCCAATTTGATATGGTATTCCATACGTTTTCATCCAAATCAGACAAATCTCGTTTGTAATATTTTGATTCAATCTGCGTAGCATCTTCATCGCCAATTACAGAAACATCACCAAAGCGTTCAATATACACAGACTGCCCTTCCTGCATTTCAAAGCAACGCTCCAATGCAACAAGGAACTGGAATATTATTCCTTTTATTGATGATGTTGAATCGAAACTAATTTTTCCCATAATTCACTTTTTAAACTACCTTATTCATCATCAAAATTTTTAAACCCATTCAGTGCACAAAAGACATATTGCTTTGTCTGGTACTCCAGTTGAGTAATAAAGAACCTACAGTGTCTATGATCCTTTGCCAGACTAACAATCTCTTCACATTGTTCAGGTAGATTGAAGAAGAAAGCATAAGTCTTGGTACATTTCTTCTTGTCACTACCATCGTAAATAAAGTTTGCCTTATTGTTGAGGCTGACGAAGCTATCTTTGTGGTAGTTCCGCCGTATTCCAATATGTTGTTGAATGATTTCTTCTGGTTTCAACTTATACACCTCATATGCCCAATCATGTAGTTTCCCTTCATAATGTTTTAGATAGTCATAATACAAGTCATCGAATTGGCGTAGGCAACCATCACACCTTTCACATTTCCATGAAGGTATTTCTTTGACTCTACTTATTTCCCGTTGTTTTATGATAGCATCCCGTTGCGCCTTCTCTACTTGCTTCGGAATCATCTCGTCTGCATATGGATAACTAATCCAAACCCTCCCTTGGGTATTATTGAGAAGGTAGTCCGTCAGTAATACTTTGTTTAGAGTAAAGTCTTTAGGAATCCTGATTTCAATACAATTCATATTCCCTTTCCGGATCTTCTCTAATTTCAACTCATCAATTTTATGTGTGACACATATCTCAATAAAATACTGAATACCATTTGCCGTAGTTCCTATGCAGTCTGCTCGAAGAGAATTTGATTCGTCTGTTTTCTCTATCTCAACATGTTTAAATCTCAATTGTTGTGAATCGAAGAAACGAAGTCGCCAATATGGGTCAAAGTTATCTCTTTCCATATCAGTTCTTAAATCTTCGAAATCATCGTAATAATACTCCCAATACAGATAATCCTTTGAGTTCTCCAATGTTTGCTCATGACAGTCCGTATACCTCTTCGGATAATATGCAGGTACCGTTACTGCCTTTCTCTCTTCTATTATTTCTTTTGCCAACAAATGAAGAGTAGACTCGTGCGATACATTGCATTCACTATCTGGCATGTGCGCAAAGTGGTGTTGTCTTTTGCTCCCCTCTTTTCTGGCTTGTAGCGGAGCATGACAATATGGGCAGAAACAATCGCATTGATTACCATTCTGGGGTACATCGTCGATAAATACCCATTCATTTTGGGCATTCAATGCTGTCGTTATCTTAGGTGGTATCTTTTTACCCATATTATTCATTCTGCTTAGTACTTTTTATTGTATTCTACACATTATAACACACACTTTAGTATTCCAATGGTTCTATATTCAGTTTCTTCGTCGAGCTCAATCACATCAAAGTCTTTGTTCAATGGAATCAGCTCTACCTTGCTATGACGCCAGCCTTCTTCTGTCACCACTTTCTCGCTATGGTATTTCTTGATGGTATATTTGCCACCATATTCAGTATCAAATTCGCTGCTTTGGGTAAGCACAATCTCACCATTGCGACTACCAGCCTTATACCACTCGAATACACAGAGGTCGCCATCCTTTATCTTTGGCAACATGGAATTGCCTTTAGCATGAATCACGAAATGACGCTTCGGGTCGGGCGTGAATCCGTTGCCAGATGCATCTACCCAACCTTCCTCTTCGGGCACCTCGCCATCTTCAAAGTAGCCGCAGGCGGCACGTAGCGTATAGAGCGGAACAAATCCTTCCTTATTATCTTGTTGTCGGAATTCATAGATGTCGATGATGCGAGGCGCTGACTTCTCGTTTTCGGATGGCTCTTCATCCACAAACTTATCATCTGCTTTTCCTAAGATGAATTCCCTCAGTAGATTGTCCAACTTTATAATCACTATCGGAGGCGCCAAACTACGTCCTTCTTCGCGTTCGAAATATTCTTTAGCGAGATGAAGATTTGCAGTCTTTTTAAGATTGGTCAATCTGCCTCTAATGTCAATATTGTCATCAGTTGGACCAGACAGCATAATGTCTCGCAGTTGCTGCTCATCCAATCCGAATGTCTCTGCAAAATGGTGAATTCGGCGATCCTGGGAACGAGTCAGATATTCGGTGATGTAATCACGCAAAGTCTTGCCAGGCTTTAGTTTTACATCACCGTTTTCTATATCATGCAAGAAGATATATGCGTAGTTCTGCTCTTCCTGTGTCAGAGTGGAAAAGGATTTGTGCAGTTCGTCGAGCGTTGCATTTTTCTCTTCTTCTGTCACATCAGGCTGAGCAAGTACCTTGAGCCACTTGTCAAACTTGTGGTTCATGTAGTCGGCATCTATCTTGCCAGTATCTATTTCCGTAATATATGTTTCAATGTCGTATGGTACGTCTTCATCGCCTCCACCTCCGCCTCCATGCGAGAGTTCGTTATAGCGCTGAAGCAAGGCATTATACTGGTTTTCATCGAACAACATTTCAACCATCACAGTTGTGCCATCCTCTTTCTCCACCTTTTGCATCTTCTCGAACGCAATGTATCCCTGAATTCTGGCAGCCTCTAAGAACCTGTTAAACTGATTGAAGAGTTTTACAAATTGTTGCCTCTCACTTATGTCATCTGGCAATCTTTCAAAGTTCTTGATGCCAGAAGTAGAGAACAGATGGTCAATGTCTGCGAATATCTCGTTGAGCTTGTGCAGGTTATATTCCAACTGCTCCACGAACAACCCTTGCGGGCGGTCACCGCTATAATGAGATATTGCATCGTCTATATTACGCTTCATTGTGTGCGGTCTGCGATAAAAGCGTATATTTCCGAAAGGTTTGTCTGGTCCAAACAATCTGTTGGTACGGCTAAAAGCCTGTATCAGGTGTTCCTGCTCCAGCATCTTGTCTAAGTACAAAGTGTTTACCCATTTAGAGTCGAAGCCTGTAAGCATCTGATCAACCACTATCAGCAGATTGATTTGCATCTCAGGCGTTTTGTGCAGTCCGAGATAAGGCTCAGTATGCGACATTCGGGCTGATATATCCTTGCGCATCATGCCATAATTGCTAATCGAGAACTTCTGACTATAGAAACTATTATAATCAAGAATTATGTCCTTCAGTCCATCAATCTTTTCAATAGAAGTCTCATTGTGATTATCGGAAGGGTCAAAAAGTGCCGTCACTTTTAACGATGGCATGAGTTCACGGAACAATCTGTAATAAGCTATGGCTTCGACAATACTCGATGTTGCCAGTATCGCATGAAATTTGTTGTTGCGGCTTAGTGTCAGCCATCCGTCTTTTATGTCATTTACAACTGCTATTCGGTGCTTGTCAAGATTATATTGCGAGGATGGAATGTGGTCTTCTATGCCGGAATGGTATTTGCCAGATTCGTCCGTATAACCAGCCATCGGCACGTCATTCATATAGTGGTAATATACCTTGGCCTTGGTTTTATTGCTTATTGCTTCTTCTTCCGTCTTGGACTTACTTTTTTCAAGTGCTACTTTTTTGCGCAAATCTTTGTCTTTGTAGGTAAGCACCATTCGCGGGTCAAATCCCAAAACATTCTTGTCGGTTATGGCATCTGCCAATGTGTATCTGTGCAATTCGTTGCCAAAAACGGTAGCTGTGGTGTTAAGTTTCTTTTGGTTCTCCTTATCAATAGGTGTTCCTGTAAAACCAAACAAAACCGATTCGGGAAACGTGTGCTTGATGTTGATGAGCATATCACCGAAAGTATCGCGATGACATTCGTCGATGATGATCACCTTTCGCCTCTTTTGAATCTTCTCAATATCGCGGTCGCGTTTCTTTGATTCCCCTATTGTGATACGGCTCATCTTTTGAATAGAGGTTACTATCAAGTCATCTTCCGTGTTCTTCAACTTGCTTATCAGGTCTTCGCAATCGTCGGTATCCACAACGTCGCCTTCAGCATCAGCAAACCCCTGATATTTCAATGTCGATTGGGTGGCTAATTCTATTCTGTCAACGAGGAATACCACCTTATCCGCCTTGTCTGCTTCAGCTATGAGACATGCGGTCTTGAAACTGGTCATCGTTTTACCACTTCCGGTGGTATGCCATATATAACCACCACGGAGATTGTTCTCGCCCCAGTGAATATCTCTCACCACATCACTGATATTCTCCGCAGCCTCTATCTGATAACTTCTCATCACTTTCAACGTGTTGTCCAATTTGTCTGCTACTGTATAAAAACCAATCAGTTGATGTGCCTTTGGGATTGACAATAGCAGGCCTGCAATCTTTTCCCACTCATTGATTACTTGATTGTTGAAATCTGCCCAATGGAAGTAGTAACTTGGATTGAATTTCCCATCGGGACCGGGATTGGCGAAGTATAGTGTTTCTTCTGGTGTCATCGCCACAAACACCTGCACCAAGGAGAAGATTCCTGTAAAAATACCCTCATGACTATATTCCTCTATCTGATGTGTGGCCTTACTGATAGGAGTGTCTGAACGTTTCAGTTCTATGTGTATCACAGGCATACCATTGATGAGAAGGGTAATGTCGCCACGACGATTTTGCAACACTGGACATTTTTTCTTGTATCGGGGCTGACGTGCTATTTGATAATGGCTTTTGCCGCCAGCTATCTCGTTGCGATCGTAGATTTTCAGACGAACTTCCTTGCCATAATGTAGCTTGTCGTTCTTGTTGTCGCGGGTGATAGCCACACTCTTACCATTGATGAAACCATTCAGTTTGATGGGGGTCTTCAAATTATTCACTTGTTGCAGAATCTGCTCCATCTCCGTGTCTGTCAGTGGTTGCTCGTTCAGACAGTCTATCTCGCGATTATTCTCAAAGAGAATCTGTGCCCAGTTCGCTATTAAATCCTCCTCCGTGGGATACATCAATATCTTCTCGTTCCATCCTTTCGAAGGAGCAAGCAGTGCAACGAGGGCATCCTCAAATGTTTTTTCTACATCAAATTTCATAGGCTACACAAACATATTATTAAGAAATGCAGACTTCAGATTCTTTAGTTTCGACAGCTTCTGTTCATATAAACGAAGTTGCTTGTCAAGAGTTTGGAAATACTGACCAATAGCTATTTGCTCTCCAACGCCTGGATATTTCATTTCTAAAGATGAAAAATCAGCAAAACTAATACTTCTACCATCGCGAATACCATAAGTTACCGCTTCTAATCTTATAACAAACATCTTTGTCATGAAAACAAATTTCCAAAACATATCATTATGCAATTCTTTCTCCTTGAAGTCCATCACAGTATATGCTGGTGAAGTAATACCTTCATAAGCAGAATGTGCGAATCCTCCTTGAAACGATCTCAGATGTATAACAAACTGTCCAGGAAGTACCCTTTTATATGTTGCTTCATTAGATTTGTCGTGAGCTACGATTTTGCCAACCTCATCACGTTTTATCATGCCAAGTTCTTGAGAGGCAGAGAGTACAGGAAGGTCAGGATGATTCTTGTCCGCTACAGACTTAAATATTTCTTTAGCAGGAGCACATTTCCATTCCCCCGTATATCCTTTGAGTCTTATTTCTGGCACAAGGGCATCACCTTGCGGAAACATTTTGACGAGCATTGTTTTCTTCAAGGCATATAGTTTATCCAACTTCGTTTGAACCGACATGATTTCTTTCGCCAATACCTCAAAGAAACTGGAAATCATCTTCTGCTCTTCATATTCTGGAAAACGCACCATTCCAGCTAATGCACCTTCTAAAGAAATCTTCATGTCATTTTTTGCTCCCTTCCTAACCAATGGACGCAAATATGAATTCAATCTCTCGTCTGAATTGAAATAATCTTCTACGAAATTAGGATAGACTCCTTTAGCACAAGAATATATAGCGTATAGTGTGGAAACTATTCCATCTACACCCTTGTTGGTCTTAATAATGCCATAAGGCTGCTTTTTGAGCGGTGACTTTGTATAGACAACATCATTTGTATGTACTACTCCGTATGGAGCGACAGACACACCAGCAAACGACCTTCCTTTAAATTTAAGCTGATTCACAATGCCATAATCACCTGACACAGAAAGCACGTCATCCTTCGAGAATGCCTCTTGTGTGTTCTTTTCTCTCGAAGGAATAAGTTTCTCATTCAGCAGCGACTCCTTCCATTCTCTATCAAATCCTTTGAATCTGATGTTTGGCACCAACTTCTTACTCATAATCATTGTGGTTAAAAAGTTTCTGAATCTCGCCTATACCCTTCATGTCGAAATCATTGCCTACAAGATTACTCAACATATTGTTTAGCTCGCACTCTGTCTCATTGATGCTCTGCTCGGTCTCGACCATTGTGGTGGCATACTTATCTATAAGGGCTTTTACGCTTGTACATAGATCCGATACAACGATGTCTGGCATCGCTGCTAAATTCATTACCACTGGTGCTATCCATTTCTGTTGAATAATGTTGATGGCATCCTCTGTGCTTAGGTTCTCCTCTATGGTTTTCTTGGTAAGGAGGTGGAGGTCGTCTGCATCTTTCTTACATTCACTTTTCAGCTTTCTTTCTTCTTCTAACAACTGTTCTGCCTTTACGAGATCATACTCAAAAGTATCCTCTTCGAACTCGCTTTTAGACCTAATATTCCTGATGATAGCCTGCACGGCTTTAGCACTATATGTGTTGTCCTTGTTAGGTGTACCTATGCTCCAGTCTATTTCTGTGTGACTGGAGATGAATGCCAGTTTATCAGTTTTCTTTGTTAGTGCGAGATATTCTTCCAAAGCCTTAGTTTCATCCGTATCAATACCTTCATAGATAGAGTCAAGCTTTGCAATAACCTCCTTGGCTACAAACGCATTGTTGTCATCATTAAGTACTGACGCGCCATCCTCATATCCTGCTATGGATGCCACCAACTCCACGAGGTCGTTAGAGACACTGCTCAGTTTCTTCTGCTTTTCACAAAGAGCATCGTAATCCTCTTTGAGATACATCTGCTGAACGAGTTCAAAAGGGAGCACTCTGCCCTGCCAGCCTTCTTGAACCTCAATCTCTTTATTATCCTTTTTTTTCGTAACCATGTTGGGATCGACTACGAAACAAGCTTCCATACCCTCCGTCTGAATAATTTCAAGGTCGGTAGCAATGGTAGTCCACTCGTTATCGAGAAGTTGATAAGCATCGTACGAATCGATGAGTTCTATATCCTTCAGACGAGAGAAGATTTCTTCACTAATTTTTGGTTCCTCAATAGCGATATTCACTTTTTCTGGATGATACAGCAACTTCTCAAAAAGATAATCATCAAATCCCTGCATGGCTTGTGCGAACTTCTGCTTATAGGCTATTACAGAGGGATGCCGTATAATCTCATTCTCAATATCATCGTGAGCCACTTGGCTGAATGGTGTATCATCTGATGTGAAGAGGTGTTGCCTGAGACCTGGCATCGCCTCCCATCTGTTATTCAATAAGTCGATTTCGCTATTAGGAATACCACCAAACATCGTAGCATAAATATCCCATGTCTCGGGTTGCTTGGTAGAACTGATATAACGAGGAAGATTTAGATTGTAGTCATTCTTACGAACCTGCTCTTTGGATACCACACAAGAAAAACCTTTTTTGCTTTCACGCCTTCTCACCACGTCAACTATCCGCTTTATATCGGAAGTGCGAAGCACATTCTTCTTGCCTTGTTTTATGTAGCAGTTTGAAGCGTCCACAAGCAATATGCCCTCGTCTGCTCGCTGCTTGCGAAGCACCATGACGAGTGTGGGAATACCTGTGCCATAGAAGATGTCGGCAGGTAAACCGATAATTGCCTCTATATGATTACCCTCAACCAATTCCTTACGGATGCTGCCTTCACTACCATCATCGGGAGTTCCACGAAACAGTACCCCATGAGGCAATACGATGGTCATGACTCCATCACCTTTCAAGTGATAGAGATCGTGCAGTAGGAATGCATAATCAGCTTTCCCCTTTGGAGCAACACCAAACTCCTTGAAACGAGGGTCATTGTTCTTGTTTTTGGGTTCCCATGGCTGAGAGTATGGCGGGTTGCTCACTACAGCATCTACGCTATGATATTTGTATGTGTCATCAGCGTAAGTGTCATCTGGACCATCTTCAAAGAATGGCCAATCTTTTTTCAGTGTGTCACCATTGCGAACAAAGATGTTAGACGGAATGATGCCTCGCATCACCAAATTCATACGAGTCAGATTGTAGGTATTTTCCTTCAATTCCTGGGCATAATAGACAACTCCATTCTCATCGGTCATATATTTGGAAAGAGCCTTACCTATGTTTATCAGCAATGAGCCTGAACCGCTGGTAGGGTCATATATCTCAATATGTTTCCTGTCTTTCAGGTGGTCTGCTACAATTTCGGACATCAAGACTGAGACTTCATGTGGAGTATAGAACTCGCCTGCCTTCTTACCGGCATTAGCAGCAAATTTACCAATCAGATACTCGTAGATGAAACCAAGCACATCATAGTCCTGCTTGCCGTCCATCGGAATGTCATTTATCAAGTTCAGTAAACCTTTGATGGCTGCCGTCTGATCCTTGGAGGTAGAACCCAATTTCTTCAAACCAACTTCAAGAGTATTAAAGATGTTCTTAAAAACATTCTGATGGGTAGGATGTATAAGACGTTCAAAAGCAGATAAAGCATCTGACACGTTTTTAACATCAAAATCCCTCTTCATGTCAAGCCATGTAGTAAAGAGGTTTTCGTAAGAAATGAAATATCCCAAATTATTGCGAAAATATTCCACCATTTCATTTTGTTCTTGGTCATCGCTTTCCCGAAGGTATTTAGGAAGGTCTTCCCTAGAAATTGCAGCCTCTGTGGTTGCAAACTTTATTTCTTTGTCTGAAAGAAACTTATAGAAGATAAAGCCTAGAATATAATCCTTATATTCATTGGCCTCTATCTTCGACCGCATCTTATTGGCCGAAGCCCATATTTTTGCTGCTAATTGTTGTTTGTTCATTGTTCTTCTATTTCTTTTGCCCTCAGCAGGAAAGCTTCAGGATCTGTTGTCATTTGATATATTTTGATGTTTGGATTCAAGTTCCTTGCGACCTTGATAATCTTGGTCTTATTTCGAGGTAATATGTTTACACCCAAATAGACTGACTCGAAACAATCTGCACTTAATTGGGGATAATGCCTTATTTCTTTGCCGTCAACAATTTCATCGTCTTTCAATTCGTTTGGAATATCTCTTCCTGCGCGAACCCAAGCTGGATCTTTTGTTATCAATCTTACCTCTTGCTCATGCTCCCATGCTTTAGCCTTTGTAGTCCATAAGTCTATCCATGAAGGATGGTCCTTGAAATAGTCAGGTTTTTGGAGTATGTCCTTATACTTAACTTCTTCAACCGTAGGATACATTAGTCCAAAGAACCCATGTTGACATGACTCTATAACTGCTTCCACGTTCAATCCGATACAGATACCCTTGTGATTGTTATAATAAGCCCACATCAGCAATGAGTCATACACCTTGGAAAGACAGCACATCCAAGTACTATTCCTTAAGTTCTCCATATCGTTCTCTCCCTTCATAGAGAGAAAATCAGCTGGCGGCCAGTTGTTTTTATGTACTGGCGCATGTGAGTAATCAAACAAAGCAGGGTGACAGTCAAACGGGTCGTTAAATTTGGACGCATTAGTGAACTGTAGATTGTGATGCTCTAGCATCGCCAATCCACCAGTCACGTCCAAATATTTATATAACCTAGTCATACCCATTTCCTTGTTTTATATTCTCTTGCTCTCAGCTCGGTCTATGCTACGCCTACGCTGCGACCTACGAACGACCTTCCAACGATAGTTTTATGTTATCATTTTGATTCCTGAGAAAGGATATATTGTTTGTACTCTCTCACAAAGAGTTCTTTTAAGTCAACTTCCAGTAGATCTGCAATCTTTAATATACATGCAAGGTCTGGTTGGGAAGAGTTCGTACACCACTTGCTGACAGTCGAGGGGTTAACACCGAGTTGCTCTGCCAGCCATTTGCTGGTACGTTTTTTCTCTACGAGAACCAATTTAATTCTGTTTATATCCTCCATTTTTATAATAATGTAGTAATAATGCCACAAAGATAGTGATTTTATATCACTTCCTGCCACAAAACAGAATAATTCTACTATAATTTAGAAATTTTCACGACTTTGCAGCCCCTTACTTCTTCAATAACCACTCAAAACCATATTCATTCCACCAATATACTGGCATAAACTCGTTCCTTGATGAAATCAGGGTACTTAGGCGTGAGTTCTGCGGCATTAAAGCCTGCAACAACACAAATGAAGGAAAGGTTTCCTTCAATATAGTCACACCATTTGTTTTGGCCGAGACACCATCCGAGGATATTGTCAAACTCTGCCTCTGATTTGGGAAGTTGCACATGAACGACCAAATGAGGCTTTGACTGTTGATATAACAGCCAATAGTCACCATGACCTTCTACATGTTTCAACTCTGCCTTGAACGCATCACGCTCTACATGCTTTGGCTTCAGCCCTGGTCTTTGCTGGCGAGGGAACATCACATAATCACAATTTTCAATCTTCTTGATTTCCATATCGTTTACATTTAGTTAATGAAAGAAATATCTTCTTAACTCGCATCTTTTTACCACCGCTGCCAACGATTCTGTTCTTTGAACTGGTTCTTCGACGAGCGAAGCGCCAAGGCCGGTTGGTGGGCTTTATGCCACTCTTGATGCTAAATCTGGTGCAAAGGTACAAAAAAACTCTAACTTATAGATGACACTTTATACTAAATTCGCTAAATCATGCTCCGTTCTGACATAAATTGACTACTGCCTTCATCAACTCTACCTCTTTGGAGCAGCCATGCAGTTGAAGCGGATGGGCTATCACATGACTAAGATGAACTGACATGACCATCAACACCACGAACATCTGCGAGTTAGCCGTTTGTTAGCAGGATAATCACTCCACTTACTCCAATATAAGCATAGACAACATATCGAAAGGCCTGATTGGGAATGTGCTTGAAAACATAACTACCTATGGCCGTGCCTATGATGACACCGCCAAGTCCAAAGCAGTAGTCTGTCAGGACTGTTGTTGTGAAGAAACCGTTGTAGGCCCGAACCAAGGTCATCATCGCATTGCCTATCAGGAAGTACGTCTGAGCCATCGCCATATAATGCTCCTTGGTAGGTTCCGACTGGATAAAGTAAAGCACTGCTGGCGGGCCTTGCATCCCAAAGAAGCCTCCCATCAGTCCGCTCAAAGTTCCGGCTCCCACCTGCACCTGCTTCGTTGTCGGCAGCTTTATCTTCTGGCTGAACAAAGCAAAATAAATGCTGATGGCAATCAGTGCCACGCCCAGAATCTGCCTAAGAATGTGGTCTTCAATACGTGTAAGCACAAAGATGGCCATAGTTGAGACAACCATAAAAGTCAGCAGTATCGGCCACATACGCTGCCAAGTAACATACCTTCTGAGCCGCCAAACGATGACCGCTGAGGTCGTAATGGCCAGAATGCCAGACAGGGTTGTCGCCTCGCCATACGTCGGCATGAGGTACGGCAGCATCGTCATGATGAAGATACCAAAGCCGAAGCCAGTTGTGCGCTGCACGAAACTGGCTCCGATGCTCAGCAGGAATATGGCAATCACGACACTGCTCATTCAGCAACCGCGCCCGTCAATACTACAGGCTGTACCCTCCATCTGTGGCCTTGGTTCCAGCCCTACATCCTTCGAATAGAGTGTCACCGTCCCGTCCTCCAGCACATAGCACGGAATGCCTAAATCGTCCACCGCCTTCGCTTCATCGAAAGCAGGGTGACGGTCGCGCAGTTTGATAAACTCCTTCAGGTTCCTCACATGCTTGCCGATGTCAATCACCTTGAAATTCGGATTCCCCACCACCTGCTTCTCCACATACTCGCAGTCGGGGCAGGTCTCCATCACATACATCTTAATCATAACGTATTCTATTTATATTGTTGATAATCGTTCCAACGTCGTAGCATCCAACCGATACACCGTACATTCGTCAATAGGCACGGCACCAAGTGAGCGATAGAAGTCATTGGCAGTCTTGTTCCAGTCAAGGCTCATCCACTCCATCCGTCCGCAATGGTGCTCACGGGCCGTCTTCACCAGATGCAACAGCAAAG
>JAEEGJ010016431.1_pt1 | contig 16979 bp, 17 predicted proteins | sample 8958761 | NCBI WGS metagenome assembly JAEEGJ01 (sample SAMN16246546, study PRJNA631951) | gut metagenome | biome: gut microbiome; feature: rumen; material: RS-attached | host: Bos | place: Iran: Karaj | collected 2018-10 | reverse complement strand
ACGCCTATCCGGGAACACCGTCAACTGAAATCACTGAATACATACAGGGTTACTGCAAGAAGAACCCCGGTGAAAAGATACATAACCGCTGGTGCACCAACGAGAAGACAGCCATGGAGGCCGCTCTGGGTATGTCATTTGCCGGCAAACGCGCACTGGTATGCATGAAGCATGTAGGTATGAACGTCGCTGCCGATCCGTTCGTAAACTCATCCATCACCGGAGTCAACGGCGGTCTGATAGTCCTTGTGGCCGATGACCCTTCGATGCACTCGTCACAGGATGAGCAGGACACCCGTTTCTACGGCAAGTTCGCCCTGATTCCCGTCATTGAGCCCTCATCACAGCAGGAGGCATATGATATGATGTCATACGCCTATGACCTCTCTGAGAGCCTCAAACTGCCTGTCCTGATGCGTACCGTTACACGTCTGGCCCACTCACGCGCCGTTGTAACTCTAAAGGAGAAACGTAATCAGAATGACCTGAATCCCGTTAGCGGAGTCCGTGACTGGGTACTGCTGCCCGCCATCGCAAAGCGCCGCTACGCTTCACTTCTGGAGCGTCAGCCCGAGATCATGCGTCTGTCAGTTGAGTCACCCTTCAACAGTTTCAAGGCTGAGGCCAAGCGTTACAAGATGGGTGCTATTGCCTGCGGTAACGCTTTCAACTACCTCTCTGAGTGCTATCCCGAGGGAATCCCGTTCCCCGTACTCAAGATATCACAGTACCCCATTCCTACAGAGACCATCCGCACCATGGCCGAGCAGTGTGACTCAATCATGGTAATTGAGGACGGTCAGCCTTTCGTCGAGGAGCAGGTTGCAGGTATTCTCCCTTCAGACTGCAAGATCATAGGCCGTCTGACCGGTGAACTTCCCCGTCAGGGAGAGCTCAATCCCGATATCGTAAAGGCCGCTCTGGGACTGGCTCCGCTGCCGCATCCTGAGGTTGCCAAGAACGTAGTGGCACGTCCGCCAGCCCTCTGTCAGGGTTGCGGTCACCGCTCTGTTTATGAGGCCATCAACATAGTTCTCAAGGATTACAAGAACTCAAAGGTGTTCGGTGACATAGGTTGCTACACTCTGGGTGCCCTGCCTCCCTTCCAGGCTCTTGACAGCACCGTTGATATGGGTGCCAGCATCACCATGGCCAAGGGTGCAGCCGATGCAGGCGTGTTCCCCGCAGTGGCCATCATCGGTGACAGCACATTCACCCACTCAGGTATGACCGGTCTGCTGGATGCAGTTAATGAGAACTCTCCCATCACAATCATCATATCCGATAACCTGACCACCGGTATGACCGGCGGACAGGACAGCGCCGGCACCAACAAGTTCGAGGCTATCTGCCGCGGCATCGGTGTTGACCCCGACCATCTGAAGGTTGTGGTTCCCCTGCCCCAGAACATGGAGGAGATTACACGCACCCTGCGTGAGGAGATTGAGTATCAGGGCCTGTCGGTTATCATACCGCGCCGTGAATGTATCCAGACACTTGCCCGTAAGGCAAAGGCTAAAGCAGCACAGAAATGAAGACAGATATAATTCTTGCAGGCGTAGGAGGACAAGGTATCCTCTCTATCGCAACAGTAATAGGTCAGGCCGCCCTTGAGGAGAATCTCTACATCAAGCAGGCCGAGGTTCACGGAATGAGCCAGCGCGGCGGTGACGTTCAGTCCAACCTGCGCATATCGGACCAGCCCATTGCAAGTGACCTGATATCACTTGGCCAGGCCGATATCATCATAGCCATGGAGCCCATGGAGGCCCTGCGTTACAAGCAGTACCTGGCTGGGGACGGCTGGGTGATCACATCATCCAACCCCTTTGTAAACATCGGCAATTACCCCGATAAGGATGCCATCATAGCCGAGCTCAAGGAACTTGGTAACGTAATCCTGATAGATACCGATGAACTGGGCAAGGAGCATAAGATGCCCAAGGCTGTCAACATGATCCTGCTGGGTGCCGCATCAAAGGCACTCAAGAGCATAAGCTTTGACAAACTGTGCCAGAGCGTGCGCACCATATTCGGCGCCAAGGGTGATGCAATTGTAGATATGAACATAAAGGCCCTTGAGATAGGCCGTAACTGTGAATAAAAAACACTGATGAAAACGCTGATTCCTGCTAACGTAATAGATGATTATCTAAAGAGTATAGAGGTAACTGACCTTAACAAGGCCTCAATCCGCCAGGTGCTGGCATGTGAGCTGAACGCCGAGAAAGTAACAGGTCAGGAGTTTATCCACTTTGAGATGGGTGTTCCCGGCATTCCGCCGGCAGCCGTAGGCGTAAAGGCTCAGAAAGAGGCCCTGGACCGCGGTGTGGCATCCAAGTATCCCAACATTGAGGGTATTCCCGAACTCAAGGAGCAGGCAGCACGTTTTGTAAAGGCTTTCATCAACACCGATATCCTGCCCGGTCACTGCACCCCCACATGCGGCGCAATGCAGGGCACCTTTGCAGCATTCCTGCTGTGTTCACAGATTGATCCCAAGAAGGATACCATCCTCTACATCGATCCCGGATTCCCCGTACAGAAGATGCAGGCTCAGGTAATGGGTGTCAAGACCGCTCAGTTTGACGTGGCCGATTTCCGTGCCGATAAACTGGCTCCCAAGCTGGAGAGTTATCTCAAGCAGGGCAACATATGCTGCATCGTTTACAGCAACCCCAACAACCCCAGTTGGATGTGTCTTACAGAGGAGGAGATCAAAACCATCGGTGAATTGGCCACAAAATATGATACCATCATCCTTGAGGACCTGGCCTACATGACCATGGACTTCCGTCGTGAGGGTCTGGGCATTCCTTTCAAGGCTCCCTACCAGATCAGTGTATCACACTATACCGACAACTACATCATGATGCTCAGCGGCAGTAAGATATTCAGTTACGCCGGCGAGCGTATCGCTGTTGCCTGCATATCGGACAAACTCTATGAGCGTCACTTTGAGACCCTGCAGAAGCGTTACAACATCTCCCGCTTCGGAGCAGTCTACGCATATGATATGCTTTACGCAATGTCATCGGGCGTAACCCACTCTGTACAGTGCGCCATGGCTGCCATGCTCAAGGCTGCATGTGACGGTGAGTACCAGTTCCGTGAGGATATCCGCGAGTATGCACGCCGCACCGAGAAGATCAAGGCAGCCCTACTGCGCAACGGATTCAACATCACATACGATAAGGATCTGGAGGAGCCGGTAAGCAACGGATTCTTCTTTACGTTCGGATATAACCTGCCCGACGGCACTCCCATGGAGGGTGGCCAGTTGTTGCATGAGTTGCTCTACTTTGGAATAAGCGGAATTGTGCTTTCATCAACCGGAAGCACCCGTCAGGGCATCCGCGGCTGCTCATCAAACATCCGCGACGACCAGTTCCCCATCCTTGAGGAACGCCTCCGTCTCTTCAACGAGGCTCACAAATAGTAAGGAAGGGAACTTTTTGGAGTATCAGTATCTGAAACTACGCGCTTCGCGCTATCCCTCCCACACCACAACAAGCCACCCCGGAAGATATGAACAAGTTCCTATCCTCCGGGGCGTCTTATTGCGCTGCGGGCCCCTCCCATTCACAGCGACATGGGCGTCGATGGTTTCTGATACCGATACCCCAAAAAGTTCTGTGCACCGTGAATCATAGTAAAGATGGATTCTTTTACAAATAAATATTTGTAGAAAGGACGTATTTAGAGTATCTTGCCGTTCTGTAACGGATAATGGGAATGAAAGGGAACCTTTCAGATAGTGAGTTGGCTCTTAGATGTGCCCGTAAGGACTCAGAAGCGCAGAGCGAACTGTATACAAGATATGCAGGACGTCTCTATGCTGTTTGTTTCCGATATATCGGTGAAAGGGAGGATGCCCAGGACCTGATGCACGACGCCATGATAAAGGCTATGGAAAGCATAGGGTCTTTCCGCTATAATGGTGAAGGCTCGCTTTACGCCTGGCTCAGACGTCTTGCAGTCAATATCTCTATTGACCGACTTCGTGAGTTGGGCAGATACCAGACCGTATCGCTGGATTCCACGATGGAAGCAACCGTTTCTGAGCCTCAGGATGAAGATGATGTGGATAGCATTCCTGCACAGGTTATGCTTGACATGATAGCTGCACTGCCTGATGTTAGACGTACTGTTTTCAATATGTACTGCATTGATGGTTTCAGCCATAAGGATATTGCGGCGGCTATCGGCATTACCGAGAAGGGATCGGCCTCCATTCTTGCCAAAGCCCGCACTCAACTGAAGAATGCCATAAATGAATATCTTAAAAGGACAGGAAGATGAAAGATTGGGAAGACAGAATTAAAGACCGTCTGGATGGCTATGAAATGAAACTGCCAGCCTCAGACCGTGACGCTTTCCTGAACCGGAAAGCCACACGTGAGCGCTATGCCCGCCGTCGTCGGAACATACTGGGCCTTGCCGTGGCAATACCTGCTGCCCTGGCTATCCTTTGCGCAATCTTTTTCTTTGTGTATCTGCTGTCCAGATAAGATCAGTCGCGACGGAACAAATCACGGGTATAGACCTTCTCCTGGACATCATCAAGACAAGCGTCGTAGCGGTTTGCAATGATTGAATCGCAGCGGCGCTTGAATTCTGCCAGATCGTTGACTATTTCACTGCCAAAGAATGTATCGCCGTCCTTGAGAGTGGGCTCGTAGATAATAACCTTGGCACCCTTGGCCTTTACGCGTTTCATTACGCCCTGTATGGAACTCTGACGGAAGTTGTCAGAGTTTGATTTCATGGTCAGGCGGTAAACACCCACGGTAATAACCTTCTCGGATGCCTCGTTCCATGCGCTGTTGGCAGTATAGTAACCGGCCTTTTCAAGCACGCGGTCGGCAATGAAATCCTTACGGGTGCGGTTGCTGTCCACGATAGCCTGAATAAGGTTCTCCGGCACATCATTGTAGTTGGCCAGCAGCTGCTTGGTATCCTTAGGCAGGCAGTAGCCGCCGTAACCGAATGACGGGTTGTTATAGTGGTTGCCTATACGCGGATCCAGGCCTACACCGTCTATGATGGCGCGCGTATCAAGACCCTTCATCTCAGCATATGTATCAAGTTCGTTGAAGAAACTTACGCGCAGTGCAAGATAGGTGTTGGCAAACAGCTTGACGGCCTCAGCCTCGGTAGTTCCCATATAGAGGGTATCAATATTCTCCTTGATGGCTCCCTCCTGCAGCAAGCGTGCAAAGGTATGTGCAGCCTCCTCCAAACGTGCAACTTTTTTATCGAATCCAACGATGATTCTGGAGGGATAGAGGTTATCATAAAGTGCCTTGCTCTCACGCAGGAACTCCGGAGCAAATATGATGTTGGGAACTACCACCTTCATGGTGCCGTCTGCCAAGCGCTCGCGGTATGAGAACTTCTCCCTTACGCTCTCGGTATAGCCAACGGGAATGGTTGACTTTATGACCATGATGGCATCAGGGTTTACCTTAAGCACCAGGTCTATAACCTCCTCTACATGGCTTGTATCAAAGAAATTCTTCTTGCTGTCATAGTTTGTGGGAGCGGCTATCACAACGAAATCGGCATCGCTGTAAGCCTTTTCACCGTCCAATGTGGCGGTCAGGTCCAGTTTCTTCCCGGCCAGATACTGCTCAATATAATCGTCCTGAATAGGTGATTTCTTATTGTTGATCAAGTCAACCTTTTCCTTTACTACGTCAACAGCTGTAACCGTATTGTGCTGTGCCAGCAATGTGGCCAATGATAGTCCTACATATCCTGTTCCTGCTACTGCAATCTTCATAATCCCCTTATTGATTAGTTACCTTGCAAAGGTAAGAAAAATAAGATACCTTTGTCCTTGAACACAGATTTACCCTAACAATGAAATACAAATTATTAGCAATCATTCTGATGGCAGCAACAATCAACTCATGCGGAGGAGCTTCCTCGCAGAACGCAAAGGCTCAGACAGCCCAGGACGAAACCAAGGTTCTTATCAAGACAACAGTAGGTGATATCACCATTAAACTTTATAATGAAACTCCCCAGCACAGGGATAATTTCATCAAGCTGGTAGAGGAGCATTACTATGACAGCATACTGTTCCACCGCGTTATCAAAAACTTCATGGTGCAGGCCGGAGACCCTGAATCAAAGAATGCCGATAAGGGTGTACAGTTAGGTGCAGGCGGCCCCGGTTATACTGTTCCCGCCGAGTTCGTATATCCCAAGTATTTCCACAAGCGCGGCGCTCTGAGCGCAGCCCGTCAGGCAGACCAGGTCAATCCCGAGCGCAAGTCATCCGGATCACAGTTCTACATAGTAACCGGTAAGACTTACAGCAAGTATGAACTTCAGGATATGGAAAAGCAACTCCGCCAGAAGCAGGGCCAGGGAATCTTTGACAGACTGGTTGCCCAGAACATGGATTCAATTATGAGCATGCAGATGGCCGGTGACAATGACGGCATCATGAAACTTCAGGAGGAACTCAACGCCAAGACAAACCAGATATTCAATGAGCAGGGACCGTTCAAGTTCACCGAGGAGCAGGTTGACGCTTACATGAGCGAAGGCGGCACTCCGTTCCTGGACAATGATTATACCGTATTCGGCGAGGTTATAGACGGCATGAAGGCTGTGGATAAGATAGAATCGGCCGGAACCGATATGAACGACCGTCCGCGCAAGGATATCAGGATAATATCGATGGAAATCATCAAATAACAGTAACGGTAGTATATGAAAAGGAAAGTCACTCTGATTCTGGCCATGATGCTGTTGGTATTGACAGCATCAGCAAAGAAAGGCCCCAAGTATGTGTTCTATTTTATTGGTGACGGTATGGGTACAAACCAGGTTATGGGTATCCAGTACTATCTGCAGGATATTGAAGGTAAGTACGGATACAAGCCTCTGTGCTTTACCCAGTTCCCTTATACCGGCCTGGTTGTAACCTATTCAGCCAACAGTGACGTAACTGACAGCTCGGCTGCCGGAACGGCTTTGGCATCGGGGCAGAAGACCGATAACAATGTCCTGGGCCTGTTACCTGACCGTGAGACTCCGGTTGTTACCATTGCCGAGATGGCGCATAAGAAAGGTATCCGCGTGGCTATAGGAACATCATGCTCCATTGACCATGCTACACCTGGCAGTTTCTACGGACACACCCGTCACCGCAACATGTATCACCAGATTGGAAACCAGCTGAGTGATTCAGGATTTGAGTTCTTTGGCGGTGCCGAGTTCCGCCAGCCCGCTCCCCGCGATGATGACGGTCAGGACAACTACGTTAAGGCTGAGCAGGCCGGATATACCGTTGTACGAGGATATGACGAGTACAAGCAGAAGGCTGCATCGACCGATAAAATCATACTTTTTGACAAGGAGTCCAAGAGTGATCACGCCCTGGCTTACTCAATAGATCAGAAAGAGGGTGACCTTAAACTTGCCCAGGTTACCGAGGCTGCCATAGACTTCATGATGAAAGACCCCAAGAAAGGTTTCTTCATGATGATGGAGGGCGGCCGTATTGACAACGCCTGCCATGCCAATGATCCCGGAGCATACATCCGCGAGATGCTTGATTTTGACGAGGCCATCAAGGTTGCCTATGACTTCTATCTCAAGCACAAGAAAGAGACTCTGATAGTCATTACCGCCGATCATGAGACCGGAGGTCTGGGTCTTACAGCCGGTGAATACAAGACCAACCTCAAGGTGCTCCAGTACCAGAAGATGAGCAAGGACGCTTTCACTGCACATCTGGAAAAGATGGGACGTGAGATAGGTGATATCCTTACCTGGGAGGAGGTTGAGCAGGAACTCAAGGAGAACTTTGGTTTCTGGGACAAGATTGAACTGACCGATAAGCAGACCGCCAGTCTTAAGAGCGCATACGTTGAGACCTTCGGCATGGGTCCAGGCGCACTTGAGGAGGGTAAGTACTTTGAAGTTGAGAAAATGGCCGATGAAGCCGCACGTGTCATGACCGAGTGTGCCCAGATCAGTTGGGCCGCAGGTTGCCATTCCGGCAGTTACGTTCCCGTATTCGCCATAGGCGCAGGAGCAGAGCAGTTCACAGGTCAGATAAACAACATCGAGATCCCCATGAAGATCAAGAAACTTGCAGGATACTGATTATCTGAAATCAAGATAAGGCATTAAACGTTCAAGGTCCTGAGCGGTGAACTCTTCCATGAAAGAGAGCTGCTCAGGACCTTTTATTACGCCCCTGTCATTGCGATACTCCACAATGGCACGTGCCTGATAGAAATCCAGGTAGGGATGACGGCGCAGTTCGGCAAGAGTCGCTGTGTTTACGTGAATCTTTCTTAAGGGTATGGTATCGGTAATAATGAACCATTTCATCAGTGAATCGGGCAATCCATCTATCTCAGCAAGCTGCGTTATTTCAGTGTAGCCGCCCAACCGTTCCCGGTACCTTATTATCTTCATGGCGGTGGCAGTTCCTATGCCGGGCAGACGGACAAGTTCAGTACTGTCTGCCATATTCAGGTCAAGCGGCTCAAGAGGCCGGCTCTTGGTTGCATATCGGGCACTTTTAACCTCAACCCTTACAGTATCCCAGACATACCATTTCCTCCTTACGGTATCCCGTATGTAAACCGTACGTCTGAATGTATCGGGAACATGTACCAGACTGTCCGTATCCGTGCTGTCATCAGGAACGGGCGGGTTCCACGGATTCCGGATTATATTGACAATTATGATGACAGACAATAGGATAAGGGCTACTACCCTGTCGTTGCGGTTGAAATAGAAGTGGTCTTTAGACATTGTGTTATGGTATAATTGGTTAATTTTGCGGCATGTTGTATTTCATCCGAAAATATCCGCTGTCACTGCTTGTCATAGCAGCCATACTGTTCCTGTCACTGTTCAACCCTCCCAAGACGAATCTGGACCCCATCAAGGGCATCGACAAGATTGTCCATGTGGGTATGTATCTGGGGTTGGAACTGGTACTGTGGATAGAGTATCTGCGTCACCATGAGAACCTGAACTGGGTAAAGATACTCCTGTTCGGTATCATTGCCCCGATAGCACTGGGCGGACTGATGGAGATTGCGCAGATGGAACTGACAAAGGAAAGAAGCGGTGAATGGGCCGACCTCTTGGCCGATACTATAGGTGTGCTGGTTGGCGCAGCCATCGGCTACTTTGCAATCCAGACCATCTTCAGAAAAAAGAGATAATCAATCCTTCTTCCAGGTCTTGTAGGGATTGGTGGCCAGATAAGCGTTGTAATAGCGGTGGTCACCTGTCACCTCTTTGCCGATGAAATCGGGCTTGATGAATGACTCACTCTCTGAGCTGAGTTCAACCTCGGCCATTACCAGACCTTCATTTTCACCATGGAACTCATCGACCTCAAATACATGGGGACCGCTGTGTACCAGATAACGGGTTTTCTCAATCGCTCCGCTCTGGTGCAGTTCATAGAGTTCACGGGCCTCATCAACTGAGATCAGGTGATTCCACTCGTAACGGCTCATGCCCTTGCTGTCTGAGGGACCTTTGATTGTGAGTATGGCCTCCTTGTCGGTAATGCGTACACGTACCGAGCGGCCGTTCTCATGGGCTATATAACCCTGAAGAATCTCATAGTGGTCATATGCCTGGGTTTTGTAGGCTGTTCCCTTAACCAGGAACTTACGTTCAATTTCAATTGCCATAGTATTAGTGTATATTGGGTTAAAGACTATTACATCTGCTGTTCTTTAGACTCGGCGAATGACATAAGGTATGACTTGATGAAACCGTCTATGTGTCCGTCCATGACTCCGTTTACATCGGATGTCTGGTAGCCTGTACGGTGATCCTTGACACGGCGGTCATCAAACACGTATGAGCGTATCTGTGAGCCCCACTCTATCTTTTTCTTACCTGCCTCAATCTTCTCCTGCTCGGCCATACGGTGCTGCAGTTCCTTGTCATAGAGGATGGAACGCAGATGCTGCAGGGCACGCTCCTTGTTCTTGGGCTGGTCACGGGTCTCGGTGTTTTCAATGAGGATCTCCTCCTCGACACCGGTATAGGGATCTTTGAACTGGTAGCGCAGACGTACGCCTGACTCAACCTTGTTCACGTTCTGACCGCCGGCACCGCCGCTGCGGAATGTATCCCAACTCATCAGGGCGGGGTTGATGTCAACCTCGATCGAATCATCGATAAGCGGGGTTACAAAGACGCTGGCAAATGATGTCATACGCTTGCCCTGAGCGTTGTAGGGTGATACGCGGACCAGGCGGTGAACACCGTTCTCGCCCTTAAGATAACCGTAAGCGAACGGTCCCTCTATCTCCATGGTCACCTGCTTGATTCCGGCCTCATCACCGTCCTGCAGGTTGGCTACGGTAACCTTATAATTGTTGTCCTCGCCCCAGCGCATGTACATACGCATGAGCATTGAGGCCCAGTCCTGACTCTCGGTACCGCCGGCACCGGAATTGATCTTGAGTACGCAGTCCATCTCATCGGCCTCCTCGCGAAGCATGTTCTTGAGTTCCAATGACTCTACGGCGGCTATTGCCTTGGCATAGTTGTCATCGACCTCCTGCTCGGTTACCAGCTCCTCCTTGTAAAAGTCCATGGCAAGCTGCAGTTCATCGGCCAGAGCCTTGACCTGCTTGTAACCGTCAATCCAGCTCTGCAGGTCCTTGACTTTCTTCATCTGGATCTCTGCCTTCTTGGGGTCATCCCAGAATCCGGGAGCCTGAGTGCGCAACTGCTCCTCCTCAACCTGGATAAGTTTGGAATCTATGTTCAGATAGCGTTTCAGTGCCTCTGTGCGGTCAAGTACGTCTTTGAGTTGATCTGCTGTAATCATACTGATTGGATTTGGACTGCAAAATTAGTCATTTTTTGTCAGCGACGCAACCAGTCTGAAGGATTGAGTCTTGTGCTCTCTTTGTGAAGCTGGAAGTGGAGTATGGGAGTTCCGTTCTCGGATGTCTGGATATTACCCACTATATCACCGGTCTTGACCTTGTCTCCTTTCTTGAGTCTGGTCTCACTCAGGTTGCAGTAAACTGATATGTATGAACCGTGACGGATAAGCACTCCTATCTGGCCCTTTCCCTGCTGGAAGATTGATGATACGGTGCCGTCAAAGACCGCCCTGGCCTGTGCTCCGTCATTGCCTTGTATGTCCAGACCCAGATTGTTCTGCTTTACATCCTTCATTCCGGCTACGTTCTGCACTCCGTACTCGCCCACTACCAGGTAAGCACCTGTGATAGGCATGGGCAGGCGTCCCTTGTTGCTCTCAAATGTTCCCGACAGTTTTATATCCTCGGGTGACTTGACCTTGTCCGGAGTTTTGGCCTTCTCTTCCTTGAGGGCCAGTTGTATCTGACGGTCAATCTCCTTGGAGAGGGCATCCATCTTCTTCTGCTGGGCGGCTATCTCTTTCTTGAGGTTGGTACGCTTGTTCTTAAGCTGGTTTACCAGAGTTTTCTGCTGTTTCTCCTCCTTGCGGGCCTCCTCCTCATTCTTTTGCTGTACCTTGCGGAGTTCGTCTTTCTCCTTCCTTACCAGTTCTATCTGGGCCTTGCGGTTCTCAAGGGTATCCACTTTCTGAGTGATTTCATCGGCCATTTCCTGCAGTGAATTGGAGTATTCGCTCACGTAACGGGCACGACGGCTCATCTCACGGAATGACTCAGTGGCCAGTATGAATGTAAGGGGGTTGAAACTGGAGTTCTGGTGCTGGTAGAAACGGCAGGCCTCGGCATAACGCTCCTTGCACTGCTCATGCTCCTTTTCAAGCTGCTTGATCTCTTTCTCCAGACGGGTGGTCTCTCGGTCCAGCGAGCGGATCTCACTGCGGGTCTTGTCCAGCAGTTTGGTACGCTCCTTGAGTTTGGCGGTTATGATATTGAGGTTGCTTACCTGGCTGGTGATATTTGATTCAGTACTGGTAAGTATCTTCTCCTGACGGGCTATCTGCTCCTCCATCTCGGCGCGTTCCTTGCGCATCTTCTCAATGACGGAATTGGTCTGTCCCCACATAAGCAGGGGGGCAGAGAGCAGAAACAGCAATATGATATATCTTTTAATCATAAGTCAAGGTTATCCAGAAGTTCGTCAAGTGACACCTGTTTCATACGGCGTGTCACCTGGGTACGGTCGGGCCAGGTCTTGTTGTCTGTCGAGACCGATGACATCCTGGCTTGTACGTTCACGTCGGTATTGGATACTTTAACCTGAAAGTTAAGTCCCAACGGGTACTTCCACTTGCCGGAAAGAGCGGTGAAATCAGAATAATCCATATGGAATATGTATCCGCTTCCGGATCTGTTCAGTGATTCCAGTCGTCCGTCGGCGTTTGCCACGAACTCATATCCGTACTCTATATCTCTGATATAGGATCTGCCCTGTTCATCGGTCCTGTCCAGGCGCAGGCGCGTGGCGGCATTGGCCGGATTGGCACTTCCGGGAGCGAAGATGCGGTTCCAAAGGAATGCCTGCACCACTTCAAAATCAAGTCCCAGCTCATTGCGGTACGGGATGTCGGCATAGTGGCAGACGGAGTACAGGTTGTGGAACTTGTCCATTACAATGACCATATCGGGCAGGAACTCAATACGTGCCACCTCAACCAGACCCAGCATGCTGGCGCTTATCTGGATGCTGCGGCCACGGCGCATCCTCAACTGGCCGCTCACCTTGGTACCTGACAGGTTAAGAGACAGGCTTGCCGTTAGTTCCTGTACAGGGGGAGCCTCCAGAAGGGTATGGATGATACGTGCGCTCTCCTGTTCCTCTTTTGCCTTCTGTTTCCTGAGTGCCGACTGCGAGCGGCAGCCACCCAGAAGCAATGCGGCGATCAAAACGGGTAATATGTAGCGCAAAGATCTCATCATTCCAGATATTTCTGCTGTTTGATTTTCTGATCCAGTGTAGCCGATGTGCTGTTGAACTGAACAGCCTTATGCCAGTTTTCAAGCGCCTTCTCCTTCTCTCCGCACATGAACAGCACGTCGCCGTAATGCTCATAAATCTCGGGATTGTCCCTGTCTATGTATCTCAGCGCTTTCTCCATATATCCCAACGCCTCCTTGTACTGTTTCATTTTGAAGAGTATCCAGGCGTAAGTATCCAGATATGTGGCGTTCAGCGGCTCGGCCTCAAGGGTCTTGGCACTCATTGCCTGGGCTTTCTTAAGGTCCCGGCCCTCGACTGACAGGTAGTAGGCGTAATTGTTAAGCACGTTTATGTTACCCGGGTCATAGATAAGCGTGGAATCATAATCGGCGTACATCCTGGGCGTTTCACCAAGGGTGTGGTAGAAGTCTCCCCTGAGGTTGTAGAGCATTGCCCTGTCCATATCGGTATTTACTTTCCTCAAGCCCTTGGACAGGACGTCAAGAGCCTCATCATTGAGTCCCATCCAGAAATAACCGATGGATTTCTGGGAGTATGCCTGGGCCAGCCCGGGCTCGTGTGACGATACCACATCACAGAAGTTCATGACTATATCAAGCAGCGAGCGGCATCTTATCTTGTCAAGGTTGGTCTCGGCTTTCTCAATCATGTCACGGGTAGTGTTCATGAGCAGTTCAATCACCTCGGCGGGGTTATCGGACTCATAATAGGCAGAGTCAAGTTCGCCCAACTGCAGGTAGCAGACAAAGCGCTGGAACTTGAGTTCATCGGCCGCATCCTCAAGACGGCCGTAACGCTCCAGTGCACGGAGTTCTTTCTCAAAATCACCGGCATCGTCATACAGACCGGCCAGGGTTATGAGAACGTCTGTGCGACCGGGGAAACGGCGGGAGATATCCTCATACTGCTCAATGGCATCGGCCTGACGGCCCTGACGCAGGTAACTGACAGCCAGCAGACGACGGTACCAGTAATTATCCGGCTCCAGACGAACCGCCCTTTCCAGCAACCGGCGGGCCTTTCCGTTATATTTTTCCAGAAGAGCCCTGTCCTGAAGGGACATATAGTACTGAGCCAGACAATAGCAGGCGGCAGCCGATGCGGTATCATATTCAAGGCTTCGGGACATTAGGTCCATGGCTGCATCATAGTGCCCCTCGTTGTACATCTTTATTCCCTCCCTGAAGAAATGGTCACTTGCATAACCGTCCAACTCCGAACCCGGAACGGGATCGGCCGATGAATGGCGCACCGAGCCGCAGGAAACGACTGCGACCAGGGTGACAAACAGAAATGCTGATATGATTATGCCCCTTTTCATCAACTGATTCTTATACGCCGCTATGTCCGAATCCGCCTGCGCCGCGCTCGGTCTCGTCAAGTGTCTCCACCTTGATCCACTCTGCCTGCTCATGACGGGCTATGATCATCTGTGCTATACGCTCGCCGTCATTTACAGTGAAAACCTCCTGAGAGAGGTTGATAAGGATAACTCCTATCTCACCGCGATAATCGGCATCAATGGTACCCGGGGTATTCAGGACGGTTATTCCCTTCTTTATGGCCAGACCACTGCGGGGGCGGACCTGAGCCTCAAATCCGGCGGGAAGTGAGATGAACAGACCGGTGGGAATGAGACGGCGCTCCATAGGTTTCATAACTACGGGCTCGTCAAGATTGGCCCTGAGATCCACTCCTGCAGACTGCGGTGTAGCATACTCGGGAAGCGGATGATGTGAACGGTTGATAATCTTTACTTCCATACTCGCAAAAGGATTTGGTTTTGCACAGCGAAAATAACAAATATACCGCCAACTAAAGCCGGAAATAGTAGAAAAACCACTATTTTTGAGACAAAACAAACTTCACAGATGGATTGGGAAAGACTGATTTCGGCTAAGCGACTTGGAATGGAGGGTTTGGAGACAGTCCATAAGGATGACCGTTCCGCATTTCTCAGGGATTATGACCGCCTCATTTTCTCGGCTCCTTTCAGGAGACTGCAGAACAAGACACAGGTGTTCCCCCTGCCCGGAAGCGTTTTTGTCCACAACCGCCTGACACATAGCCTGGAGGTTTCCTGTGTGGGCCGGTCACTGGGTAACAACGTTTCACGCGGAATTCTTCAAAAACACCCGGAACTGGCAGGCACCAACATAACCGAGATAGGCAATATAGTATCAGCCGCATGTCTGGCCCACGACATGGGAAACCCGCCGTTCGGCCACTCCGGTGAGAAAGCCATTTCGGCCTATTTCACCGAAGGAAAGGGACAGAATCTGGAGGCTCAGTTTACCGATAACCCCGGTCAGTGGACCGATATCATAAACTTTGAGGGCAACGCCAACGCGTTCCGTCTGCTGGCCCATCAGTTCATAGGACGCCGCAAGGGAGGATTCGCCATGACCTACTCAACCCTGGCATCTATCGTCAAATACCCATACGCATCCATTCTTGCCAACGGCAAGCATAAGTTCGGTTTCTTTGATAGCGAGGCTCCCATATTTGCCAAAATCGCCGATGAATTGGGCATTATCCGTTTGTCAGAGCCCGGTGCTCCGCTAAAATATGTACGCTATCCGCTGGTGTGGCTGGTCGAGGCGGCCGATGATATCTGCTACCTTCTGATGGACCTTGAGGATGCCCATAAACTCAAGATACTCTCCACCGAGCAGACCGTTGGTCTGATGATGGATTTCCTTGAACCCAAGGATCAGCAGCACGCCAGAAGCATAATAGGAATGGTGACCGATGTCAACGAGCAGGTCTCATATCTGAGGTCAAAACTGGTGGGCATACTGGTTGAGGAGTGCACACAGGTATTTCTTGAAAACGAGAAGGATATCCTGAACGGAACGTTCAGCGGATCACTGATAAAGCATATCAGCCCCACACCGAGAGACGCTTACAAACGCTGTGCAGATCTCTCTGTACAGAAGATATACCGTTCACGTGACGTATTGGAGGTGGAACTGGCCGGTTTCCGCATAATAAGCACCCTGCTTGACCTTATGGTCGAGGCAGTACAAAATCCCGATCGGGAGTATTCGAAACTACTCATCGATCGGGTTTCAAGCCAGTATGACATAAAGGCGCCTGACATCTACAACCGCCTTCTTGCAGTGCTTGACTACATAAGCGGTATGACCGATGTCTACGCTCTTGACATCTATCGTAAGATAAACGGAAACAGCCTGCCTGCCGTTTAATTAATCCTCGTCATCATCGATGACAGGAGCCGGCACCAGGGTTATGGAGTAGAACTTCTTGTCAAGAGGAACCGTTACGGTCTCATAACCTTTAATCTTTACCCTGAGACTGTCCCTGGGATCGTAAACTTTGAATGCAAAGTCTCCGTTGGCATCGGTTGTGGTGTATGTGGTAACCCTCTTCTCCGGTGAGTATTCCAGAACCTTGATCTCGGTCATCGGCTTTTCGTTGATATCAACTACAGAACCCATAACCATATCTCCTCTTTTAATGGCATCCTTGTTGGCTTTGTTCTTTTCGGCCCACAAATTAGTGCTGAAACATAAGGTTAAAGCAATCAGAGAGGCGCAGCAAACAAGACGATGCAAACAATTTGAGGATTGTATCCTCACCTTTTCATTTCTCATAATCAAACAAATTAAGTAACTATTGATGCTGCAAATATAACTAAAGAATTTAATTGGCGCAACAGAACAGTCCCTATTGTGCTAAAAAAACAGAAAGGGGCGACCGGAAATGCATCCAATCACCCCTTTCTTCTATCAAGTCTAATCAATTTTCTCTTGTGGGAAGATCCATGTCGAGGAAGTTGTTACGGGAAGCCTGAAGGCGCTCGTACTCCTCCTTGTCACCTACTATGATCTTCTCGAACTCACGCAGACCGGTACCGGCGGGAATCAGGTGACCGCAGATAACGTTCTCCTTCATACCCAGCAGACTGTCGCTCTTACCGTTGATGGCAGCCTCATTCAGAACCTTGGTGGTCTCCTGGAATGATGCGGCAGACATGAAGCTCTGAGTAGCCAGAGCAGCACGTGTGATACCCTGCAGGATCTGAGTTGATGTAGCAGGACGTGCCTCCTGAGCCT
>JAEEGJ010016430.1_pt1 | contig 16982 bp, 14 predicted proteins | sample 8958761 | NCBI WGS metagenome assembly JAEEGJ01 (sample SAMN16246546, study PRJNA631951) | gut metagenome | biome: gut microbiome; feature: rumen; material: RS-attached | host: Bos | place: Iran: Karaj | collected 2018-10 | reverse complement strand
TGCTCGGAGGGCGACAATAGAGGCGTAAATCCCGATGACGATGATGGAAACACCGCTGATTGTCTGGAACCGTGAGGACTTCTGCATGATGTCCTTAATCTCTCTAAGAGTGTTGATTGCGTCGTTATTATTCATGTCGTTTAAAGAGTACTTTGTGATGCAAAGTTACAAACAATTTTCGAATTGGCAAGTTTTTTTTGAAAAAAGAAGATTGAAGATGTCTCGAAATAGAGTATAGATAATTGGAAAACATTGAGATGTAATGTATGTTTTTTTTGAAAGGACTTGAGCGGGAAGTGTAAGGCACGTCTTTTTGTTAGAATATACGGGCCTTCGTGGCTATGTGGTCAACCCGTATTTCTTGGTCCAGTATTGTTTGACAAAATCTAAAGAGGTATAGTGGCTATGGAGTTTGATGGCCGCGATGGTGAGTGCGATAACGAGGAGAACACAGACGATGCAGATGATAATAGCCACTTTGGGACGAAAACGGCCCAGCCAGACAAAGAACAGCTTCACCCATAGTACGTAAAGGAAGCAAAGGAGTATTGGTAGAATCACCACGCAAAAGATATCATACCCTAAAGAATCTGTGTAAGTCTCAATAAGACTCATACTCATTATCCACAGACCGATGGTTGAAAGGGCAACGATCACTTTTAGCAAACCACTGGGGGGAAGATTGAATGTATTGCCTTCGGGTTCGAAAAGGAACAGTTTCTCAAAGCCTTTGAAGAGCAAATGGAACGGTAGTAACGGCAACAACAGAATGGTCAGGCAACCGCTTTCCCCATCTGATTCTTTGCGGTAAAGAAAGTAGAACACGAGAAGGTCGAAAATGAATGCCCCGAAACTTCCGCCTCCGCCAAGGCCGACTTTTGAAAGGATGATAATTAAGGGTTTCATGATGGCATTGTTTTTTGTTTCACAATGCAAAAATACATCATGAGTGTACCAAAAAGCGGTACACTATAGCAGAAAGTGCTATTCGTTATTGAATAACCTTCGAATAAAAGAGATGACACGAACCAATATCCATGTCGCAAGAAGTGAAAACAGACAAGATAATAGTCGGTCGGAGAAAGGGTATCCCTTAATAAAAAGAATAGAAACAGAAAAGCCTATCCCGGCAGCGAGGGTCAGGCAACCACACCCCGTCAAAGGCCGGGAGGATTTAGGGGTGGTTGGTTGTTGATTGTTCATGGTATGAAGGGGTAAGCTTTACTTTTTTCCAACCTTTTGCAGCTTGATAGCGGCGAAGTATTTCGATGCTCACGATGTAGCGACGAGCAACCATATAAGGAGAGCGAATGAGAGGATGGCGAAAGAAAAACTGGCCAGCAAAGCATGAGCTTTCTTTTTCTGGTTGCTTTTGTAAAGCCGGATGATTTCGCGGACAGGGGTGGACACCACAACAGCAACTGCGACAAAGAGACGCAGCAGAACCGAACCGAAAGCCACGACCACAAAATAGACAGACAACAAAGCTATAATCAACCAAACGATAGTCATACTAATGTAATTGTCTTTAAATAACGCTGAATGCCCGCTAATATTTTGACATATGGATTAAACTTGCCACTGTCAATGGTCCGGAAATTGGAGACTTGTTTGCTCCTATTGATTTAATCTTCTATGGGTATTAGTTTTACTTGTTTCCAACCTTCATCTGCTTGATAGAGTGGCAGGCTGTCGCGCAGTATTACAACGGTGACGTTCTTGCAATCATTGAGGAAGTGCCAGTGAGGGTTGCTTCCCGTCAGTATTGGAGGTTTGGGAGCCAGACATACAATCCGCTCCAACGATTTGCAATCCTCGAAGGCACGGAAGTCAAGGCGTTTCAAATTTGCAGGCAGGCATATCTCTTTTAAGGAATGGCACCAGTTGAAAGCCTGATGGCCGATACATTCAATGGAATCCGGCAAAGTCACCTCCTCCAGTTGGCTGAAATTCGCGAAGACATAATCGCCAATTTCTTTCACACCGGTTGCCACGCTGAAAGTCTTGCGAAGACAGTCGGGCACTGCCAAAAGTTTTTTCATGTCTTTTGAATAGATGGCCCCATTGACTGATTGCATATAGGGGTTTTCTGGGTCGAGGTTGAAATCCTTCAAGTCATGGCAGTTGTAGAATAGCCACCCGGGGAAACTACGTAGTGTTTTAGGAAGATAGAACTCTTTATATTTTAAAGGTTTGTATAAGCATAGTACATCGTTTGTAATCTCTTCAAGACCATTGTGCAAGTATAAATGTTCTAGCGATTCGCTCCAAACGATATTGGTGGCATCCATTTTTATTACAGAGGCTGGAATATCGACCTCTTTTAAATTATTGCATCCTGAAAAGATTTGGGCTTCCAGAGTGTGGATATTGTTCGGTAGGCGGATGCTTTCTAGATTCGAACTGCCGCGGAAACACAGTTCCCCTATTTCGGTTACAGAGTCGGGGATATACACCTCGCGCAGTCCGGAACATTCAAATGCCCAGGCATCTATTTTCATTACGGTGTCGGGTATGTGAATGGTGTCGAGATTGCAGTTTTCGAAAGCACCTTTTCCAATCGTTTCAGTCCCTTCGGGGATGTTGTAGTGTTTAGAAGGATAGGCAGGCGGAAAGGCCACCAATGTTTTGCAGTCCTTGGTGAAAATAACTCCTTCCACGGTGGTGAAATACGGGTTGTCTGGGTCGACCTGGAAAGAAGTGATGCCACATTGGGCAAAGGCCCCCCCACCAATAAAATTTACTTTGCGGGGAATAGGGAATGCTGTAAGCTTTCGGCAAAAGGCAAAAGCAAGTGATTCAATCTTTTCCAATGATGCGGGAATGTTGATATTCGATAATTCTTCGCAGCCGCTGAAGCCATCGATTGTTTTTATCCCATCTGGCAGCACAACGGTTTTGAGTTGGGAGGCATCCTCGAATCCCGAATTATACTTTTCACTGGTATACTCAATTTCTTGAGGGAAAGCGATGTATTCCAAAAGTGGATACCAACCCATGTAGGGGAAAGTATTACCCCCAACAAATTGGCTCTCGCTTAAGTCGAGATAACGAAGTCGTGGAGAGTGTTCAATGTCGGCTACCCAAATGTCGTCTTCAGGGTCACCTTCATAATCGCCTTCAGAGGTACACATCTCATTTAATACCCTCTCCACGTCATCGCGATTTATGAAGCCGGTCACCTTAAGCGAGAAGATCTTGTAACGCTCGGAGGGAGGGATAAACTTTGCCAGAGTGCCGGCTTTTTCAAGATGAATTGTCTTTTCGTACTGCATATTGTCTTTTTTATTATACGGGCAAGGTGCCCGTGCTCCCGTTGCGGCGGATGCTGATGGTGAGGTGTACCTGGTTCTCGGGGTGGGTGTCGGGGTTGAGGCTGTTGATGCGGCAGTCGAAGATGTCTGTCCAACCCATCTCCAGGAAGGCGGCAAGCTGCTGGTTGTCGCTGCGTGGGATGAAGCCCAGGAGGTAGTTCTCGCCGTCTTTGTTGTAAATGACCTGCACGGCATTGGGGTCGTGCGGATTCTGCATGTCGCGCTCCAGACGCAGGGATTGTCCAACGCGCAGATAGTCCCATACAAGGTCTGCGTCGTAGTACTTGCGGCCAGCCAGGTGGCAGTCCATAAAGAACGTTTGATGTGCTTTCATCGCTTTAAAGATTTAAGGGTTAATACTACTTTTTGTTTCACGATGCAAAAGTACATGTCCGCTGTACCAAAAAACGGTACACTACAATAGATTTATAACGCCTCTCGGTGCATATCGCTGATACGCTGTGCAATGCTTTCGGGCGAAATGACCTTCACCCACCGGCCGCGGGAGAGGATATGGGCTAAAAAGTCGCTTGTCGGGCGGAGGAATAATTCAAAATCGACATACTCACCTTTGTCCTCCACCAACTGTTGGGAAGGGTGGAGAGGCAGGTCGCGCAAGGCATAGCGCTCGTTGCCGAAAGCCCGCAGCACAATGCGCTGGAGCGGGATGCGGTCGTCGGTCATCACGCCGAAATACTCGGAGAAGAAAGCCTCGGCGTCAAAGTCCGGGTCAACAGCAAAGGGCTCGTCGGTGAGGACCAGCGAAGTGATGCGGTCGAAAGATAGCGTTATGGGGTACAAGCCACTGGCTTGTCCATTACCGGGATACAAGCCACCGGCTTGTTCAGCCGGCTGTAAGCCCGCACCCCCGGGATACAAGCCACCGGCTTGTAAAACGGGCTGTAAGCCCGTGCTCCTGGGATACAAGCCAATGGCTTGTAAAACGGGCTGGAAGCCCGTACCCCGTTCCCCAACCCATGGCCATTCATCTAATCCGGCATTGGCAGGGTTGTTCAAGATGTAGTTGATGGTTTTCTGTAGGTGGTTGTCGTCGCGGATATAACGGTCGTAATACTCTTCCATCCAGAATTTCCCAGTGCGTCCAAGGATTCTGTTAGCTTCCTTGGCTGTATAGGAACGCCAACCGTGCATGATTCTTGAAAGTGACCATCCTTCATTCACTTCAATCAATACATGTACGTGGTTGGGCATGATACACCAGCATATTAGCTGGTATCTCTCACCGTCGAAATGTTTGAGAGTGTCTTGCATAATGGCGGCAATCCGTTCGTCCCGCAGAAAACATTGTCCATAACCAGCGTCTTCGAACTCTGCAATCTTTTGGCGGAGTCGTTGGTACTGGATGCTGTCACAGGAGGAGTCATCTTCGTTGATGTCCAGCTTCCGTTTGATCTCCTCTATCACTTCTTTTGGAAGAGAGTCGTATAGGCGGAAAGTGATGCTCTGAAGTGCCTTGTTCTCACGATGGGGGACGCTGTGGAAGCGTCGGTGCCAATCTTTTATTTCGTTAGATGGTTCTGGTGTTACGGGCAAGTAGCCCGTATCCCCTTGGGTTATGGTTACGGGCAGGGTGCCTGTATCCCCGTGGGTTACAGATACGGGCAAGGTGCCCGTACCCCTGTGGGTTACAGATACGGGCAGGGTGCCCGTATCCCCAGGGGTTACAGGCTGGGAGCCTGTGCTCCAGATATTTCCTACTAAGTACCAGCGGCGGCGGAAGAGCTTGATGCAATAGGGGGCTATTGTCCAGAAGGCATCGGTCGTAGAGCCGTAGCGGCGATAGGTGATGTCGATGAGTACGCCACGTTGCATCGCTTCCACTATCTGTCGTAACAATTCTCCTTCGGTTGGGATGCTTTCTAGCAGGATACGGTCGTGCAGGTTCCGTGCTTCTCCTACGATATTGCTCACTGTCAGCGTGCTGAGCATCCATTGTTGTACGGTGTCTGTGCGAAGAAGGTTGCTGTTGACGATATAGTAGCGGTTGTCGGCGTCGCAGCCGATGGTGATGCCGAAAATCTCCTCCACCTCGTTGCGGTGGCGGTTGAAGGTGGTGCGGCTCAGCGGACGGCCTTCGCTGAGCTCTGTGCGCAGCCAGCGTTCGTTCAGGTCGGCCAGGGTGATGCGCTTGCAGCGCTGGATGGTGTCCACCAGCCACACGTATTGCTTGAAGAGGAGGGATGCTTTCATTTGCTGTGGTATTCGATATTGTTTTCGGCTGCTGCTGGGAGCTGTTCTTCCCCTGTGTTGAAGGGGACGGGAGCATGCTTGTAGCGTGCAAGCATGTTGCTGTTGAGCAGCAGCTCCACCTCGCGCATAGTGTGTTCTATCTGATGAGGGGTCAGCTGGCATTCCCACACCACGATGACCTGCCAGCCGTTCTCCTGCAGCACTTGGTAGTTCCGCTGGTCGCGCTCCTGGTTGCGCTTGATTTTGGAAATCCAGAACTCTCTATTGCTCTGCGGAATCTTGCAGCAAGCGGAGTTCTCAATTTTCAATTTTGAATTTTCAATTTGTGCAGCTAAAAGCTGCACGCCGTGTCCGTGCCAGAAGCAGCCGTTCACGAAGATTGCCGTGCGGTAAGGCCGCATCACGATGTCCGGCTTGCCGGGCACGCTCTTCACGTTCAGGCGGTAGCGGTAGCCGTGGTGCCACAGCCAGCGGCGCACCTTCAGCTCGGGTTTCGTGTCCCGGCTGCGGATGTGCGACATGCACCGGTGCCGCTGCTCAGCTGTCATCGTGTCGGTCATGGGACTAGAAGTGATGGGTCGAAATCCTCTCTAAGCATTGTTTTCAAGTAGAATGCTTTTGCCGCTGACTCCCAATCGGCATCCCATTCGAGATACCCTTTATTCTCTTTACTTTTCTTGATATTGGTCACGTTGACAATAATGGGGCTGGAGATATTGTCTGCAGTCCATGTGGTGTAGAGGTATCCTGACATGGGTTCTGTTTTAACCATTAGGTTCATACTGTCAACTGTGATATTATCGATAAAGAGCAGTTGCTGTAAGAGTAGTGGTAATCGGTCTCTTGAGCCTTCGATGACGATGGCTTCAACCTTTTCGGGGGTGATACGGTTGCATGAGTCTAGCCCCAACAAGATAGGTAACAACAAAAGGAATAATGTCTTTTTCATGGCTGTTCTTTTTATTTTTGATTCATGATATACTTATTATTAATTGTAGAGAGCGGATAGTTTATTATCGTTGTGTCCTAGCCTCTCACACCTCACCTTTATACATCTTCATTGTATACTCAAACGATATCAACTCGCCGGGCTGCATCTTTGAACGGTATATATCCACCACTTCTTCACCAATCGGAATATATCTACCAAGACGAAGTCTTAATGCCGCTTTCCCCTGAACAGTAGTGAAACCAATTCGTTCAACCTCATAGTAACCGTCGATGCCACCAGCAACCATAGGTAGGAAGTATCGGATGTCCATTAAGTTGATATGGGGAATATACTCCATCACATAGGACTTGGCTTCATGGTCAACAAACTTTTTGAAACTACTTTCAGTCCTTCTGACAAGCCCAGTAAGAATATTCTTCTCGGCTGGCTTTTCCTTAATATGTGCGGGAGTCTCTACGATAGATTGACTTATCACAGCCTGAGGATTCTCACCCAGTTTACATTCAACCACATAGAAGTGTTTTCGTAATTCTTCCAATAGTCTTTTATTATTCTCGCTGTCCTGCCTGTCCAATGCCAGCGAGTAGTAATTGGTGTCGGAATAGGGTGTGTACATCTTGCCTAACACCTCTTGGAAGTGTGTCTGTATATAATGTTTCCCATCCTCATTGGGGAGAGCAGTCATTGCATAGAACTGATAGTCGGCCTGCAACCTCTTTTGGATTTCTTCGCGAAAGATACTTCTCACTTTTTTCTTCCATGCCGCTTTCTTCAACTTGTTATTCAGTGCATAAAGCGACACCACAAACAGAAAGTTCACATCGTAGTGGCAGACAAGCAGTGTGTCCCTGTCGAATAACCTGTTGTTGAATTGGTCAGATGTGAAATATTTGTTTTCCTTCTCTGTCAATCGGATGGTGTCTCGATAGCTCAAGTCTTTCTCCATCGTGGCACTGATGAAGAAATTAGGAATGATGTTATAACCTTCTGTAATATCATCTCGCAATTTCGGAACCTCACGGAACTGGTTCCAGTCGTTCTTCCAATCTTCGTCGTTCTCGTCACCCTTCATGAAAAGATTAAGGTTCCATTGGATTACATTGCGGGCATAAGTGAACTGCTTGGCCACAGACTCACGGCCTATGGGATTGCCGCGTTTATAGTATTTGGAGTCACCGATGTAATAAATCGGTTTGTCTTTCTCATGTGTGGTCAATCCTTGGTATGTGTAGATATGGTCAACCCTCTTGCCGTCTTCCTGTTTTTTCAATCCCGCAGGGATTTTGCCCGTTTCACCGATTAGCTCGTCAATGATGGCTTCAAAAACCAGATTGAAGTTTTTGACCAAAAGATAGTCTTTCTGTCCCAAGTCCAGTGACACACTTTTGGCTTTGTCGAAAAAAGCGTAACAGAGGTTCCATAGTTGGAGGGCTTTGTCCGAGAAGTATTTGTACTTTATCTGTTGCAGACGGATTTTTCCGAACCCTTTTATGTAGTTTTGAAACTTGCGGCCTGTTATCAATTCATAATTGCAATTGATAGTAATTGGGAAACCGTAGTGCTCGTGAATATAGTTTAGGATGGAGAAGAAGATGACTAACAGCTCTTCGTCAAAGTTGATTTGCCGTTTCTTGTTCACGGGGTTCACATAGATGGCATTCTTATCCTGAATCACTGCGTCAGTGCGGGCAATAGTGCGAGTCCAATTGATTTTGTTGAATCCCGAGTGCATGTTCTTGATGATGAACATGAAGAAGTTTTGGTTGTCGTCATTGAACTGAATCAACGACAGCAAGATATCAAGGAAAGTGTTGTTGCGTTGACGGCGGCCTTTGTTCACCTGTGCCATCTTGCGATGGTAAACGATTGAGGTGTCGTTGCGTTTATCGTTGTAGAACACCACCACAGCGCGATATATCCATACAGAGAAGTCGTAGATAAAGTTCTTCTGCACTTCAGTCAGCGGCGACACTTCGTTAACATTGATGATATCTTCTGGTCGGTATTGTCCAAACACCAATTCTTGCCCGTCCTTCACCTCCAGCAACACCTTCGGTAGAATGAATACGCAATCGTAAACGTCGGGGTGGCTGTTGAAATAGTAACCCACATAGTTCACGCTGACATAACCCTCGATGTCCTCAAGGGCGTCAATGCCGTAGATGGTTTGTTTAATGTCTTCGGCTCTGTATCGGTATTCTTCTATCAGTATGCGCATCTGCTAATTACGAATAGTTATTCCTAATTGCAAGAGTTCATTTAAATCCTCCAAAATCCTTACATAAGTGTACGTTTTTGCTCCTTTTAGAAAATAGTAGTCCTCTTTCATGATATAGGAATAGCCGGTACCCTCAAATTCGTCATATTTTTCTTTCGATATCAAAGGTCTACCAAGTCTGCGATATTTTAATCTATCGGAAACAGAAGTCACTTTTTCTATTCCTATTTTTTCTATGGCACGAATATATGCATCAAAGGCTCCCGATGTGGATTCGATGACGGTGCCGTCAGGAAACTCGATTGCTTTCAGAGAGTTTCTAGTATTATCAGGCACATTATTTTCGTCCAAATCATCTATTTCTATTAATCCGTCCTCCTTATTAGAGGTGACGATTTCTACTCCCAAGTTCTGCAGGAACAACTCCACTTTGTCCTCGCGGACAACAGCCTTTCCGTTGGCATCTACATCGTAGAACTTAGCAAAGGTCAATTCCTCTTCGCCGTCTTGGAATATGTCGCTGGCAAGAGATTGGTCTTTGAAAACATCGTTCCAAAGGTAGAACACCACCTTCGACACAAAGGTCTCTACCGTGATTTCTCCGCTATCGGCTTTGCAGAAGAAATAACCTAGCTTCTTGTCCTCCGACTTGGTTTGTTCATTGATTTCGGCATTAATCTTCTCCACAAACTGCCACCAGTCGTAGGCCTTGGTCTTGGTTTTTATTTTCCAATTGAGTGAAACCCCATTTTCCTTTCCTTCGCAGATGGGCATATATTTCCAGTCCCAGCGGCGTTTGAAGGCGCTGTCAATGGGGAAGAGGCTCTGGTCGCTGGTGTTCATCGTCGCCCATATATATAGGTTGTCCGGAAGCAGCAGCACTTCGCCGTTCAACACTTGGCTGACGATGTCCTTGCCATATATCTTGTTTATTCGGTCGGCATCGGCGATGGTCAGATTTTTAAAAGCCTTCGCCAGTTGCTTTTTCATATCTTTGTCGGCGGTGATGGGGTAGTCGGAGAAGCCATAGCGGTTGCGGTCGAGCAGTTGGAAGAGGTCGCCGAAGATTTGTGCGCAGTTTCCTCTATTGATTTCCTCGATAACGAGATATTGCTCTTTGGCATTCTCGCCGGCTGCTGTTTCAGCGTAAGCCTTCCATGCGTTGGTGTAAGCTTGCAGGAAAGCCTGTTCCACAAATTCATAAACGATACGGTTTTCTGTCACCTGTTTGCCATTCTCAACAATCACCTTGCCGGTTACGTCTCTCACGGGTATTTCGATGGATGTGGGCTTATATGCACCTACGAAAGTAGAATAGTCGCTATCGGGGTGGAAAGTAGTACGGATTACCTCTTTGTCCTTTGTAAGACGGTTTATCTCGAAGGATTTGCCCGTTCCGGGGGCACCGTAATAAATGCATTGATAATGTTTTTTCTTATCATCGTTATTGTCATCATGTCTCTCATCAAAACAATATACGGAATGGTTTACTCCTCCGCACAAATTCAATATTAATGTATAGTATGGATTATTTTGCGGCACAAACATGAACTCAAAATCAGTATATTTTGTTCCTTTGTTCTTAAAAATAAGTAAATCGTCTACTACCGCACCTAACTCATCTCGAATGAATGCTTTGACATCTCCATCCATTCGTGACTCAGAACCAGCAGCATACAAACGGGTTGTAATTGTTATTCCATCATAATCTTGGAATTGTTCAAATTGTGCTCGGAAAGTAAATGTAATTTGCCTATCATCCTCTCCATTTAAATAATCAAAAGAAAAAAATGAATAAGATGGCTCTTTTGGGAATGCTATTTGCTTCCCATCTCTTAAGTCTTGAGTGAATAATTTACGAATGTAAAGCATATTCTTCTATGTATTTTCCCCATTGCTCCGCAATGGCTTCTGCAAAGCCTGGGAAGGTTTTACTTCTAAGTTTTCTTCTTTCTTCAGTAGATATTTTTGTGTTAAAAGAATCTGAATACCATTTAGGTAAAGATCTTCCACTAGAAAGCACGACCCTTGGACCTTCTTCAACCATCTTTGTAGGTTTAAGTGGGGGTAGGTTATGAAGCCAAAGGCAAGTTTTCTTGGATGCCTGATTGCCAAACCAAAATGGTTGTACTATTTGGTCAGGTTTTCTATATATTTGGCTCATACAACCTACAGGGTTTTCAATAGCCCAATGTTCAATGTCTGTTTTAGTAAATTCAAGAAAGAATTCAACGGCATCCTCTTTCATCTTTCTTCTGCCAGGATGATGAGGATGTTCTCTTCGTTGTTCGATTGGAAGATTAGCGTCATCGGGGTGATAAAGCCATCTTGCGCCGCTTACAGACAAATATGTGCAAGGTGGATGTGCAATCATCAAATTCCATTCTTCTCCTTGTGGTAAATAGTATTCTTCCCCATTCTCTAACAATCCCCCATGATTTGGAATTACCTGCAATACATCTTGTTTAAAATGCCACTCAGGATGTCCACCACTACATTCTAAAATATCGCAACTGTATGCATTGTGTCCTCTTTTTCGGAAGGCTTTGCATACAGCTTGACTTTCCTCGCATGCTATTAATATATTCATTTTTTTTTGTCTATCGTTTTGAACAAGCCTGTCGCAATTGCTTTAGCAAAATTAACAGGAACAGCGTTTCCTATCATCTTGTAATTATAGGGTGTACTCCCTAAAAATTGATAATCCATAGGGAATGTCATCAGACATGCCGCTTCTCGGATTGTTATACTTCTTTGCTGTTTTGAATCAGGGTGTATAAACATATATCCATCTTTACTTAAATGAGCAACAATAGTATGAGCGGGTTTATCCCATTCTAAATTTTTATATTTCTGATATAAAGTTTTGTGCCCTGTTTTTTCGAAGTAGAAATCAATCATTGCCTGGTGGTTGATATGATTCATATCTTTTTCCACCCATTCTTTAAAAATCATCCTTTCTCTCTCCCCATGATTTCTTGCTTCATGTTGGGTTATTTCCGGGTTTGGATTCATTTGATGAGAATGTACAATTCGACCTTCTTTTATCGGTATTGGAAGCGGATATAGTGGTGGTAGTTTCCCAATGGCATCTCTAACAGTTAAGTGTAATAGTGGATTTTCTTCTTTTTCGATTGAAGTATAAAAATCGTCAAGAGAATATTTGGAGTCACGTCGGACACCTATAATAATTACTCGTGGACGATTTTGGGGGACACCAAAATTTACAGCATTAAACAATGCTTTATGCATTTTGTCCGGCGTTAGAATATTGTATCCAATACCTGTAAAAGCATCGTATATTCTGTTGCGAACAGGTATTCCTCCTGGTTTTGCACTCAATAAACCACCAACATTCTCAAACACAAAAATATCGGGTTTAAATGCGTCAACAACTTTGCAAAAGCTTTCAAACAAATAGTTTCTATAATCGTTTTGCATTGAGTTTTTGTCCGTTGCCCTTCCATGAATTGAATATGCCTGACAAGGTGGTCCCCCTATTATGATATCTACATGTTTTTTTCCAACAATTCCCTTCAGCCCCCTGTTTTTTACAGCATCTGAATTGTAATCTCCATATAGTTGCTCTGATTCAGTCGACCAAGTTCCATTAATAAGTTCATCCGATTTCTGTATGTCAAATAGAATAACTTTTTTTAGTGCATCTATTTTGGTTTCTCCCCATTTAGTTACTAATCGGTTGCGAAGAGTATTCACCATAGGCTTTTCCCATTCCACATGAGCAAGTGCCTCATAACGACTAGTCTGGAGGAATCCTTCCGAAAGTCCTCCGCAACCTGCGAACAAGTCTATGAATGTATATTTCTTCTTTGCCATTATTAGCCTTCAAATCCTAATTCTTTAGCCTTCTCGACAATCTTCCATGCAGAGAGGAGTTGTAATACTGTTGTTATGTTTCGTTTGCGCAACATAATTGTGCATATTAATATCGTTGTGTTTCATTCGTCATCTATTGGGATTAGTCACATATCAGTCACATAAAATAACCATTGGTTTTCAGTGTCTTAGTTCGATGTAGTTTGCCAATTGTCACATATCAGTCACATAAGATTATATTGTTGATCGTCTTCTTTGTGTTTTACTTACTGTTATTATTAGTCACATATCAGTCACATAAAAATAGGTCTGTTAATCAGTGTATTAATATTGTATTTCTGTTAAATTGTCACATGTCCGTCACATAAAAACTATGCCCATTCTGGCAGATATTGAGCATATTTTCGCGAGCGTGAGGATTCGTCAGGTTTTATTAACTTGCGAGTTACCGTTTCGCTGATAATTCTGGATGCAATGGAATAGTTTTTATCGCTGATGTTCAGTCGTCCACGGAAACTTTCGTTGGTCATTTTGTTTCCAGATAGATACTGCAAACAGCAATGCTGATAGCAAGCGCGTATCTTGTCCTCTTTTGTCATTTTTCCCATGGGTTGAGGTGCAATCATTGTCACTCTTGTAAACAAATCTCCTTTCTGAAAATCGGGGGCGGGAAGTTGGTGAATCTCACATTGGGTAATGGCTCTGTCAATACCACTTCCTCGCTCTTCACATATCTTCAGTCGGCGCATCATTGCCGCCAGTTTTTCATTACGGCTTATAGGGGCATGGTCGATGAATCGTAACACATCAATCAATGGCTTCCCTGGGTTTGTGATTTCTATCCTATCTGCAAAGACTTCTATCATCACCGATGCACCGCCAATAGAGAAGTCTTGGTGGATAAGGGCATTGGCTACAAATTCACGAATGGCAATGGGTGGGTACATAGGCGTATCTTTCCTTAGGGCTTTGCCAATCTCTTCGTTTGAAGGAAGATTTGCACTAATATACTCCACCAACCCCTCAAATCCTACAGCATATCCTTTTGCCCCTACTTGCTCTCGAATGGCATCAATGCGACTAGCTCCTTTATAGAAAACAACCCTTACGGCTTTACGAGACAGATTGTCAAAATTGTTCAGGTTTGTGGCAAATAATATTCCTCCGAGGTTTGTGATGTCGTAGCAGGACTGCCTCTTGATAATGATTTTTTCCTCCGCCAGTTTTTCTAATATAGCACTTTTGTTCTCAGGGAGCGGAATTTCCATCAAACGGAAAAACGAAGGATAGTCAATTAAGGAGAGTACTTCGTCAGCAGATACTCCACCTAAAGCTGTCTTGTTCTCAAAATAGCCACTTTTAGTGTTCTGCCAAATTTTGCGTTCTCTTTCAGGATGGTCGGATAGCTTCTTCTTGTATGATCCCACCCGTATATAGGCTGTGCCATCGAATTTGACGGGTGTGTTGCCGGCAGAATCAATTATAAAAAGAACTATATGTTTGCCTTCGATTATTATTTCATTAATACTAAAGTCAATCCGAGGGGTAAGATGAATGGCTAACCAGTTCTCTAATTCCTCATTCCCAATTTTTTCATTTTCCGGATGGAACTCAGTCCCCACAATGGCATGCGTTGAATCATCTATACCATAGGCAAGGTATCCTCTGGATTGTCCCATATATGCTGCACCGTTGGCAAGAGCCGAAATATATTCACCTATTAAATGCGGCTCTTTATTGTTGCATTTAATCTCTATCCATTCGCACTCTTTGGGTGACGCTTGAATGTCGGAAATAATAGATATGATTTCTTTGTCTTTCATCCTTCAAATCCTAATTCTTTAGCCTTCTCGACAATCTTCAATGCAAAGAGGGCTTGTTTCAATGAGGTGATGCCTCGGTTGCGTGACTTCATAGTGCCGAAATTGAAAGCTGCTTTTCGCTCTATAGGTGTGAGAAGATTCTGACTTTTGGCCCATTTCGCCAACCCAAACCAATAATTGGGTTCGATAGACTCGGCCTCCTGTATTCGGCTTTGCTGCGTTTCATTTAAATACGAACCATCATCGTTGGTCTCAGGCTGCATTAAATTGTCACCAAACTTTTCGGTGTTGCTCATTTTTAGCTTCAGTCTATTCCAGCATTCAGGTTTCTTTGTCCATTCTCCAACATTAGAGGATTGGTTGCCCCCTGATGCGCTTCCTGTTATATGCTCCCACACAAGGGGTATAAGCTCTTCTATCTTGTCGATGACATCTTTCTGTACCTTTTGGTGTTCCCAGATGTACGTCAAATCTAGATTGCCCTCAGAAAGATAGGATATTGCAGACATCATATAGGCATTCATATTGGCCTTGTAGCCGCCAAGATTTTTCGATTTGACCAAGTTGTCGATGGTATTGAATAGGATACCTTTCGCAATGACTTTTTTATAGTAAACTGCAGAGATAGTAGGTCTCTCACGTTTGATGTCGGCTACAAACAGTTTATAGTTTTTCTCAGCACCTCTGCATACATCGTAGGGACGCTGTTTCCATGCAACCTCGTATTTTGCGATGTCGGTCTTCGTGATTTTTTGTTTCTTGGGATATTCTTTCTTGAAGCTCCGTTCATTGTAACCGTCGAGTTGTGCCAGCTGGTCAAGATACTGTCCTCGGGTGCGCTCAAAATACCATTTGCATACAGGCTTGTTGTTGCCATTGGGCACCCATTCATTACGGCTGAACTTCTCCAAATCGACGAGATAAGGCTCATTGGCCGAGAAATCGGAGTCCTTGATGGCTGTCTGGCGGTTGGCATAGGTGGATATCGACTTTATAATATCGTCGTTGTGGTCGGCGTCATGGATGACACTGATTTTCATGGGAACAAACACTTTGTTCAAATCAACCTCCTTGTCAGCCAATGAGGCGGCAATAGCTGCAGTGGTCTGCCCACCATTCACTATCTGCCAGTCGTATAGGCGGGTGATATATAGCATCCCGTCAACTTCCTTGGTCTCTATCTCGCTGGCGGTTGTCGAGATGCCGTTGTTGTAGCTGAAGAACATATCAGGGGCATTGCGCAGCGTTTTACGTATATCCTTGTTCACCTTGCCTTTGAATTGCAAAAATGTGCGGACGTTCTTTTCCAGTAGCACCTGTTGGTATTGCTTGTATATCTTAGCCAACGTGATACCCGGGATAATGGCAAGGTAGGCATCCACGAAGAGATTCTGCTCGCTCATCTTTAGGCATTGCAGCTCGGTGTTGTAGGTTGTGGGGAAGTCTATCTCCACTTTCTCCTTTCCGGCACGGATATTGTGCTGCTGATAAACACGCTGCATGTCCCACACGTTGCACTCAATGATGTATTCCCCATCTTCACTCTCAACGGCTGCAGGAACGGCTGAGGGGTCGGTAAGTCCATCAGTTATGACATAGACTCGTAACTGCTTGATTTGTCCTTTGGTGCTTTGTACAAGCTTTGCCACCTCTACTATCTCATCATTGGGCGTTATTTCTTGATTCTTGAATAACTGTCCGTTCATCGCTTCGCGGTAGAAAGCCATGAGGTAGTTGAATCCCTGCTGCACTTTGCTATTGTTCAGCCTGCCTAAAAGAGTGTCGGCTTTCATGAGATAGAAGAGGTCGAGCGACTCGGCCTCGTCGTTATAATCGTAGGCGGTAATACGGGTGCGTGTCTTTTGGAAAGAGCAGATCTCAGGGGCATTGACCTCACCATTATCTTCGATATACTCCAAGATACTTGTTGCCAGCTCTTGGTCATAGTCGTTGCCCGTCATTTCGACCGACATCTTCACGTTATCGATGAATTCATGCGCAAATTCCTTGATGTTCATATTTTATTGTTCTTGTTCTTGATTCATTGTTTTTAGAGCTTTTGCAATTCTGTTCTCGGTCATTTCTCTGCACGAAAAAGCCCCCTTTTCGTTTTTTGAAAAGAGGGCGCGGTGATGACTGGGATACCGGGGTTAGCACAACCCATCATACAACAATCGTCAGTCCACGCCCTTTGGTTGGAGCGTAAACATCCGTTGCGTTGTCTGATTGCTGATTTGTTGAAGTGCTAATTCGGTATCCTCAGCCTAATCAAGGATGTTATAGACTCATTTTTTCTTTACTGTTCTTTCGTCGCTATTTTATTGTCCGTAAGTCTCCAACGGGGTCATACAATAAGAAGGGCATGAGACTTCTGTGCCATAAGGCAATGCCTTTCTCTCACACTTTTTATGCACATTATCGCATTGCAAAGATACGAATTTTTCCTGGGTTTTCGGGTTTTTTGGCGGGGAAAAAATATTTTTTGTATATTTGCATGGTGGATGTTTTGGGGAAGGTTGGCGTAAGGTGTTGTGGGGCTGTGAGTAGGGCCAATGTTTTAACGATAGAAGTACGTTATTTCTACGTTTGTATGACGATATTCTATCGTCGAAATATCGTTGATGTAT
>JAEEGJ010016428.1_pt1 | contig 16983 bp, 13 predicted proteins | sample 8958761 | NCBI WGS metagenome assembly JAEEGJ01 (sample SAMN16246546, study PRJNA631951) | gut metagenome | biome: gut microbiome; feature: rumen; material: RS-attached | host: Bos | place: Iran: Karaj | collected 2018-10 | reverse complement strand
ACGACAAGTACATCCGCTTCAGCTATTCCAAGCCCGATGCGACCCCGCTCCGCTTTGACAGCGATTTCGAGAAGAAGACGACCGTCGAGAAGAAAAACGAGATAAACAACTACCGTGCGTTTTTCGAATACGAGTACGCCCTGATGCTCCGTGCCTTCGTGCAGTCCACCCGCGCGCTTTTTAACTGGCAGGCGTGGCACTGGTACATGCCCGCGTTCAACGCGAAGGCCATGATTTCGGATGCCGAACTTATGGCGATTTTCAAGAAGGGCGTGCCCCCGCAGTCCTATACCATATTCCGGACGAAGGCGGTGGGCGGCCAGTGGGTAGAATTCAAGACCAGCGGCAACGGATTTTACGAAATGGTCATCACGAACCCGTAATCTTTCATGTGCCTATTTTGTATTTTTAGAAAGTGAAGTTTAAGTCGTCCATAATAGCGGTTTTGCTCCTGGCTGTAGCCTCTTTCGCCATGAACGTGGTGGAGGATTCCCGCTCGCGCTTTGTTGCCGATGACGAGGTGCTCGATGCCTCGGTTTACGGGTGTATCGACGAGCTGGGCGAGGCGGTTCCGGGTAGCCGTTTTGCTCCCGAGAATTCGACGTTCGCCGATTCGAGTGATGTTCCTTACCGTACTTATCGAGTGGCTATCCCTGCGGGAGCAAGGCCCCGGGTGTCCGTTTCCGTCAAGAAGACCATCCCGCTGGGGGCATCTTACTGCGAGGGCGCTGCCCTCAAGTTTTCGCCGGTAAGGGCATCTGCCCCGTTCTTGAAGGACGGCCTCTGGATGGTGGACGTGAGCGTGCCCCTGTACGAGCGCTCCGGCAATTCGGTGAGGCTGCGCAAGAACTTCCGCCTGGAGGTGGATTTCTCCACGACGGGCTCGGGCGTAAATCCCGGCAAGCGCGCTCTCGCGCGGGTCGTAAACATGCAGGGGGCTGCCCGTTTCGGCGTGTCGCAGAATGTGTTCCGCAAGTCGCTCCGGCGTACTGCATCGGTCGGTCCTTCCGACGTGCATTTCCTTGCGCGCTTCCTTGTGGGCGACAAGGATGTGGCAACCCACAGCGAAGACGGCCTCTATGCGGTGGATTACAGGACAATCCACAACGCCCTCCCGTACACGATGCAGGATAGCCTGAACGGCATTCCTGTCGAAAAGCTCAGGCTGTATGGTGCATCTGCCGATACCCTGCCTGCAGTAGTTCCTGGTTCTCGCGATGTCGCTCCCGCGCACCTCTTTGAAATTCCCATAGAAATCCGTGACCACTCCAAGCGCGGTTCGGGGCCTGCCAACGGAACGTTCGATGATGGCGATACAATCGTGTTTGTCGGTTATGGCACGTCGATATGGAAACTTGAAGATAGCGTCTACTACCATTCCGTTTCGCCGTATTCGTTCTACCAGTATTTCCAGCTGGGGTGGAATGGCTCGGGCGATGCGCTGCGCCTCTCGAAGACTCTCCCCGCGTACAAGGGCTCTGCGAAGGATGTTCCGCTGATGCGTTACGTGCGTGCTGAAAAGGATGTGCGGCTTCGCGACACGTATTACGGCAAGGGAATCGAGTGGGATGAATCTTCGGGCAAGGAATGGTTCTGGCACTGGAACTGCCGCCTCGATACTGCAGTCAAGTCCGATATCGGGATGGCGCATGTTTCTAGCCTTCCGGGCCGCATTGAAGGCGGCAAGACTCTTTTGCAGGTCTCGTATTTCCCGCACCGCTCCACCTGGGATTCGTTCGTGGAGCGCGAAATGGACCAGATTCCGAGCGTGATGCTTTCGACATCGAGCATGCTGGAACGCATGAAGGAAATCCGCTACAATTTCTCTGTCAACGGGGAAACCTATTCCGATGCGGATATGAAGCTTGTCGCCTACGGGACCATGCAGGTGGCGGGTGTCCCGCTCGAGGATTCTGGCAACAGGTTCCAGCTGACGATGCTCCCGAACTCGAGGCAGTACGACCGCTTTGACGGCTATACGATTGCTTACCAGTGGAACCCGGTGGTCGACAGTGCGGAATGGTACCTGCCGGGCCGCGTATCTGGCCTGATTCGCCTCCCGGTTCCAAGTGGAGTGAGCCTGCTCAAGTTCCGCAACATGCAACCTGTGGGCGTGCTTGCGAGCGAGGGCGGCTATGCGCTCGATAGCGTGAGTGCGTCCGAAGACGTGAGGTACCTTGCCTACAGGAACGGCACGTACAGGACCGCTGTTCGCGTGGAGGGCCTGACCGAAGAATCGAATGACCTTCTTTTCGATGTCGCGAAAATCAACTCGAAGACGGAATACCTCATAATTTCTGCACCTGAGTTTATCGAAGGCGCTGTTGCCCTGGGCCGATTCCGTTCGGAAGGGAAGGCTATAGCCTCGTATGCGACGACTGTAGTGAATGCCGAGGATATTTACCGCCACTATACGGGCGGTTCTGCATCGCCGGTTGCCCTAAGGAACTACATCTCCTACGCGCATTCCGTGTGCCCCGATCTCCGGTACGTGCTGCTTGTCGGTACGGGCCATTTCGACTATCGCGGAATCAAGGAAAAGCTGGGCAAGAACTACATGCCGCCTTTCGAGATGGAAGATAACGTCACAGAGGATTTCTTTGCTGTGCTCGATTCGGGCGAGATGGTGCGTACCGGTTTCTACGACCTGGACTTGGCTGTCGGGCGACTCCCGATAAGCACTCCCGTTGAATTTTCCGCGTATCTCGAGAAGGCGAAGGACTACGATATGGTGGGCCGGTTCGACCATTCCGAATGGCGCAATACATTGCTCTTGACTGCGGACGATGCGAAGAACGGTACGGGGGTCGACAGGACCGGGCACACCACGTTGCAGGAAGGGCTTTCCCGTTCCATCGATTCGCTCGCGAAAAAACTCAACTACCACTGGAGCCAAAAGAAGGTTTACCTGCTTGACTACAAGGAAGATGCCGCGGGCCAGAAGAAGGCCGCCACCGAAGATTTGCTGAACGTGCTGAACCAGGGCGCCCTGATGACGACGTATTTCGGGCACGGTTCCAAGACGGACTGGGCAGCAGAAGGCCTGCTCAAGCCCAGCTACCTCTCCAGAATTTCGAATACGGGCCGCTACACGATTCTCAATTCGTTCTCCTGCATCGTGGGGCGTTTCGACGAGGGTATCAAGCGCTCGCTTTCCGAGGAATTCGTTGTTGCGAAATCGGCGGGCTCCATTGCCTCGGTGGGCGCTGCTCGTGAGACGTTTGCGACAAACAACGAAAAGTTCGGTAAGAACTTCGTGTTCAACCTGCTCCGTAACGACGGCATTACGATAGGCGAGGCCTTTATGCGGGCTAAAAATACGAATGCGGAACAGTTGACCTCATTGAACAATGCAAGCCTGTACAGACAACGTTATAATAACGAGCACTATGTGCTTATCGGCGAGCCCGTGATAAAAATACTGAGCAACGGGTTCAAGGTAACGCTCGACCAGAAAATCGATACGCTCAAGGCGCTTGACAAGGTAAAACTTTCCGGTTCCGTTTCGGGAATGGATAATGGCGTGATAGAACTTTCCATGCGCGAAAGCCGCCGGAACAAGAACCTGTTCCTTGGTGACCCCGAGCATCCGGAGGATTCTCTCGAAGTGGTGTACGATGGCACGCTGGTGTATTCCGAGAAGGTGCCGGTAACGGGAGGCCGCTACGAGACGGAATTCATAACCCCGCGCAAGATTTCGTTTGGCGATACGGCGGTGGAACTCACTGCATGGGCGTATTCCAGCGACGAACGCGCTATCGGGCGTTACAGGGCGGGCGGCATTACCATCTCCGGTTTCTCTGCGTATGCGGATTCCATACAGGATACCGTCCCTCCGACAATTTCTATCCAGAACTGCTTTGCGAAGGGTTCGGAAAACTCGTATGCCGACGGGCAGACGGTGCGCCTGCAGTCTCCCGCATGCCTGCAGGTGATTATCGAAGATTCTACGGCGCTTGATTTCCGCGAATATGCAGATGAGGGTATATCGCTCGAGGTCGAGGGAATCGAATATCCCTACCATCCGTACCCGTATCTGGAACAGTCCTCGAAGCGGGCGGTAGTTCACAAGTCGTTCACTGCGGAATCGTACCCGGAGGGGAAATACACCTTCAGGGTCCGTGCCCTTGACGTGCTGGGCAATACTGCCGTGAAGACGCTGAACCTTGAAATTACAGAAGATCTCAAGTCCGGCCTTGCCGACGTGTTCAACGTCCCGAATCCGGTGGGCAAGAAGGGAACCACGTTCTACTTCAAGAATCTTGCGGTGGGGCGTGAATCTACGGTAAATATCTTTATCTACAATCAGCATGGCCGTTTGGTGAAGGTCATCAAGGATGCCGTTTCGGGCGTGACGCACTGGGACGGCCGCGATAATCACGGAAGGCTTCTCGCCAACGGGCTTTATCATTATGTTGTGCGTAACGAGGTCTCGGCGACTGCAGATTTGAAGTCCAAGACGTGGACCAAGAAACAGAAACTATTAATATCGAGGTGATTGATGGATTTGCGTGAAAAACCGGGCAAGGTACAGAACTTTTTGGAACTGATGCTCCGCATCCGCCTTATTGCGGTAGTGGTCATGGTCATTGTGACGGTAACTGTACTTGCAAAGTCGTGGGATTTTCTTGTCGGACTCCCGATAGCCGCTTCCGAGGGGCTTGGCATGTGGCTTGCCGGTATTGATAATGTCCAAGGTTTTTGGGCGTCTTCGCAGTACCTTGCAGTTGCAGCACTTGCGGGCTTAGTTATGTTTATCGTTTTTGGCGGGGCCCGTGCCGGTATCGCTTCGGTTGTTTCTGCCGCACTCCTGGGCGGTGCGCTCATGGTGATGGGCGGTAGCGAGGATCTTGCCCTCCCGATGTATGGAATTCTCGCACTTGTCTCGCTCCTGATGCTCCTGTTTGCGAAGTTGTCCGTAGCCTGCGTGCTGTTCCCGTTTGCGCTCGCATGGCTTTTCCTGTGCGCGATACTGACCGCCATCCCGTGGCCAGCGGAAGAGCCCATGAACCTGGTATGGGGCGTGCAGTCGGCATTCGGTTTTGCAAGTGCGATGGCGTTTGCCGTTGTAGCGGGTAAGCATCTCGGGGCGGGCGCTCCGCAGAACGGTGCCATCGTGAAGGCTGCAAAGCAGTTGTTTGTGCCCGTGATTGTGGGGGCATTGCTTCTCGAGGCGGCGATAACTGTCGATATGCTCGGGAAGGCGAACGTCATTTACGGCATTCTCAGGTACCTGCTGTTTGTCGTGTGGTTCTTCGTGTTCCTCGTTCCGGTGTCATCCTTTGCACCGTGGGAACGCCTGCGTGCGGGTAGCCGCCGCGTCGAGATGAAGGACAAGAAGAAGTCTTCCAAAAAATAAAGCGCGCTAACGAAGCGCGCCTGCGTAATGTCATGCCCGCATAATGTCATGCCCGCGTAATGTCATGCCCGCGTAGGCGGGCATCTTTTATGCAATATTGAGGCTCTGCTCCCTAATGCACTCGATCTCGTTCTTGAGCTCGATGGCAAGCGCCGCAATCTCTGCGCTCTGGCATTTTGTCCCGAGGGTATTTGCCTCGCGGCCCATCTCCTGAAGGATAAACCCGAGGTTCTTGCCCTGCGCGCCGCCTTTCTTGAGTGCGTCCAGGAACAGCTTGTTGTGGCTGTGGAACCGCGTGATTTCTTCGTGGATGTCGAGCTTGTCTGCCATGATGCAGGCTTCCTGCAGCAGGCGCACGTCGTCGATTTCGCTATCCTTCATCAGGCTGTCGATGCGTTCCTTGAACTTGACCTTCCACGTGTCGATGCGCTGCGGGTCCAGCACTTCGATTTTCGTGAGCACGTCTTCCAGGTGGGCAACGCGCTTTGTGAGGTCGGCCGCGAGATTCGCGCCTTCCTTTTCGCGCATGGCGATAACGCCGTCCAGCGCTTTCGAAAGTTCATTCTTCAGGTGGTTTTCCCAGGCCTCGTTATCGGCTCCCGCATCGGTAAATTGCAGTACTTCGGGGATGGCGAGAATGTGGTCGAGCGTGATTTCGCCTGCGATGCCGTGCTTTGCCTGCAGGGCCTTCGTGATTTCGACGAACTTGCTCACCGCCGCGTCGTTGTAGCACACGGGAATGTTCCCGACGGCGCCCTCGCCGAGCGTGATGGAGAGGTTCACCGAGCCGCGGGTCAGCTTGTCTTTGATTTGGGCCTTGAGGTCGTTTTCGAGGTAGGCGAAGTTTTTAGGAATCTTGCTTGAAATTTCGAGGAAGCGGCTGTTCACGCTGCGCACTTCGATAACGCAGGTGGTTCCGTTCAATGTGGATTCGCTCTTTCCGAATCCGGTCATGGAAATAATCGACATGTCTAAACCTTCGAAATAGTGGCAATCACATGTTCTGCGCCAAAGTTCTTGAGTCCGAATGCGGAAAGGACCTTACTCAGCGTATGGTCACTCTGGAAGTTGATGTTCTCTATCTTGAACCCTTCCTTCTTGCAGAGCGTGTAGAAGTCCTTCACCGTGAGGAGGCGGATGTTCGGCGTGTCGTACCATTCGTACGGCAGTTCCTTGGACTTGGGCATGCGACCGTGGAGCATGAGGCTTCCGCGGGTGGTCCAGTGCCCGAAATTCGGGAACGTGACGATGGCCTTTTTTGCGACGCGCAACAGTTCGTTTAGGAGTGCCACGGGGTCGCGGATTTCCTGGATGGTGCGGTTGATAATCGCGTAGTCGAAGCTCCCGTCCTTCAGGTCCGAGATTCCCTTGTCGTCGAGGTCGCGCTGGATGACCTGCACGTCCTTCTCGAGGCAGTCGAGGATTCCCGTGATGTTCTTCTCGATGCCGAAACCCGTGACGTTCTTCTTCTGGATGAGGAAGTCGAGCAGGTCGCCGCTACCGCAACCGAGGTCGAGCACGTGACTGTCTTCTTTCACGAGTTTGCCGAGCAGCTTGAAGTCGCTCTCTTCGTGGAAAACGGGAACGGCCTGCGTGCCTTGCTGCGGGATAATCTTTGAATCGAGGAAGCGGCCTACGGCCTTGCCGAGTTCGCCCACTTCGATAAGGAACCCGTCGTGCCCGAACTGCGTGTCGAGTTCGAGGCTTGTCACCTTCTTGCCCACGTTCAGGAGTGCGCTCGTGATGCGGCGGCTCTCGTGCGGCGGGAACAGCCAGTCGGTGGAGAGGTTCACGTTCAGCACTTCGGCCTTGATGTCCTTGAAGGCGTTCTCGATGCTGCCGTATTCGGTTTCGAGGTCAAAAGCGTCGGTCGCGTGCGCGATGTGCAGGTAGCTGTTCGCGTCAAAGCGGTCCACGAACTTTTTGCCCTGGTAACGCAGGTAGCTTTCGATAGGCAGGTTCAGGTCGAACGGCGTGGAATACGTGACGGCGTGGCTCTTGTTTTCCTGTGCCTGCGCGCGCTTGAATTTCTGCTCCATGCCGATGGCGCTGAGGTAGGTGATGTGCGCAAGCTTGCGGGCATTCGCGAGGCCCACGTCGGGTTTTGCGACACCTTCACCGTAGAAGTCGCCGTTGTTGTAGTTCGGGTCCTGCGTAATCACGTCGCGGGCCACGACTTCGAATCCGAGCGCCTGGCTCGAGAAGCGCGGCGAACTTGCGATAATCACGATTCGTTTCACCTGCTCGGGGTAGTAGATGGCCCACTTCATCGCCTGGAAGCCGCCCATCGAGCCGCCCATGACGCAGTAGAATTCCTTGATGCCGAGCCCGTCGGCGAGTTCCTTCTGGGCGTGCACCATGTCGCCGATGGTAATGGTGGGGAATGTGCTGCCGTAGGGCTTGCCCGTGCGCGGGTTCACGCTTGCGGGGCCCGTAGTGCCCTTGCACCCGCCCAAAATGTTGCTGCAGACCACAAAGAAGCGGTCCGTGTCGATTGCCTTGCCGGGGCCGATGAGTTCGTCCCACCAGCCGGGCTTCTTGTCGCTTTCGGTGTACCAGCCGGCGGCGTGTGCGTCGGCGGTCAAGGGCGAGCACACCCAAACCGCGTTGTCGGCGGCGGCGTTCAGCTTGCCGTAAGTCTCGTAACGGATGTTGAGCGCGGGGAGCGTCTTTCCGTTTTCCAGCACAAAACCGGCCTCGCCATAGTCCTTGACGAAGTCCTTCGGCTCTACGGGGCCGATGCTGGATTTATGCAAATATTCACTCATATGCATAAATATAGTAAAACGGTAGACATCCTGATCCGTTGCGATAAGCCCCAAAAGCTCGTTTTTGGACTACCGGGGCTTATAATTTGGGGTGGGGCACGTAAATTACGTTTTTTCTAGCATTTATATGCCCCGAGGGCGAGAAAAAAGATATTTTTTGGTTAAAGAACACAAAATGGCTTGAAGGAGGACGAAAATGCGCATATGGATTAGATTCCTGTTTGTATCGCTGCTTGCACTTCTTGCAGCTTGCGGTGACGATTCTTCCAGTGCATCGGTTTCGCCGGGCGAGGAAGACTCGTATTCTAGTGAAGTTGAATCCTCGTCAAGCAAACAGTCGTCCAGTAGTATCGCGTCGAAATCCTCCAGCAGCACGGAGAAATCCTCCAGCAGTGAAACGAAGGCTTCTTCTTCGAGTTATTTCAAGGAAAACTGGAATTATTTAAATCCGGATATCAGCTATGGGGAAATGACGGATTCTCGCGACGGCCAGATTTACAAGACGGTTGTGATTGGCTCGCAGAAGTGGATGGCGGAGAATTTGAATTTCGAAACGGAGAATAGCTCCTGCTACATGGATTCTCTTGAATATTGCAAAAAGTATGGCCGTCTTTATACATGGACTGCGGCTATGGATAGCGCTTGCCCAGAAGGCTGGCATTTGCCGGATTTGGACGAATGGGAACAAATTGTTTATATGACAGATGATCAGCTAAAATGGGGGAAAATGTATAAGGCTACGAAAGGCTGGAGTGATGAATGTAATGGTACGGATGATTATGGTTTATCGATACTGCCTGCAGGAGCGTCAGTTAGCTTGGGTTATAAAGACGGTTTCTCAAAATTCTGGATGTCCTTGGAGAGTTATGAAGGACAAGCATACGAAATCTATTTTGCTTGCAACAGTTATTCCGTGGGGGATTCGCGTATAGATCAAAAAATATCGGTTCGCTGCATTAGTGACGATACAATTGCTGTATCCAGTAGCAGCGCTGATTCCGGTAGTAGTTGTGAACCGACCATAACCCTCTGCAAAACAGAAACGGAAGACAACTGCGAGTATGGTTCCGTGACCGATAATCGTGATGGTCTTGTTTACAAAACCGTAAAACTAGCGTGTAAGTGGTGGATGGCGGAAAACCTCAAATTTGACTCGGAAGACAGTTTCGAAGGAAATCATGGCCGGTTGTACAAGTGGAGTGCGCTTGAGGAAGCCTGCCCGTCCGGATGGCATGTTTCGACGGTAGATGAATGGCAAGACCTGATTAATAGGGTGCACAAAGAGTTTGGAAATAATGCCGTACTCCGGTCAACAACCGGCTGGGATGTGGATTCTAGCAGGATCGATGATGAGGAGTGGGGCGGAAATGTCAAAGGTACAGATGGCCTGGGCTTTTCCGTATTTCCGGATGGTTCCGTTTATTATAGCGAGAGAAAACTTCAGCATGAGGGCGTTGGGTCGGATGCGTTTTTTTGGACGGTTGAATATTTCCAGTCTGATCGAGATGTTGTGAACTTTTCCCAATATGAAATAGACTTTTGGGATAGCACAAGCCCCTATGCTTACTCCGTCCGCTGCGTGAAGGACTAGAATTCCTTGCGGTAAATCAGGTTCAGTGATGCCTTCGCGCCGAGCGATTCCTTGAACTTGAACAGGGGAAGGTTTAAAGCGCCCCCGGCCATGCCGTTGGATGTTCCCCACGAAAACTTGCTGATGCCGTCGTTTGCGGCTTCGCGCATCACGTTTATGTACATGGCGGTCGTGGGCTGGAATTCGCGAATATTTATGTTCGGGGCGATGTACTGCGCGTGCCTTACCTTCACGTTCGCAAAGTCGAAAAGCATCATGCCGGCGACAAACGTTCCTTTTTTCGCGTCGCTAGGGTCGTGCATCCACAGGGCGCGGAACTTGACCTCGTCGGCAATGCGATTATGGCGCAGGTCCAGCAGTTCCTCGAGCGTATGGACCGGCTTGGTGCAGAACTTGGATTCCAGATTGCACAGGTGACTGTAGAATTCGGGCATTTCCGCGTCGCTCATTTCGCGGTACTCGAGATTGAAGTTTTGTGACTTGCGGAATACCGAGCGGCATGTCTTTTCGCAGTTTTCTAGCGGGTCGGTGCCTGCTTCCAGCGTGCACACGGCGCTCAGTTCGGTCTGGCGGCTGTACCCGCGGTGCTCCATCACGTATTCCAGGAGTGCGGTCGAATCCAGCGAGAACAGGCTCGAGGTCGGGCGCATCCTGACCTTCTTGCAGATGCCCTTCAGGTATTCCTCTGCACATTCCAGGATGAGCATGACCCGCTCTGCGGTGTAATAATTCTTGGAAATTACGGGCCCGCCGAAGGTGGAACCCTGGTGCGAGACCCATTCGCCTTCATCGGTGAGGTTGCCGGGGAAGGCGGCGACAATCGTGCCGCTCGATTCCAGCACAAAGGAGGCGTCCTTGAATCGCCCCTGCGGGTGGTAGTTCAGGAACCTGCGTGTCTGCAAAAAGGTGCCGTTCACCGATTCGCTCATTACGAACCGGTCCCAACGCGCCTCCAGGTGCGAATCGTATGGTAAAACGCTGAACATGCCCTAAAAATACAAAAAAAGCGGTTTGGCAACGCGGGGCCCTCCTGTATATTTCGAAAAATGGAATTTTTAGGCGCATAAAAAATTGTATATTACTTTCGTAATATGCCGAATTTTGAAGAAAAAGCGCAGATAATCCAGTTGCCCAAGTTCCTTGACGAACGCGGGAACTTGAGCTTTTTGGAATCGGGGAAGCATGTCCCGTTCGAAATCCGGCGCACCTACTGGATTTACGACGTGCCGGGCGGCTGCCTGCGCGGGAGCCATGCGTTCAAGACGGAAAAGGAATTCATCGTCGCGCTTTCGGGCAGCTTTGACGTGGTGGTGCACGATGGTACCGAAGAAAAACGCTACTCGCTTTCGCGCTCGTACTACGGGCTCTACCTGCCCCCGATGCACTTCAGGACCCTCGACAACTTCTCGACCAACTCGCTTGCGCTAGTGGTCTCTTCGGCGGATTTTTCCGAGGAGGACTACATCCGCGATTTTGACGAGTTTATTCGCGAGGTACGCAAATGAACGAGCTGGACCTGAAAAACGCACGTATCGACATGTGCTCGCTCATCGAACTCCCGAGGATCAGCGAACGTTCCGGGAGCCTGACGCCTATCCAGAACTCGAAGGAAATTCCCTTCGATATCAAGCGTGTTTTTTACCTGTACGATATTCCCGGCGGCGTGACGCGTGGCGGACATGCCCACAAGGAATGCCACCAGCTGCTTGTCGCGGCGAGCGGTGCCTTTGACATCAAGGTTTCCGATGGCGAGAACGAGAAGGTCTACCGCCTTGACCGTCCGTATTTCGGGCTGCACATTCCACCCGGAGTCTGGGCTGAGGAACTCGGGTTCTCCTCGGGTTCCATTTGCCTGGTGCTCACCTCGCACGAGTTTGACGAGAGCGACTACTGGCGCGATTACGGCGAATACCTAAAGTTCAAGAAGGAGCAGTAATGAAGATTCCTTTCCTTGATCTGAAACAGGTGAATGCTCCCTACATGGAGGCCTTGAAAACGGCAGCTTCGGCGGTTGTGGAATCGGGCTGGTACATCCGCGGTTCCTATTGCGAACGCTTCGAGAAGGAATTTGCCGCCTACTGCGGTTTTGCGCACGGGGTGGGTGTCGGGAACGGGCTCGATGCCCTCACGCTCATGCTCCGTGCATCTATTGAACTTGGTCGCCTAGCTCCGGGTGACGAGATTCTTGTCCCGTCGAATACCTATATCGCGACAGTGCTTGCGGTGAATGCGGCGGGGCTCGTGCCCGTGCTCGTGGAACCCGACGAAAAGACTTTCAATATCGACCCGACGAAGCTCGCTGCAGCCTGCACGGAAAAAACGCGCGGGATTCTTGCGGTTCACCTTTACGGGCGCCTGGCCGACATGCCCGCCATCTGGAAATTTGCGGGTGAGCGTGGGCTGTTGGTGTTTGAGGATGCCGCGCAGTCGCACGGTGCGCGGTTTAATGCCTGCGTGGAGATGCCCACCGGTTCGAAAAGCGCTGAAGCGGGTATGAAAAGCGCCGCGGTCGCCTACAGTTTCTACCCGACGAAAAACCTCGGGGCGCTCGGCGATGCAGGCATGGTTCTGACCGACGATGCCGAACTTGCCCGCGTGGTGCGGATGCTCGGCAACTACGGTTCTGAACAGAAATATGTGAACAAGTTCCGCGGCGTGAATTCCCGCCTGGATGAAATTCAGGCAGCGTTCCTGCTCGCGAAACTCCCGCATCTTGATGCGTGGAATGAGCGGAGGCGCGAAATTGCGGCCCGCTACGTGCGTGAAGTTTGTAACCCGCTGGTGCGATTGCCCGAGATTCCTGCAGACCCGAGGGAGCACGTGTGGCACGTGTTTACGGTGCGCACGCCTGACCGGCGGGGGCGCGATGCCCTGCAAAGGCATCTCGAAACCCGCGGTATCGGGACGCTCATCTTTTACCCGATTCCTCCGCACAGGCAAGAGGCGTACGCGACTGGCCCCGAGGGGGAAAGTTTTTTGCTCCCTGCGAACCCGAAGTTCTCGATTGCAGAAGCGATGGGCGAGACTGTATTGAGCATCCCCGTGTCGCAGGTGCTTACGGATGATGAAGTCACCGAAATTATAGGAGCGCTGAATGAGTTTGTTTGCTAGAGTCATCCGCAAGCTGGTGCGTACCTCGCGCGTGTGCTTCTATAGGAGCATTTCTACCGCGAAACCCGAAGGCAAGTTCTGCTCCGTCGCTCCCGTGCTCTGCGAAGGCAAGGGCCGCATATCGGTGGGCGAGGGTACGACCTTCGGATTTATCGAGGATGCGGATTTCTGGACAACATACGAGTTTTTGAACCCGCGCAACGCAGATTCGAGAATTTCTATCGGCAAGAACTGCCGGATTTGCAACCGTTTTACCGCTGTTTCGGAAGGCGAGGGAATCGAGATTGGCGATAACGTGCTTGTGGGCTCCTCGGTGACCGTGCTCGACAGCGATTTTCACGAGATTGACCCGGAAAAGCGCGTCGGCGGAAGCCCGAAAACGGGGAAGGTCGTTATTGGAGACAACGTCTGGATTGGCGACCGCGTGATGATTTTGAAGGGCACGACCATCGGCAAGAATTCCGTCGTCGCGGCGGGTGCCGTAGTTTCGGGCGATTTCCCGGCAAATGTCGTCATTGGCGGGGTGCCCGCGCAGGTTATCCGCGAAATAGACTGCGCGCAGTCTTCCAATAAAGTAGGCGGCTGACGGTGGATCACTCCTCTAAAATATGGATGCTGTTTTTCGGCTCGGGTTCGGTGACGCTCTTCAACACGCTCCGTGCCTTCGTTATCAACAAGTTGCTTGCCGTATTCTTGCCCCCTGCCGCTTTTGCGTGCGTGGGCCAGTTCATGAACTGGATGAGCATCGGACAGGCGACTTCGAGCCTTGCCATGCAGAACGGCTGGGTGAGCCTTACCGCACAGAACAAGGATAACCTCAGGAACCTGTACGGCATTTGGCGTGGCGGTTTTCGGCTTACGACTTACGCTACCGTGATAACCTGCGCTCTGGCGGCAATATTCTGTTTCGCTGCTCCGCTCGAGAAGTTGTTGCCTGGGGTGCATCCGCGCCTTGCGCAGGCGGCCATACTCTTTGCGCTCCCGGGAATGCTTGCCGCCAACATCGTCACCATCTGCTCTGCGGTAATGAACGGCCTCGGGCTCGTGAAACGCTGGGCGGTTATCCAGATTGCCGCCTCTCTTTTCCAGATGTTGTGGGTCGCGGTATTCTTGTACACGGGGCGACTTTCGGTACTGAGCATCATCGCGACGCAGTCGATTGTTGCGGGTGTCTTTGCTGCCCGCGTGGCATCGCGTGCGGGTTTTAGCCTGGCCAAGTTCCGGCAGTCCGTTCTCGATACGCGCGGGCCGTGGATGTCGTATGCTGTGATGGGCCTCGTGCCGATGATAATTGCCCCGCTGGTACTCATGTTTGTGCGTTCGCTCGTTGGGGCGGAACTCGGCTGGAACGCCGCGGGCATTTGGCAGGGCGTCTACAAGATTTCGGACTTCTTTGCCTCCATTTTCTCGGCTATCCTCGGGGTGCTCATACTGCCGCGCATCAGCCGGGAAATGACGCGCGAAGCGTTCCGCAAGGAATTCTACCCGATATTTGCCCGCATGGTGGGCTTTACGCTGCTGTTCTGCGCTGCGCTCTACTTCGGGCGCGGCCTCGTGGTGGCGATTCTCCTTTCGGGCACGTACGCCCCTGCGGCCGACTACATGCCGGTGCAGTTGCTGGGCGATTTCTTCCGCTCGGGTGCGTGGTGTCTCGGGATGGTTCTGATTGCCCGTCGCGAAACAAAACTGTTTCTTGTAATTGAAGTTGGCGCAAACCTGCTGTTTGCGGGCGGTACCTTTGTGGGTATTCGCCTGTTCGAAATGCACGGTCCGATGATTGCCTACGCGTTCGAAAACTTCGTGACCTTTGTCGCGCTTGCTGTATCTGTCAGGAGGCTCAAATGGAATACTCCATAACGAACATGTTTGCCGAGAAGATTGACGAGAACGTGTACGTGAAGGCCTTTGTGCAGGGCTCCGAAACAGAACAGCGCGAACTCCCGCCGCTTGTGTCGGTGCTGATGGCTAGTTACAATCACGAGAAGTTCGTGGAAGCGGCCGTGCGTTCGGTGATGGCGCAGAAGGGTGTCGCTTTTGAACTTATCGTGGTCGATGACGGCAGTACGGACAGTTCTCCCGAGATTCTGGAACGCCTGCGCGATGAACTGCATTTTACCTACGTGCATCGCCCTAACAAGGGCGTGGTGGCGACGATGAACGAGCTTGTCTCGATGGCGCGCGGCAAGTATTTCTGCTCGTTCGCCTCCGACGACATGATGCCCGCGGGCAGGCTCGAAAAGCAGAGCGCCTACCTGGAATCGCACCCCGAGGACCCGCTGTGCTTTGGCCAGATTGTGCTGATGGACAAGGACGGCAACCACGGCGAGGAATGCGACCCGCGGTACACGCGCTCCGTTCCGCGGGTGACCTTCGATGAGTTCTTTATGGGCAAGAAGGAGGTGCACGGCTGTTCCGAGATGATCCGGCTTGACTTTTTCCGCGAGCACGGAGCCTACGATGCGGAATTCCCGTTCGAGGATTTTCCCCAGTGGCTCAAGTTCTTCAAGATTTGCGGTTCGCTGCCTGTTTTGCCCGTGAAGTGCTGCTATTACCGCCAGCACGGCAACAACATGTCGCTCGATAACACGCTCATGTACGGCACGTTCTTGAAGGTGCTCGCACGCTATAGCGACCACCCGCGCTACAAGGAGGCGGTCAACATCTGGAAATCGCACTGGTTCTCGATGCTTGCCTACCGCGACAAGAAAGATGCCCTCCGCAAGTTACCGCAACTGTGGTCGTTCTCGCTCCCGTTCCTGAAGCGATTCCCCAAGCTGTTTATCCCGCGCTTTTTGCTGAAGCGCTAAACGGCACCGTAAGGTGCGCACGCAAATAATCCGTGCGAACCACAACCTGAGTTAGAATGTGGATTTATATTCGCATACGTTTACGTATGCGCGAGGCAAGCATTGCTTGCCGAAGTTTATATTGTATTTTTCAGGAGGGTCTTAGGGAGGGGCCGTCGTACGAGCCCCTCCCTAGTCTCATTATTTGAGAATTTTCCGGATAGTCCCGCACATCCCTAGGGTAGTGAGGTTCGTCCACAGCGAAAGTGGCAACGTGAGTATTTTTGCCAGCGGGCGGGGGAAGGTGGCGAATAGCCATTGCCTGCGGCGGATTCCCCTGCGCACGGATTCGGGCCGCCAGTCGCTACTGAAGTGGTGGATGCAGTAGGTCTCTTCTTTCGCGCGAATCTTCCCGTCGATGTAGCTCTTGGGCGAGAACGCGCTTTCAGGCAAAATATCCAGGTTGAATTTCTCGAAGGCCTCGCGCAGGATATTCGGGAGCACCATGTTGTCTACGTCGCTTTCCGAGTAGGTGAATTCGCGTGACCTGTAATAATCCAGCGCCGCCTTTACAGGATCGCTCCCAGCCTCGCAACCCATTACGGCCCCCTCGATACGCTTGGAGCCGTTCTCGTAACCAAAGAAGTACGGGCGCTCCAGCAGAGGTTCAAGCGGGCGCAATACTTCCACATCGGTATCGAGGTAGATTCCGCCTTCGGTATGGAGCGCATAGAGCCGCACGGCATCGGCGGCGAATGCCCAGCGTTTCTGGTCAAGTGCTTCTGCCACCCAAGGGATTCCTGTGGCGCGCGCCTTCTCGGCATCCCAGTGGACAAGTTCAAAATCGGGCATGTGCTTGCGCCAGCTATCCATGCAGCGCTGCACGCTTTCGGGGTAGGCCTCTCCGGAGAACCAGCAGAAGTGTATCTTCTTCGGGATCATCCGTGCCTCCGTAGCGCATTCACGAGCGTTGCCCTCCCGGCAAAAGAAATCAGGGCCGCCGCCTTGTTCCGGCAGCGTGTCCGCGGGTTGAGCAATGCACCCAGTCGCAATTCCCGGATGTGCTTCCATGCGCGGTCGCGGTAGTCCGCGAATTCGGGCGTATCGCCCGTGCGCATCAAGATGCTGCAGCTTGCGCTGAAGAGGTTGCTTCGTGCCGCCCTTTCGAGCAATGCGCCCTTGCCTGCGACCAGGCTACACACCGCTTCTGCAATGTCCAAAAGTTCTGCCTTCTTGCGGCTGTATGCGGTCGCGAGAATGCTTGCGGAATGTCTGCGGTTCAGGTAGAGCGGCTCGGGCACGAATGCGACGAGTATCGCGTCCAGGAGCACCTGCGGGATGGTCGCAATATCCTCGAAATACTTGCCT
>JAEEGJ010016425.1_pt1 | contig 16985 bp, 11 predicted proteins | sample 8958761 | NCBI WGS metagenome assembly JAEEGJ01 (sample SAMN16246546, study PRJNA631951) | gut metagenome | biome: gut microbiome; feature: rumen; material: RS-attached | host: Bos | place: Iran: Karaj | collected 2018-10 | reverse complement strand
TCACCTCAAACAATCCGTCCGAAAGATTAACATTCTTGCCGGTGATATTCTTTATACCGCCCACAGAACCCGAATTGGTAATCATTCCGTACAGGAAATCGTCGTCAATCGTCAGTTCATCGGTTTCGATGTGCATGTGATAAGGCTTAATATCCCCGAGTCTTGTGATAGCCTCCAGAATATAAGCGCTGTGGCCAAAAACATTCTTTAAATCCTGGGGAGTCTCATAAGAAACCGCCGTAAAAGCCCCAAAGGCAGCTATGTACACGAAAGACTTCTTATTAAAACCGCCCACGTCAATTCCCTTAACATGTCCTGTGGCCGCAATCTCGGCAGCCTTCATAACATCCGAAGGAATACCCGCGGAAAAAGCAAAATCATTGGTACTGCCTCCGGGTATATAACCTATGGGAATCTTCTTCTCCCTGAGTGCCATTCCGGATACCACTTCATCGAGGGTTCCGTCTCCGCCGCCGCAGATAACACGGTCGTAACTGTCATCCAGTTCTCTTATCATTCTCGTAGCATCACCGCGCTTCCTGGTGGCCGCTATGGTAATCTTATTTTCATCCATGGAAAAAAGCTCGATGATGTCACCGAGCTTAGATTTAATCTTTCCTTTTCCTGCTTTTGGATTAAAAATAAAAAATATATTCATTCTTATTCCTGTCCGCTTAAATATTTAACTACTCCGTCTACAGCCTTAGCTTCATCGGTTCCATCGGCAACTACTGTAAGTTCGTCACCCGTGTCCAGTCCCAAGCTCATCATTCCCATGATACTCTTAGCATTAACGTGCTTGTCCTCTGTATCAAGGTAAACAGATGCTTCATACTGGCTTGCTACCTGTACAAGCATAGCTACCGGTCTTGCCTCAAGTCCGCCGGCAAGTTTGATTGTCACATCCTGTTTTGTCATTTTTTCTCCTTTTCCCCGCGCAGATCGTCTGCGAACTCGCTAATCTTTCTTAATCTGTGATTCACTCCGGATTTGCCAACAGACGGATTTAATCTGCTACCCAAATCGGCAAATGATTCTTCCGGGTATTCCACCCGGACAAGAGCCATCTCTTTAAGTGACTCCGGAAGTGCATCAAGTCCCACTTTATCCCTTATGTACAAAATGTCTTCAATCTGTTTGGCCGCTGCACTGACTGATCTTCCCACATTGGCCATATCGCAATTGAGACGGCGATTTGTGTTATTGCGAACATTCTTCTCTATGCGGGTATTGGCAAGACCCATCATGGATTTGTGTGCTCCCATAACACTTAATACGTCGGAAACAGCTTCGGATTCTTTAATGTAGATAACGAAGTATTTCTTACGTAATGAACGCTTGGCAATTATATTAAACTGAGAAAGAAGGTATGTCAACAACTTTGCATATTCTTCTTCATCCGTAAGTATCTCAAAATGATAAGATTTTCGGGGATCTTCAATGTATCCCGTGGCCAAAAAGGCCCCTCTTAAATAAGATCTCTTACAGCAATCCCTCTTGAGTAAATCCATGGGATTACCGATACGCAAGCGTTTGTAAACGTTCTTAATGTCGCAGTTGGCGGCATTTAAAGAAACCTGAGTCTTAAGGTTATGACTCTCGTCCTCAAAAACGTCCGTCTCTATATTAAAGGTTTTGCCAAGCATTGTAAAGCACTTTCTTAGCGCGGCTTTGTTGTCGGAAGAAATAACTATCTCATCTTCCGATACATTGCCCTTGCCGGCCATGAACCTGACAAGTGCCGAAAGCTCCGCCAGTCTGCAGTGCTCCTCCGCCGGATGGAACTTTAACAGTTCATCCTTAACATCCAAAGAAAAAGACATAAACCACCAATGTTACCTTCCGTTGTCCACATCCCTGTGTGTTACAGTTATTCCGTAATTACCCGAAGAAAGCCTTTTGTACAGTTCATTGGCAAGGGTCACGCTTCTGTGGTGACCGCCTGTACAGCCTATGCCGATTACAAGCTGATACTTGCCTTCTTTGATATAGTTGGGAATCAAAAACCTTAACATGTTTTCAAGCATATCAAGGAATTCTCCGGATTCTTTAAAGCCCATGACATAGTCCTGAACAGCCTCGTCAAGGCCGGTTAAATTCTTAAGTCTTTCTACATAGAAAGGATTGGGCAGGAATCTTACGTCAAAAACGAGGTCCGCATCCTGAGGAATACCGTTTTTAAAGCCAAAGGAAACAATATTCACCATAAGGTTGTTGTACTGTTTGTTCTGTAAGAAAATCTTGTCCAGTTCTTCTTTGAAATCTCTGGTAAGAAGATTGGAAGTGTCGATTACGTAGTCCGCATTCTTCTTAATATCTACAAGAATCTCGCGCTCTTTTTTGATACCGTCTTCCACGCGGCCGTCCGGTGAAAGGGGATGGAGACGTCTGGTTTCTTTGTACCTTCTTAAAAGCACCTGCTCGCTGGTCTCAAGAAAAAGAATCTCAGGCTTAATATTGCCGTCTTTAATGGTATTAAGTATCTTAACCACTTCGCAGAAGGGTTCGTCGGCACGCACGTCAAGTCCCAGGGCAACCTTTGAAAGCTCCGTGTTCTTCTCGGACACAAGCTCCACAAATTTCTCTATAAGTTTGACCGGAAGGTTGTCGACACAGTAATATCCCATGTCCTCAAGCATTTTCAGTGCCGTTCTTTTGCCGCTTCCGCTCATGCCTGTTACAACTACAAGACGCATTACTCTTCCCTCTCTTAAAACTTGCCTATCCTTATAACTTCGGGTTCGAGAACAAAGCCCGAATCCTTTTTGACCTTATCCGCAACGCGCTTCATAAGCTCGTCTATGTCTGCTGCCGTTCCGTTTTGATCGTTCACCACAAAGCCTGCGTGTTTGACAGAAACGCTGGCGCCGCCCACTCTGAAGCCCTTAAGGCCAGAGTCCTCTATGAGTTTGCCCGCAAAAGCACCTTCGGGACGCTTAAACGTACTGCCGGCGCTTGGAAATTCCAGAGGCTGCTTGGAACGCCTTCTGTCCATATAGTCATTCATTGCGGCAACTATCTCTTCAGTGCTGCCTTTTTTTAACTTAAAGCGAGTCTCAAGCGCAATATAATCATCGTGCTTGATGATGCTGTCTCTGTATCCAAAATGCATCTCTTCTGCGGAACGGGTAACAATCTCTCCCTTAAAAAGAAGGCTCACCGACTCGGTAACATCCTTCATCTCACCGCCGTAAGCGCCGGCATTCATCACCATGGCGCCTCCCACGGTTCCGGGAATTCCGTAAGCAAACTCAAGTCCCGACAGTCCGTTGTCCCTGGCAAAGATGCATACCTTCGAAAGAAGCACTCCCGCCCCGGCGACAATACAGTCACCTTCGAGCCTGATGTTGAGGAAATCTCCCGACAGCTTTATGACATAGCCCTCGTAACCCTCATCGCTCACCAGAAGATTGCTGCCGTTACCCAGGATAAAGAAATCTTCTCCCTCTTCCGTGAGCAATCTGAGAACAGCTTTAAGCTCTTCCGTGGTCTCAACCGAAAGAAGAGCTTTACAAGGGCCGCCTACCTTGAAGGTGGTATGGCGGTCCAGTTTTTCATTTACAAGTACACGCTCGTCTGTAAGGAGCGCTTTTAATCTGTTAATCATTTATAACACCAGTCTGGCTGCACCGTACATGCCCGCATCGTTACCGAGTGTAGCAAGAAGAAGCTTCGCACCTCTTGCGCCATGGAATGCATATTTGTCAAAAGAAGGACGAATGTAGCTAAGAAGCACTTCTCCTGCCTTGGATACACCGCCGCCGATTACGAAAGCTTCGGGATTGACTACCGATGCGATAACAGCAAGTCCTTTGCCGAGGGTCTCACCAAAGTCTTCGGCAACTTCGATGCAAAGTGCATCTCCCGCCTTAACTCCGTCAAATACAGCCTTGGCAGATAAGTCATCCTTAAGGACGGTCTGTCCGTTCCAATTCTTTTTGTGCTGAGTGGCAAGATAGGAAATGCCTGTAGCGGAAGCATACTGCTCAAGACAGCCTTTGTTGCCGCAGCCGCAGGTTCTTTCTTCGGAATCGTTAACATGGATGTGGCCGATTTCTCCGCCTGCACCGGTGGAGCCTGCGAGAATCTTGCCGCCGATAATGATACCGCCGCCGACACCTGTGCCGAGGGTAACCATTACCATGTCGCTGTAGCCTTGTCCGCCGCCCTTCCACATTTCGCCGAGGGCTGCTACGTTGGCATCATTGCCCGCCATGGACTTAATACCGGTTAATGCGGTAAGCTTGTCGTTTACATTGAATTCACCCCAGCCGAGGTTAACAGCTCTGTGAACCACGCCGTCGCCGCTTACGGGTCCGGGTACGCCTACACCGATACCTGCCACGTCTTCTTTGGCAATGTTGTCTTTTTTAAGTTTCTCTTCTATTGAACGGGCTACGTCGGGAAGAATGTTCTCGCCGCCGTTTTCCTTGCGGGTGGGAATCTCCCATTTGTCAAGAAGGTTGCCCTGAATGTCCAGGAAGCCCATCTTAACCGTAGTTCCGCCTATGTCTACACCAAATACGTATTTAGCCATTGTTTTCGTCCTCTTCTCTTTTCTTTGCAAAATTTTCCTGAATTCTCTTGTAGAATTCCTGAGCCGCATTGTAGCCCATCTTCTTCTGTCTGTAGTTAACCGCAGCCGACTCACAGATAATGGCGAGGTTACGGCCGGGTCTTATGGGGATGTTGTGACATACGACTTTGTTGCCCAGGTACTCTGTGTACTGCTCTTCAAGGCCCAGTCTGTCGTATTCTTTGTCCCTGTTCCACTCTTCAAGTCTGATGACAAGGTCGATGGACTGAGTGTCCTTAACGCTTGATACACCAAACAGTGTCTTAACGTCCACGATACCGATACCGCGAAGCTCGATAAAGTGCTTGGTAACGTCGGGAGCTGAACCGATAAGGGTGTCATCGCTCACCTTTCTGATCTCAACGGCATCGTCGGATACGAGACGGTGACCACGCTTGATAAGTTCAAGGGCCGCCTCGGATTTACCGATACCGCTTTCGCCTGTAATCAGCACACCTTCGCCGTATACGTCTACCAATACGCCGTGTACTACGATGCAGGGTGCCAGCTTAACCTTAAGCCATCTGATAATCTCAGCCATGAAATCGGAAGTGGATTTCTTGGTCATGAGAACCGGTACCTTGTGTTTGTTGGCAATCTCTAAGAATATGTCGTCGGGCACAAGCTCACGGCAATATACAACTGCGGGAGTCTCCTCAAAAGAAAGAAGCTTCTCATAAGCCTCGCGCTTTTCTTTGGTGGAGAGATTCTCCATGTAAGTATATTCAACAAATCCGATAATCTGAAGTCTCGCAGCATCGTAATGCTCGTAATAACCCGCAATCTGAATCGCAGGTCTGTTGATATCGGGCTGGGTAATCTTAATCTTCTTAATGTCAATGTTCGGAGTAAGATTCTCAAGCTTCATCTTGTCGATTACGGTTTCAAGTGCAACATATGCCATTAGATGTGCCTCCTTAGTGGTTTACTATCTAAAAGTGTATCACAAGCCTGTTAATTAAGCCATTATCCATGAAAAAATTTGTAGATATCTTCGGCAATGTTAAGGGGAATCTCGTCAAGTCCCGCCAGTTCTTCAACGCTTGCGTTCTTGATGGCATCGATAGACTCAAATCCACGCATTAAAGCCTTTCTGCGAGCAGGTCCGATACCCGGAATCTCATCCAGCACCGAATGAACCTGTTTCTTGGAACGAAGGCTTTTGTGAAACTCAATGGCGAATCTGTGGGCCTCATCCTGAACTCTGGTAATAAACTTAAAGGCTTCGGAAGCCCTGTTTATGGATATCTCAACACCGTCCACATATAAGCCTCTGGTATTGTGATTGTCGTCTTTGACCATACCGCAGACGGGTATGTCGAGCTTAAGCTCGTCTAACACTCTCTTGGCCACATTAACCTGACCCTTGCCGCCGTCCATCAAAAGAAGGTCGGGAAACCTGGCAAAACTTCCGTAAGAAGCCTCAAGGTTCTCGGCATCGAGACGCTTTTTTTCTTCAAACCCGTGAACGAATCTTCTGGACAAAACCTCGTACATGCAGGCGTAATCGTCGGGTCCTTCCACGGAACGAATCTTAAACTTACGATAGTCGCCCTTAACGGGACGGCCGCCCTCAAATACCACCATGGAGCCTACGTTCTCAAAACCGTTGGTGTTGGATATGTCGAAAGCTTCGATTCTGTTGACACCCTCGAGACCGATGAGGTCCGAAAGTTCCGTAACCGCGCCCTTGGTGGCTTTTTCCTCGCGAAGGATTTTTTCTTTGTCCTGCAAAAGAACGAGCATTGCGTTTTTGTGGGCAAGCTCCGCAAGTTTTTCCTTCTCGCCGATTTTGGGAACCGAGAGTTTCACTTTCTTGCCTTTAACATAGGAGAGCCATTCCTCTATCATGGCGGCATCCTCAATCTCCGTGGGAAGAATAATCTCCCTCGGCACAAAAGGCGTACCCGTATAATATCGCTTAATGAACTCCTCAAGCACTTCTGTCTTGGTAAGGCCTTCCACCTCGCCGATGTGGTGATGCTCGCGGCCTATCATCTTGCCTTTGCGGACAAAGAAAACCTGCACAACAGCGTCGGAATCGTCCTTGGCGATACCTATGATGTCTCTGTCTTCCTCGTCGTCGTTGGTAATTTTCTGGCGCTCGATGATGCGTGCGGCGCTTTCCATGAGTTCTCTGTATCTTATGGCTTCTTCGAAGTCGAGTCGCTCCGAAGCTTCCTCCATTTTTTCCTTGAGGGATTTTAAAATGGTCTTGTCGTTACCGTTCATGAAGTCTATGGCGCCCTGGACACGCTTCATGTATTCCTCCGGCGGAACCTTGCCGGTGCAGGGAGCGAGACAGCGCTTGATGTGATAATTCATGCAGGGGCGGTCGTTCTCCACTCCGAAAGCACACTTCTTATTGCAGGAGCGAAGCATATAGGTTGCGTTCAGAAGCTCTATGGTATCGTTGACCGCAAGGCCGCTTGTGTAGGGGCCGAAATATTTGGCCTTGTCCTTGTAAGTCTTGCGAACCTTTAAAATACGGGGATATTCTTCGTCCAGTGTGACTTTGATGTAGGGGTATGTTTTGGAATCTTTTAAAAGAGTGTTGTACTTGGGGCTGTATTCCTTGATAAGGTTATTCTCAAGCACCAAAGCCTCAAGTTCCGAATCCACCACGATATACTCGAAATGGTCTATGAGAGAAACCATGCGCTGAATCTTGGCGGTTTTTTTGGTGGATTCACGAAAATAAGACCGCACTCTGTTAAAGAGATTTACGGCCTTACCTACGTATATAACGTTGTCGTCTGCGTCATGCATAAGATAAACTCCCGGTTTGCGCGGGAGTTTACTTAATTCTTCCTGAATATTAAACATTCTCATCCTCTTTGGATTCGGGTTTGTCCTCGGTTTCAGGTATGTCCGCGGGCACAGTCTCAGACTTAACCTCCGATACCTGCTCGGGCTGTTCTTCAGAAACGGCCTCGGGAGCGTTTTCGGAATTCTCTTCGGGCTTTGCCTCAGACTTGTCTTCAGCCTTCTCTTCGGATGCCTTTTCTTCAGCGGGATCCGGAAGACCTTTTTCACGTCTGTAGATTTCCATGAATTCCTTGCCGGTAATGGTTTCTTTTTCAATAAGGTATGCAGCTATCTTGTCAAGGATATCGCGGTTCTCCGAAAGAAGGGCTTTTGCCTTTTCGTAGCTGTCCTTAAGAATCTGCATAACTTCTTCGTCTACCTGAGCCTCGGTGGCTTCGCTGCAGACGGGAGAGCGTCTGTTCTCAAGGTACTGACTCTCAATGGTCTCAAGAGCCATGAGACCGAAACGCTTGCTCATACCGTACATGGTAACCATGCTGCGGGCGATGTTGGTAGCCTTCTCGATATCATTGGAAGCGCCGGTGGTGACGGAATCGAAGACGATTTCTTCGGCCGCACGACCGCCGAGGTATCCTACTATCATGTCACGAAGCTCTGCCTCGGTATTTAAGTATTTCTCTTCCTCGGGAACCTGCATTACGTAACCGAGAGCACCCATGGTACGGGGCACGATGGTAATCTTCTGAACAGGCTCGGAGTTCTTCTGGAGTGCTGCGATAAGAGCATGTCCTACTTCATGATAGGAGACAATCTTACGCTCCTCTTTGCTCATGATACGGTCTTTTTTCTCCTTACCTACCAAAACCTGTTCGACTGCGTCAAACAAATCCTTCTGGGATACGAACTCACGATGTTCTTTGACCGCGTTGATGGCGGCTTCGTTAATCATATTGGCAAGGTCGGAACCTACGGCACCGGATGTGGCAAGAGCGATGGCATCAAGGTCTACGGTTTCGTCCATCAAAACGTCTTTGGCATGAACTTTAAGTATTTCCACACGGCCCTTAAGGTCGGGCTTGTCAACGATGATACGTCTGTCGAAACGGCCGGGACGAAGGAGAGCCTTGTCAAGGATCTCGGGTCTGTTGGTGGCAGCCAGGATAAAGATACCCTTGGATGCATCAAAACCGTCCATTTCAGCAAGCAGCTGGTTAAGGGTCTGCTCTCTTTCTTCATTGCCGCCGCCGTATTTGGAATCACGGCTGCGTCCGATGGCATCGATTTCGTCTATAAATATGATACAAGGAGCATTCTTGCCCGCTTCTTTGAACAGGTCACGTACACGTGAAGCACCTACGCCCACGAACATTTCTACGAAGTCCGAACCCGTCAGTGAAAAGAAAGGAACGTGAGCTTCGCCCGCAACTGCTCTCGCAAGAAGGGTCTTACCTGTTCCGGGAGGTCCTACGAGAAGGGCACCCTTGGGGAGCTTCGCACCGATTTTAACGTATCTGCCGGGGTTGTGAAGGAAGTCAACCACTTCCACAAGGCTTTCTTTGGCCTCGTCTTCACCGGCTACGTCCTTGAAGGTAACGCCGGTTTCTTTCTGTACATATACCTTGGCTGTGGACTTGCCGACGCCGCCCATAAAGCCTCCGCCCCCGCCCATACGTCTGGCGAGGAAGCTCATAAATCCAACAATGAGCACTATGGGAAGAATATATGTAATAAGTACGGTATAGAATAAGCCGGAATTGTCCGGAATCTCACCGCTTACCTCGATATCGGCTGCCAGGAGTCTTGCGGAAAGCGCTTCTCTGTCCTCTACCATACCTGTGCAGTATGTAGCTTTGGCGGTTCTGAAAGGCAGGGGAGCAACCTCGTCTTCTTTGGGCGTGATGGTAATCCTGTCACTCTCAACGTAAACGCTTTCAACCTTGCCCTCATCCAGCATCTGGATGAACTCCGTGTAAGGTATTTCCTTGCTGTTGGGTGAAGACAGGGCTCTGGTGAAATAGGTGACCAGCAAAAGAAGAACCAATGCCGCAACGAGCATGGGGGCTATTCTCGGTCCCTTGGGGTCTCCCTGTCCGTTATTGTGATTATTCTGATTATTGTTATTATCCATTATTATCCTTTCAAAAAGGCTCATCAATTTTCTATTTAATTATAAGTAACACGCGTTTTTATCGCAATAACCATATTGTAAAAAAAATATTAAGATAAAATAATCTCCCCCTTGAAATTGGGACGCTTTGTCTGTACAATCTATTCCGTGGGGCAGATGTAAATCTGCCTGGCTCATTTTGTTAAAAAAAAACCCTTTTTTGGTCAGGAGGTTTTATGAAAATCGGTTTTGATAACGAAATGTACATTAAGACACAGTCTGAGAGAATTCTTGAAAGAATCTCTTCTTTCGGCAACAAGCTTTATCTTGAATTCGGCGGAAAACTTTTCGACGATTATCACGCATCCCGAGTTTTACCGGGATTTGAACCCGACAGTAAGTTAAAGATGCTCCTTAAGATGAAGGACCATGCAGAAATAGTAATTGCCATCGGTGCCGACGCCATTGAACAGAACAAAAAGCGCGGCGACTTAGGTATCACTTATGACCTTGATGTATTAAGACTTATCGACGCATTCACCAACGTAGGACTTTACGTAGGAAGCGTAGTTATTACCAAGTACGCGGGCCAGCCCGCAGCAGACGCTTTTCGTCAGAGATTGTCTGCATTAAACATTAAATCTTATCTTCACTATCCCATCGAAGGATATCCCGCTAACATTCCCCTTATCGTAAGCGACAACGGATACGGCAAGAATGATTACATTGAGACTACAAGACCCCTCGTAGTTATCACTGCTCCCGGACCGGGAAGCGGCAAGATGGCTACCTGTCTATCTCAGCTCTATCATGAGAACAAGCGTGGCGTGAAGGCCGGCTATGCCAAGTTTGAGACCTTCCCCATCTGGAATCTTCCTTTGAACCATCCCGTAAACATCGCCTATGAAGCTGCTACCGCAGACTTAAACGATGTGAACATGATAGACCCCTTCCACATGGATGCATACGGTATCACTACCGTCAATTACAACCGCGACGTCGAAGTATTCCCCGTTCTTAACGAAATCTTCACCCGCATCCTGGGCGAAAGCCCTTACAAATCACCCACCGACATGGGTGTCAACATGGCCGGCAACTGCATCATCGATGATGAAGTCTGCCGCGAAGCTTCCAAACAGGAGATCATCCGTCGTTACTACATCGCCATGTGCGATCTGAAAAAAGGTACAGGTACCAAAGAAATTGTTTACAAGCTCGAGCTTCTCATGAAGCAGCTTAATATTTCCACCGCCGACCGTCCCGTAGTAAGCGAGGCCATCCGCCGCGAAGAAGAAACCGGTCATCCCGGCGTAGCAATCGAACTTCCAAACGGCAAGGTCATCTCCGGTAAGACCACAGACCTTCTGGGCGCCAGCGCCGCATGCCTCATTAACTCTCTTAAAGAGCTGGCAGGCATCGACCACAATCTTCATTTGGTGACCAAAGAAGCTCTTGAGCCTATCCAGACGGTTAAGACCAAATACTTAGGCAGCAAGAACCCCCGCCTTCACACCGACGAAGTGCTCATCGCCCTCTCGGTCAGCGCGGCCACCAATCCTTCTTCAGCCGTAGCCTTAAGCCAGCTTCCCAAGCTCCGCGGCTGCGAAGTTCACTCAAGCGTAATCATCTCACCCGTAGACGAGCGCATGTTCAAGAAACTCGGATTGAACCTTACTTGCGAGCCCAAGTACGAGACCAATCAGAAATATCACAATTAAGCATTTTAAAAGCCATGGCGCTGTCAGCACCATGGCTTTTCTTTCTTTATTCTCTTACAAGCTTTTCTCCTGCTTTATTCAATCCGTATCCATACGGGAAAAGAATCTCTGACTCGGGAAGCTCATGCTTCTCATCAACTTTCTCGAAATTCTTAACCCATGTCATGGGAAGAGTTCCTGTGAAGTCATAGTCTCCGAAGAGAACATCTGCTATGCCTTCGCCTTCGGTACCGGGCAGGAATGCCATGACAATTGCGTCATATTTATCCACATAATCGGTAATGTCTATGGGACGACCGGCTATTACGATAAGAACCTTCGTGGGGTTGTTGCCGTTTGCGGCTACTTTTTCCTCGATGGTTTCAAGGAGCTTCACGTCTCCCGCAATAGGCTTAAGACCTGATGCCTGAACGTCTCCGCCGGACTCAACATAAGGGTTTTCACCTACCACGGTAACTATCAAATCGCTTGCGACATCGATGTCACCTTTGACGCTGTGCGAAACAGTTGCGTGTTCTTTTACCTCATCATAGATGCCTTGGATAATGGGAGTTCCGACAGTGATATTGCCGCTCTTTCCTTCCCAGGAAATGGTCCATCCGCCGCACTGACGTCCTATGTCAAAAGCACCTGTTCCGCATACGGTAATGTTGGTGGCTTCTTTAATCTTCTCAAGTGCAAGTCCGCCGTTAACTTCGCCGTTTTTAAGGAGTACAAGACTCTCTCTTACCGCGCGTCTTGCAACTTCTCTGTTCTCTGCGGAGCCAAACTCCTGAAGAAGTTCTTTTTCATGTGCAGAGCCCACTTCTTCGTCAAACATGTTGCTCATGAACTTAACACGCAAAATACGGGTAACGGCATCATCAAGTCTTTCTTCGCTGATTTTACCGTTCTTAACAAGCTTGATAATGGTCTTGGCACATTTGTCCCATTCCTGAGCTTCCATGAACATGTCTACGCCCGCATTCATGCAATTGGCAACTTCTTCATCATAGGTACCATTGCACTGTCCGATTGCGTTGTAGTCGCTTATTACCATGCCCTTGAATCCCAGCTGACCCTTCAAAACATCCGTAAGAAGGTGCTTGTTCTCATGGCACTTAAGTCCGTTGATACTGTTGTAAGAAGGCATAACCGTCAATACATTGCTGTCGACACATGCCTTATAAGGGTCTAAAACTCCCATGGCGAGAAGCTCGTCAAACTCTTCGGGAGTCATCTTAACATCGCCCTGGTTTACGCCGCTTTCGGTATAACCTTCACCAATAAAGTGCTTCGCACAAGCAATAATAGCGTCCTCGGGCAGATAGTCATCATTTTTTGCTCCGCCCTGCAGCGCTGCCACAAAAGGTCCTGCCAGTCTCGCAACATCCGCTGTGTTCTCGCTGAAGCCTTCGTAAGTTCTGCCCCATCTCTCATTCTGGGGATTGGCAAGGCAAGGTGCAAAAGAATACTGCACGCCAACCGCTCTTACTTCTCTGGCCACCACATGAGCGATTTCTTCCATAAGCTCGGGGTCGTTGGCCGCGCCCAAACCGATGTTGTGGGGGAATACGGTTGCTCCGTAAATATTATTGTTGCCGTGAACAGCGTCGATTCCGTATAAAAGCGGAATACCGAGTCTGGTCTCTAAAGCAGCTGCCTTGAGTTCATTGACTCTGGCCTGCCAGTTTTCGGAACGGTTACCTGTGGATGGAGCGCTTCCGCCGCCGCTTAATACCGAGCCGATGCCTGTATTTTTCACAATCTCGGGTGTTACGGTAACCTGCTCGGCCTGAACACACTGATATGCTTTCTCTTCAAGTGTCATTACCGAAAGAAGGGCTTCGATTCGCTCGGATACAGGCAAATCTTTGTTTAAATAGATTTTCCTGGCTTCTTCCAAAGCCGCCTCATCAGGTGCTTCCGTTTCGGTTTCTTTTTCTGCGACTTCCTCCGTCGATTCGGTGACGGAACTTACCGGCGTCTCGCTTGAAACCGATGCTTCCTGCCCTTTTCCGCAGGAAGAAAAAAGAAGCGTGGATGCCAGCAATATGCTTAATAGCTTAACTGATATATTCTTTTTCATAGATACCTCCGCTATTAAACATAGTAGCCTTAAGGCACCCGCAAAATAAGAAACCTTTTTTTGAAAAGGTGTTTTTTTTACTATGACAGCAATGTTACGCTGCCCTCTGTAGCGTTAACCAGCACCACATCTCCGTCTTTAAGTTTGAGGGTTGCGTCTCCGGTTGCCAGCACCGCAGGTATACCATACTCTCTTGCCACAATAGCGGCATGCGACAAGGTTCCGCCGGTATCCACCACCACTCCTGCTGCCAAAGCAAACAGCGGCGTCCATTCGGGATCTGTGTAAGTGCACACCAGAATATCGCCCTTTTCAAGCTTATAGAATTCCTCAGGCGAATGCACAATGCACACTTTTCCCTTAACCTGACCGTCAGATGCGCCTATTCCCTTAATGGAATCGTCATCTCCCGCCAGCGCATCCTTCATGCACTTGTCCCAGTAAGCTTCCGCAAAGGCTCTCTTATTCTTTCTTTTGTCTATAAGACCTGCCTTATCCCCCAACGTTCCCTGTCTGCACACTTCAAACAGTTCCTCCGCAAAAAGAAAAAGATAATCTTCATAGGACACATTTGTTATTTCAGCCAGTTTTCTCAGAAGTTTCCTGCAGTATTCAAACTCCGACTCCCAGAGATACTGGGTAGCTTCTCTGATGTAGTGGTAATGTCTGAGACCCTTGACACGCTTTTCAAATGTGGCATATTTCGTGGCCGGCAGAGCCGCTCGCACTCTTGTCATTAAGTCCGCAAAATGCTGTTCACTTTCTTCTTTGGTGGCTACCGCTTCCCCGCCGCTTTTAAGCATGGGGCGCAGAGCATTTACAAATCTGTCCGGATTTTCCCGCCAGGTTTCAGCAATAAAGCAGTAACAGTTAAAGTCCGATTTACTGCCAAACTGCTTCAAAAACTCCTCGAACCTATTGCCGAGTTCAGGATATGTACTGCAGATTTTCTCGTAACCGGCATTCATAACCGTTTCTGTCATCTGCGAATCGGCAGTAATGTACTCGCACAGTTCTTTCATGGCACGGTTCATGTCCGCCGTTACGTAACTTAAGCCGTCCAGCACATCGTAAGAATTCAGTTTTCCGTCAATCTTGTGAAGAACTTTTGTGACCTTCATGCTCTCTATTGCGTTGGGAAATAAAGCATAAAGAAACCTGTCATAAGCGGTCTTGCCTATGAGTTTACGCATTCTTTCCAAAGATTCTCCGATTGCCCCGGCATCCTTCGGGGACAGGCTCTTTTCTTTTTCAAATTCAGCACGGCACTTTGCGAGAGACTCGTCTGCACATTTGATATTGTGGTCCACATCCCCTATAAGCTTAAGATATTTGGGAATGGCAAATACATTTTTACCGAGCTTAAACTTATTTGAGGCCTGGTATGATATTCCGTCCCGGTCAATCGGATACATGCCTCCCTCAAAATTGATACCTATTTCGGAAAACAATACACCTTTCTGTTCTCCCACATTTCCTCCGAAATCGTGGTCCAGCGGATAGTAGGGAGTGGGAGTTTTCTCAAGGTTAAATAAAACAGCTTCCCTCATGGCTCCTTTGGCGGGCTTAACCTTGGGATACCCTTCAAAGTCCTTTTCCGTGAATGTCTTTCCGGTATGTTCTTTAAGAGTCGTAATGCTTCTGGCCTGAAGTATGTATATCCGGCCGGACTTAACGGCCCATTCGATATCCATGGGATGTCCGTAGTGTTTCTCTATTCTGACGCCTTCTTTTACCAAAGCGACGATTTGCTCTTTATTTAATACAGACTGCTTTCTTCTGTTCTCATCTACAGGTACTTTTTGGGTTCCGCCGTTATCGGCATCATAGATTATTTCAACTTCTTTGGAACCAGTTACCTGCTTTAAAACGGTTCCTTCTTTGGTGCAGATATATTCGTCGGGGCTCACTATTCCCGACACAACCGCTTCGCCGAGACCGTAGGCGGCGTTGATATGGATGTTTTCGCGGTCGCCTGCAGGGTCGCTTGTAAACATTACACCCGCGGACTCGCTTTCCACCATCTGCTGGATGACTACCGCGAGGGATGTTTTTTGCTTGTCATAACCTGAATTTTTGCGATAGCTTACTGCTCTGTCGCCCCACAAAGAAGCGTAGCACTCGCGAATTTTTGTCAGTACATTATCCGTGCCGATTACGTTAAGATATGTCTCCTGCTGCCCCGCAAAGCTTGCATCGTCAAGGTCCTCGGCAGTTGCGGAGGACCTTACGGCCATTCTTGCTCCTTCTTCAAGGGTACCGCAGAATTCCCTGATTTCCGTCTCAATTTCCGCAGGCATTTTTGTCGAAAGAATGGCACTTCTTATTTGTGCCGCACTTTCAAATTTCTGCGGTTCGATGCCACCTGCCTCCATAAAGAAATCATAGGCGTCAGCCGTAAGTACAACTCCCGGGGGCACGGTTATTCCCGCCTGAGTCATTTCACCCAGATTCGCTCCCTTGCCGCCGGCTATGGCAATGTCGCCTTTTCTTATTTCGTCAAACGCTTTTATGAATCTCATCATCATTCTCCTTAAGATATTTCTTCCAGGCATATGTTCCTATCAAAATCGAGTACATAAGAGAAATCACACTCGAGATCGGCTTGGAATATATGAGCCCTTCCATTCCCCAAATATGTGTGCTTATTAACATTACCGGTATAAATACAGTTCCGTTTTCGGCTACAGTCACGGATGTGGCCGCGCCGAAGCGCCCGATATTCTGTAACATCATGCCCGACAAAATGTAATAACCCATGAGCGGAAGTACCATGCATTGGGCCTTCACCATGCGAGTCGCTATTCCCACAACTTCGGGCTGTCCCGAAAAAGCACTCGAAAGCGCACCCGCATTCAGCATCAATACAGGCGTTGCCACCAGCAAAAGAATCGTAATCGTAAGCCAGGTCATCTTAAATGCTTTTCTGACTCTGTACTTCCTGCCGGCCCCATAGTTAATGGCGCATACCGGCTGGAATCCCTGTCCGAACCCTATAACCAATGCGTACGCGATATATACAACTCTCTGCGCCACCGTAACTGCGGCAATAACATGAACTCCATACATTCCCGCAAGGTTATTAAGCAGTGCGGACGAAATGCTCGTAATGCCCTGCCTGCAAAAATTCGGCGCTCCGCCGGTGAGTATTTCTTTTATGTAAAAAAACGTAGGCTTGGATTTTTGAATGTATAGTCTCACATTTCCGGGCTTGAGAGTCTCCGAAAAAAGAATGATGCATCCGACTGCCTGTCCCACGAGGCTTGCGTACGCCGCGCCTTTAACTCCCATATTCATCTTTAAGATAAATAAAGGATCCAGCACCATATTTACCATCATTCCCACGAGCAGCCCAATCATGCTGCTTTTTCCGGCCCCCGCCAGCCTTAACTGGTTGTAGATAACATTGGAAAAAAGCATGAACGGAATGGTTATTACGGTTATTCTCAGATACTGTTCCGTAGCACTTAACAGTTCCGGTGAAGTGTCTCCGCCCAGCACGCCTATCAAAGGGTTCAGACAAATAAAGCACACAGCCGCAAGTATAGCTCCGACCGCAACCGCAGTTATCGCCCCCACCGAGGCCATTCGCTCAGCCTCGTCATAATTCTTTTTCCCTAACATTCGTGAAATGTAGTTGCCCGAACCGTAGCCGAACCAGAAGCCTATGGCCTGAATGACGGAGGTAAAAGCAAACACCACGCCCACGCTTGCCGTAAGTGTCTCGCTGTTGAGCTTTCCCACGAA
>JAEEGJ010016424.1_pt1 | contig 16986 bp, 14 predicted proteins | sample 8958761 | NCBI WGS metagenome assembly JAEEGJ01 (sample SAMN16246546, study PRJNA631951) | gut metagenome | biome: gut microbiome; feature: rumen; material: RS-attached | host: Bos | place: Iran: Karaj | collected 2018-10 | reverse complement strand
CTTATTTAGTTTTACGATCTTCTATACATTCCAGTATATTCTTATAGATTATGATTTGATTGTACTGTTAGTCGCAGTGGCTTATGGTGTTATAAATCTTGTTATAAGTTTATGGATTTATAAAAAGATTTCTTTATATCAACTGGTATTTACTGCGCTTTCTATATTCTATTCACTTTTTGTGTTCACAGCGACAAATAATTTCGTGCTGACTGTTCTGTTTTATTTATTACTGACAATTCCAAGATACATTTCTTATAAAAAAGGAGCTTTCGCAAAATGAAAAAAATAATCTTATTTATACTAATGGCTGCAGTTTCAATTTCTCTATCAGCATATACATTTGATGCTTCCGTACAAAAAGACTTGTGTGAATTACAGAAACAGGCTTTTATTCTGGAAGATGGAAGTAAGATTTATGATTTAATAAATCAATTTGAGCAGCGTTCTAATATTAAAAATCTTCCAGAACAGGAAGCTCTTATGGTAAAAGCAAATATTTTTATTGTAAGAATGAACAACGTTACAGATAAGGATGAGTTGAAACATTTAATTACCGACATGAAAATTTTACATGAACAGATGGATGAAATTTATCATACAAAAACAGATTTGTCTGAACAGTATCTTACAGCGCTTGGAGATATAAAATCTCGAATTGTAAATTATATAAGCGGTGGAGAAATGTATAAAATTTCGATGGAAGCAAAGAAACTGTATCAACAGGCAATAAAAATAAACAATAAATATGCTCCGGCATATACAGGTTATGCAAACTGGTTCTATTTTGCGCCTGCTGTTGCAGGTGGAGGATATAAAGAATCCTTAAAGCAATTTTCAAAGGCGGTTTCATATTCGACAAATCAGAGCGATTTATATATAAACCTTATTTACCGTTCGCAGGTTTACTTGAAGTTAGGTAACAAAAAAGAATGTCAGAAAGATTTACAAAGTGCACATGATATTTTTCCAAATGAGACATTAACTGCAGCTATAAGGGGTAAAAATGAAAAAGGCCTTTGTTTTCTTGATTAGTATTCTGCTTCTTGGAAATCAGGCTTTTTGTTCCAGGGTGGATAGAATCAATCAATTGATTGAAGATTGTTATTCTGGTTCAAAAATCAATATAGAAGAAATCCTTGAGCTTCAGAATACAATAAGTAAAGAAGACATAAATGAATATATTTTGATTCATACGGCCTTGTCATCGGCAATGCCTTTTCTGGGAAATACAGACTATAAGGAAAAACTGGAAGCTTTTGAAGTTTCTATGAAAGAAACAATAGCTGTGACAAAAGATGCGGTTATATTAAATCTTTATGCAAACTATATGTATTCAAAATTCTTATGGTCAAAAAATTCAACTTCGATTATCGAAGGGCTTCAAAGTATTTATGTCAGGAATGCTTTATATAACAAAAGCAAAAAGGCTCTTCTGGATATGGCAGTATGGTATATCAGTGCTGCTAATTCTGATACAGGGGTATGGAATTCTTTTATCTTAGAACAGGAACATCTTATAGATGAATTAGAGCTGTCAAAAGTTGAATTGTATCTGGCTTGTATTTCATATTCTATGTTTTATATGAAAACTTATAATACAGTTCGGGCATTCGGATACCTTGAAAAAGCAAAATTGATATTTGCGAATGGTATTTTGACTGCAATAATTGAAGAGAATTATAGAAATGGAAAAATAGGATATTGATATGCTTAAAGTAACGAATCTCTATAAAACATATTCAATAAAAGACCAGTTAGTTTTAGCGAATGATAATATTTCATTTACCGCAGAGAATGGTGAACTGGTATGGATTTCCGGTAATTCGGGGGCTGGTAAAAGTACTTTTTTGAATGTTATTTCAGGAATAGATAAGATGGATTCTGGAGAAATTTATTGGGATGATTATAATCTTTCTGCTCAGTCTCATAGTAAAAATTCAAATTTCAGAATAAAAAACTGCGGTCTCATATTCCAGTTTTTCCAACTAATGAAAACTCAGAATGCTTTTGATAATGCAATACTTCCATTAAAAATTGCAAGAGAAGATACAAAAGAGAATAAAGATTATGTTTATTCATTATTTGAATCTTTTGAAATTGCATCGCTGGTTTCAAAATATCCGCATGAATTGTCTGGGGGAGAAAAACAGCGGGTTGCAATTATCAGAGCTCTGTCAAATCATCCAAAATATTTTATCGCGGATGAAATTACAGCTTCATTAGATAAAGATAATTCTAAAAAGGTTTATGCCTTTATGCGTAATTATATAAAAGAAAATGATGGTATTGGAATCTTCGTTTCCCATGACACCATTATTGATGGTTATGTTGATTCAAGTTATGAAATGAATGCCGGGAGACTTTATAAATGTATTTAATAAAATTGGCTTTTAACAATTTGAAATATAATTTTCGCAGAACTATAAGTCTTATTGCTCTTATAACTATGTCTGCTGCATCAATTATTTTGTATCAGGGCTATGTTGAATATTGTCGTGAGGGCATGGCAAGTGGATATATAAATAATTCAGGACATATACAGATTGCAGATAAAAATTATTGGGAAACCTCTGATGACAGTGGCTGCTATATTGATAAAACGGAATTGTCAGAGATTTATGATGTGTTAAATCAAAATCCAAAAATAAAATTTTATGATTCAGTTTTAGAGTTTGGTGGTTTAATCGGCTATAACAATAACTCTTCCGTTTTTTGGGGAAAAGGATACGATCATCCAGATAAATACTATGGTGCTTTTAAGGGGCTTCCTGTTTTTGAAGGTGATGAAGGAATCTTGCTTGGAAAGAATCTTGCTCAAAAGTTGAATATTAAACTTGATATGGAAACAGATTATGTTTCAGTTATGTGTAATTCACCGGAATCTGGAATAGCGTTGGGCTCTCTTGAACTGCAGGGCCTGGTTGATACCGGAATTCCGCAGAATGACAGCGGCTTGTTGATTTCTACAAGACAGACAGCCTTAAACATTCTGGATATGGAAGATGCAGCTTCATATATTCAGGTTTATTTTCAGAATAATGATGATATAAAGTTGATAGGTGAAATACAGGAAAAAATGAATGAGATTTCTTCAAGCCTGGTCATTAAAGACTGGCAGGAATTAAATCCATCCTATAAGCAGGTTAATGATATGAATGAGGCTCAATTTTTTATAATCAGTCTGCTGATTGGGGTCCTTATAGTTATAAGTATAATGCAAACACTGGTTACTGCATTCTTAGAGAGAATGGGGGCGTTTGGAACACTGGAAGCAATAGGAATGAAAAAGAAAGAAATTATCACAATGCTGTTTCTTGAAATGCTTTATATGTTTATTATTTCGAGCCTTCTTGCAATTCTAATTACTCTTTCGATCAATAAAGTGACAGATGTGTTTAATCTTTCAATGACACCTCCTGGTTATGATGTAAGCTATCCTCTAGTCTTTTTATTTATACCAGGAAAAATGCTTTTAGCCTTCTGCTTTGTATTATTCTGCTGTATTACAGCAAGCGTTTTCCCTATTATTTCAATTTATAACAATAGTGCAATAAAGCTTATTAACAGGAAGTAAAATATGAAAAAAACTTTTTTTACTTTTATTTTTCTTATTAGTTTTAGTCTGCTGACTGCTGAAGATTTTTTTACAGATTTTCTTACTATATATAACTCATATGAAAGTCAGGCTTCTGCATATCTTTATACACAGAAACTCCTGGAATACAATGCTGACGGGCAATTAGTTTCTGAGACTCCTGCAAAAAGCATTGTTTTTGATAAATATGAAGTCAGTAGAATTGAGCAGAAAAAAGAACCTCTTTATTTTTTAAGTACACCTGCAGGTTATTGGATAAAGAATAATAAACTTAAACAGCCTATGAAAATTTCAGGAAATTACAAAGTTATGGATATTCAGATGCAGGATATATTAAGACTGGATTTTGAAAATGATTTTGTAATTGAACAAAAAACAGAGGAAACTGTTTTATTAAAAAGAGCAAATAAGAAATCGACATATTCTTTTATAAAGATTATGCAGAATCAGAATGATTTTATAGCAGAAATATACGATAACAAAATGCAGAAAATAAAAACTATAAAATACATATGTTCAAATTTAAATGGAGTTAAGTCATTTACAACAATACAAATTTATGATGAGTTCATTGCGTCGGGAAGCCATTCTGATTATATAACACTTACACAACAGAAAACTTCAGTTCCAAAAATGTTGTTTAATCCAATTTATATAAATGAACTTATAAAGATACTGGATACTTTATGAAAAAAAGTCTGTTTATTCTGATCTTCTTATTATGTAGTTTGTTTCCTGCAGGTGCTTTAGAGTTTGGAATTCATAATTCTGTAAACATAATTAAGATGGAAGATAATGAATATCTTCCTGATTATCTGGTAGACACAGAGACTTCCTTTTTGGTATCAGAGGATTTTTTTATAAAATCTTTCTTTCTGACTTTAAAGCCTTCGTTACATATTTCTGATGAAAAGTTATCATTCAGATTTTATGAAATAAAGCTTTCTGCAGTATTTAATAATTTTGCCATATCAGCAGGTAAGTTTAATAACTATTGGGGAAAAGCTATGATTAAAAATAATTATTTTCCAGATGTAAAGAATATCACGCCAATAAAAGATAATTTCTGGAATCTTAATTTAAATTTTTTAATCAACAATTTTACATTCAGCGGTGGAATAATTTCTGATACCAATTCAATCGATGATTTTAATTTACCAGAATGGAACAGTTATTATTTATTATCTGAATTCTCTCATCCATATATATCCGCTGGAATAATATGTAATCTTTATCAGGATGAAAACAAAGAATATGACTTTAAAAGTACCGGCGAATTTGTGATTACCTATTTTCCGGATCTTACTTTCTATGGAGATGGAAGCCTGAAACTATTTAATATAACTACAGGAAAAATGAGTAAAGATTTTTCTTTTGCAGCCGGTTTTACATTCCAATCTCTCATGAATTATTTAAACTTTTATTCGCAGTTAGAATTAGGAATTGATAAATCGGATTTTTTTTCAGGAGGGCTAATCAGCTTAGAATTGAATAATGCGTTTCAGATTTCAGCGCAGTTAATATATAAAAGTAATCAACTCATCTTAGTGCCAAAAATTGGGTATGAGTTTAATAATTTCAATTGTTATATAGAAGCTGTGACAGACAATATTCTTGATGAATTTAAAATGTCTGTCATTTCAACAGGTGTGTCTTATGAATTTTAAAAAAACAGTAATTATAGTTTGTTCTTTCTTTTTAAGTTTGTTTTTGTTTTCCGAAGATTTTACTGTAAATAAAATCTCATTTAATACTGCAATATATAAACCACCTTTTTCATTTTCACTGGATTATGTAAAACGAAAAAATGATTTTCTTGTTGCATTTCCTATGTTAAATCTTACATTAGATACACGCACGGGGGTTCAAGTACTAACTGCACCGGCAATAAAAATTAAATACAAAACTTTCTTATGTAATTTTGGTTTTGACTATGAGTTATATACTCCAGACTACCATCCGTTTTCAGCTGATACACTTTATTGTGGAAATCTTACTGCAGGATTTGTGACAGAAAAAGGTACTGCTGTATTGAGGTTAGAATATGGAAAAAAAAGATGGTTGATGTCAGATGAAAGCATTAGAAGTGAGTTTGAATTTACAGAAACCATAAATCTGATTTATCCAATATATGATAATTTAATAATACAATCTTATTGTGACAGTTTATTGACTGTTCATATTTTACCAGACGCAGGATTCAGTTCATATGATTTTATCTGTAATATACCGTTTCAATTTAACTGGTATTACGGTGAGACTTGTCTGCTTGGAAGTTTATTCTATACTGATAGACTTAATTTTTTTGATGAAAATAATGACCTGGAAATAAATAGAAGTTATGAGAATTTATCAGGCCGCGTATCAAAATCAACTGGCGAAACTATTGAAAGATATAAGTTCTGGACTTCAATAGAATTCGAGCAAAGATTATATCTTCTTAGATTGTTTTCTCTAAACAGCAATTTTTTCATTTCCGATTTCTGCAATTTTGCAATAGGTTATAATTCAAATGAGCAGTTAAAAAAAATGTATCAGTATGGACTGGGAATTGGATATAACATGTATGGCTGTGTTCCTTTTACATTTCAGATTGGCTTAAATGATAAAAGGAACATAGTTCTATATTTAAATGCAGTTTCCAAAATTATGTTTTAGGAAATTGTTAAGAGAGTATTCATTTTTTTGTAGAAGTCTTTCTGGCAACTGTTTTTGATTTGCCAGAGGCTGTTTTCTTTACAGGCTTCTTAACAGTTTCTTTTGGTGTAAATTCCTTCAACATGATTTCGCATTTGTAAGCGGCCTTAGTCTTAGCTGAGGTCAGGAGTTTGTTGAACTTCTGAATTGTTGTAAAATCAGCCGGTTTACAGATGAGTGAGAGTAGTAAAATTGTCTTGTTCAAGCTGTCATCACTAAGTTCTTTGTTGAACCACCAGATATTGTCAAAGTTATTGGTTCCAGATAAAAGTCCGCTCCAGCGACTTTGCATCAAAAGTTTTGTTATTATGTATGCTGCAAGTTTTGAATCCTTTTTGATTGTTGCAGGATTTGTGGCACTTGAGAGAATAAAGAGTTTTGTAAGCTCCCATCGCTCGTCTTTATTTGTCCATTTTTCTTCGCGGAGGTATTCGTTAAATTTGCGTCCTAATGCAAATTCTACGGCACATCCTTTTTCTGCAAGTGAACCACAGAGTGCCCAGCACAAAAGTCTCTTTTCGAGGTTTGCATCATTTTCTTCCAGAAGACTTGCAAGTGATAAGGTATCTGTTGCCTTGAGAAGAGCTTTCTGTAAATCTACTGGTTTCTTTGCTTTTTTGAGATTATGGATTGCAGCAAGTTTTTTGAGGCGGCTTGTAATTTCCGAAAATTCTTTTGCTGCATCAAGTTTTACGTCTTTTCCGGTAAATTTCGAAGCTGTCTTTACAAAGGCTGTAAGTTCCATCTTTGCTGCAGTTATTATATCTGCAACTTTTTTTGCACTTATTTTACCAGGCGTTTTTGTTTTTACCTTCGATGATTTAGAAGTTTTCTTTGATTTAGTTAAATCTGACTGAATAATTACTTCTGGTTCAGGTTTATCTTTTATCTTCTCATATCCAAAAACTTCAAAAATTGGAGTAATTACCTTTTCCGCATAAACCTGCAATTCAGCATACAGATCTTTGTAAATCAATTCCTGCCATGCAGTTTCAATGTCTTCGCAGCCACGGCCATTTAAGAACTCGCACAAAATCTTGTATCGGTGGTCTGCTTCATCGCTAACCTGATGAACATTCAGATAAACCTGATATTCAAATCCGTTGAGCATTACGAACATACCTTTTTCACAGATTTCTCTGCTCTTGCGGATATACCACAGGCGGCTCTTATGTTCCTGGAAAATGCAGTACTTGTCGTCTTCGGCAGTGAGGTTAAGACCTTCAGACACGCTGCGGCTCTTCATTACAACTTCATCACCATTACCGGTTTTTACAGCATAAGGATCTGACTGCTTAATCCAGCCGTGAGCCTGGTCGTACTTGTTGTTGTAGAATACGATAGCACGCTCGTTGCCGCAGCCGTTTGAATAAGCAAATACGTTTTCATTTACATGGCCGTCTTCCCATAAATCATAAAGAAGGAAGTTTTCAACTCCAGAGAAGAGGTAGCGCTTTTTCATAAGAGGGAAGATGTCATGCCAGTGACGGTCTACAAGATACTGACTTGGTTTTTCGTCCTTGTAAGCCTTTGTATATTCCATACCGTATTTTTCAGTAAAGCCTTCAATCTGACCGTGACCGAACATTGGAAGACCCGGCATAGTAATCATCAGTGTGCAGACACCAAAGTACTTGTCGCCGTCGCCGAACTGAGCAATCGCAGTTTCCTCATCCGGGTTGTTCATAAAGTTTACATAGCGTTTAAGAACCTGCGGGTCAAAGGTGATTGTATTTTTGATAGTGTCGCGGTATTTCTGATTTTCTTCTTTTTTGAGCATGTTCATGAATGCCGAGTTGTAAACGCGGTGCATGCCGAGGGTGCGTACAAAGTAGCCTTCCATCATCCAGAAAGCTTCGGCAAGAAGAAGAGTGTCAGGGCATTCCTGAGCGACGCGGTCTACAACCTCACGCCAAAACTCATTTGGAATTGCGTCGTTGAACTGCTGTGTGCTGAGGCCGGTTTCTGAACGGGTTGCAATGTCTCCTCCATGTCCCGGCTCCGGGTACCACAGGCGGCGGATAGATTTTTTAGCAAGAACCATAGCCGCATCAAAACGGATGATAGGGAAGTTATGAGCAACGTGAAGAATTTCCTGCATAACCGCTTCGCGCGCAGCAGGATTCAAAAAGTCAATCTGAGCAGTGTCGTTCCATGGCAAACCTGTACCATCGTTTCCATGGTAGATATAGCGTGTATCACCATTCGAATTATCAACACGCTTGAAAACTACAGAACAGTCGTTCTTGCTGTAGTAGTGGTCTTCGAGGAAAAGTGAAATGCGGCCATCCTGAGAAAGGTTTTCTCCATTAAATGAATACTGTGGGAAGGGATTATCGCGGCGCTGAATAAAGTAATCAGGATGATTGATAACCCAGTCGCCGTCCATACCTGTGTGGTTTGGAACCATGTCGGATGCAAGACGGATTCCTCTCTGCCAGCAGCGCTGACGGAGATTAGAAAGAGCATCCCAGCCACCGATATTTGATGCAATGTTATAATCATAAAGAGAATAGGCAGACGCAGCTGCTTCCGGGTTTCCGCAAATCTGTTTGATTCTTTTACTTGCCTTAGAACGTTCCCAAAGGCCGATGAGCCAGAGACCTGTAAAGCCCTCGTCGCGAAGACGGTCGAGTTCTGCATCTGGAATCTGGTCGAGTCTAGTAATAGGGTAGCCGTATTGTTTTGTGAGCTGATCAAGCCAGACAAGAACAGTCTTTGCCATAAGAATAACATTCGGCATCCAGGCACTGTCAGCAGAAAAACGCTCGTATTCGTTCATGAGATTTTCAAAAGAATACGGAACCATGTCCGGCAGATCGCCGCCGCCAAAACCCTGCCATGCAGCCTTTTCTTCTTCGGAGATTGTGTCCATTCCGGCTAAGATTCGCTTGAGCCATTCACCGAGGAACTTATCCCAGTATTTCTGAAGATATTCAAGCTGACCACGCAGACTGTCAGGAGCAAATACCTGAGGCTCTCGGAGAAGTGTAATCAGATCATGATTAAAAGGTCCGAAGGTCGGCTGTGTTGCAGCATATTTTTGAATTGATTTCCAGGTAGTTTTGTAAAGAGGATTTTTAGCAAGAACCTTATCATCAAAAAGAAGAAGGAAAGGCTTAAAAGCCTGATTCTCATTTGCAAGATGAAGGAGAATAAGTTCCTCGAGTGTCTGTTCGCGGTTTGAGCGTTCAAGACCTGTGCCTGCATCGAGTTCTGTTTGTGCCAGATATTCTTCCGGGCGGATTTTTTCCTGATAAACTGCAACCGGAGGAAACTCTTTCATAAAATCAAGGAGGAGGGCATCTATTTCTGACTTGCCGTATTCCTTATCGAGTTCTGCAAGTAAATCCCGTCCGAACGAAGCTACTTTGTCGCGGCGGTAAAGCATACAAACATAATGAAGAATCTCATCAATGAGTCCCATTGCATTCAGCTGACCGGCAGAGAGTTTCTTGCTTTCATCACCAGTAACATGTTCAATATAATTATTGAACAGCAGCTGGAAATTACGGACGTTGCTCATGTTTGCAAAAACAACATTTCCGCTTGAAGCAAAAAGTCCCTTATCGAAAGTACACAAATCACGTACCTTTCTGCTTATGTGAAACTCGTTGTGTGAAATCTTCATTTTATATCCTCTTAATTTTGTTTATTAAATCATTGTTTGCACACAGCTCTTCAACTGTGCAAGGCAGACGGTATGTCCAGTTAAAGGCAGTAACCGTGCCCGGAATATTTATGCGTTCATCTGAAGCTTTTTCCAGCCACAGATTTTTAGACATATAAAGGAAATCCTGAAGCGGTGGAATGAACCACTGGCTTGCGGAAGTAGAAGACGCTTTGAGAATAGACTCCGCGATTTCCGGAGTGAAATCTGACAGAGCAATTGCTGTAGCCTTAGGTTCAATTTCTTCTTTTGATGCAGTGAACAAAGGTCCGTCCTTTGCACCTGTTTCAATTCCAAAGGCATCGCCGTTCTGCAAAATAAATGCCTTTACGCTTTCTTTTTCAGTTTCCCACCATTCACGTATTGTTGATGAATCATGAACAGATGTGGTAGTAACCGAAAGTGGAGTATAATCAGCAAATGGAACATAAGGCTGACCCGGCTTGCTCCATTCGCGGCACCAGCGAACTACGCGCAGTCCAAGTATTTTATGTGCTTCCATAGTTTTTGGAACACACTCAATACTTACGCCAAGGTCTTCACCACAAGGAATCATCTTTACAGCGCCGGTAATTTCAGCAAAGATTTCGTCAGCCTGCTTTTTCCAGAGCTTTTCGTTTTTTGAATTCAATTCATCAAAACATTCAAGCAGAGAAGTTTTTTCTTTATCGTTTAAAGTGCCCCATGAAGTAGACTGACCATAAGTCCACAGCGGAACATACTTGTTCTTGGAAATTTCAAGAAGAGTGCGATTGCTCCAGTAATCTTCCAGTACTTTCTTTACGCGTGGAATTGCATCAACTGCACAGAGTTCAGAAAGATCTGCACTCTCAATCATCTTTGAGCCGGTTACAGACGGATCAAAACGCCAGAGCTCTTCACCGTCAATCTTATTACAGAAAATTGCGAGAATCTGATGAGCCTTATCATGATTCCAGGTAATGTCTTCAATTGCATGAGTTGGAATATGAGGCTGACTCAACCAGCGGATGCGGTCATCATCAAATCCAAGTTCGTATAAATCAGTTTTTTTGATGAAAGCATAAGGCTCAGTATGACCATTTAAGGCATTCAAATCTGCTTCTGGAATTGCCCAGATGCGGAAAAACCCCAGAATATGATCGAGACGATATGCATCATAATATTTTGAAGCATTTTTAAGGCGGTCCTTCCACCAGCTGTAATTATCTTCTTTAAGATTTTTCCAGTTATAGGTAGGAAATCCCCAGTTCTGTCCGTTCGGGTTATCGCCATCAGCAGGTGCGCCGGCGCGGAGATCCTGATTAAATACTTCCGGATAAGCCCAGGCATCTGCAGAATCTTCATTCATCAGAATTGGCATATCACCTTTGAGTTTGAGACCAAGACCGTGAACATATTCAACCGCGTCCTTAAACTGAGCATCGGCAATCATCTGAGTCCAGGCATAGAACAGATGTTCCTTTTTGAAGGCCTTTTTATTCCAGAGTGCAGTGATTTCTTCCTTAGATTTTGAGCGGTCAGAATCAAGCCAGCTTTTCCATGAAGCCTGCATATAATTCCACTTTAAGTTCTTATAAACCGCATAATCTTTTACCCATGAATTAGCTTTTATCCACTTAGAAAGGGCAGCTCCAGCTTCTCCGGTTTTTCCCTCGTCAGTACTGTCGTAAAGCTGTTTCAAAAGATCAGTTTTTGCATTCAAAATGCCGTCATAGTCGTATCGCAGACAGTATTTATGATTTTTATACAGATCATCATAAGTTGTTTTAAATTTTGCATCTGAAGAATATAATGCATCGAATCCTTCAATAGTAGAAATACGTATATAGATAGGATGAAGAGCAAAAGCAGAAAGACCTGAATATGGCGAACTTTGTGTTCCAGTGTCGTTTACCGGCAGAAGCTGGATAATAGAGATTCCGGCAGATTTACAGAAGTCAGCAAACGGCTTTAAATCTGGAAATTCTCCGATTACAGGATTATCTTTTGTATATAATGCACCTAGCGGAACCGCAGTTCCAGTCAATTTTCCCTTAGTCATACGGCAAATATTATAGCACGATTTTATGGAAAATGATTAAAAAAAGAGAAGAAAAGGAAGTAAATAAATTGTTATAAAGGCTTTTTTAATGCATCTCTCTGGATTTTTCCACTTTGATTAATCGGGAACATATCTATACCTGAATAAATTGCTGGAAGCATATAATATGGAAGTTTATCTTCAAGATGTTTATTAAGTTCAGATGTTGATTTCTCAGCAAAAATATGTCTTGCTTCAGAATTCAAATAATATAGAACAATAAATGCTTTTTCATTTTCGATAAAACCTTTTGCTATGACATTCTTTACGTTATATATCTGTCGAATTTGAGTCTCTATTTCTTCAGGCTCAATGCGGTATCCATGGAGTTTAATCATATTATCCATTCTGCCACAGACAAAAAGCTTTCCAGATTCATCTATGTATCCAATATCCCTGGAATGAATAAGTCCATTTTGTATAGTTTTTGCAGTTAATTCGGGAAGATTTATATAACCTCTGAAATACCCCTGTGGAAAACAGATTTCTCCTTGAACTCCCGGAGGAACTTCATTTCCAGCTTCATCCAGAATTGAAATTTTAATATCAGAGGTGGGATATCCGGCAGGAGTTCTGGAATATGCTTTATCAATAGGAAAAAAGGATAAAAGAGAACCTGATTCACTCGAACCATAAAGATTCAGAATTTTAACTTGATCTGAATATATTCCTTCTGCACTTTCCCCAGAAGAACAAATGTATTTAAGACATGGAGGAAATTTTTTGATAATCTTAAAGAAGGTAGGTGGTAGAAAGGCACTGGTTATTTTTTGATTATCAATAAATTCCAGAAAGCTAGGAAGATTTTTTGTAATATGCATAGGGACGACATACATTGTAAAAGCAAGGAACATGAGTCCTGTCATTATTTGAATGCCAGCCAGATAATTCGCGGGAGCTATATTAGCACATTTTATACATTGGCCTGAAGGGGCAAAAATATTGTGATTTATAAAAACTTTTACTATATTTTCAAGACAACCATATTCCTGTAATACTCCTTTTGGTGTACCAGTCGTTCCAGATGTATAAATTGCAAAACATGCGTCATGAAGATCAGAATCTGCTATATCATTTGTAGTTTCTTCATTTAGGATTTCTGACCATACAGACTCATCAATAATAAACTTTACATTACAGTCTTTTTTTATAAACTCAAGTCGTTCTATTGGATTATCTGATTCTATTATTGTTGCAGCTGCACCAGCACGCCATATGCCTAATAAGGCTGCATAAAGTTCTATACTTCTAGGCATATAAACTAATACAAAATCTTCTTTGTCGATTTTCTTTTTTGACAAATAGTTATAGATTTTGCCAGTTAGTTTCCATAAGGTTTTATAGGAATAAGAGTTTTTACCATCATAGGATGATAAAGCAATTCTGTCAGGAAATGATTCACAATTAGATTTTAACTTTTTAAAAAATAAATTCATAACTAATAAAAAGTCTAAGTGCTGTAATAAGATGTGTCAAATAAAAAAGACCTAGAACCTAAAACAAAAAAAATGATATAATGAAATTTATGACAGACATTAATAAATTTCTTTCTGATATGCAGAAATCTCTAAAACATGACCGCCAGAATAACGGTGGAAAATCTGATTATAACCGCGTAAAAAATGACCTGCGCCGCCTTTTTGAACGTAATGCAGCAATGGTGGGTGAACTGGCAGATTCTGTTTATGAATATTGGGAAAATGAGTATATTTACCGCTCAGCAGATATAAAAGCAGAACCATCAGAAGAAAATCAGAATCGATTGGCAGCATATCTTGCATTTCTTGAGAACAGCGATGAATTTCAGGAGCTTATTTCTGATGCAGACTGGAATGAATTCGGCCGCCTTGTAAATTTTGAAGCAGAAGATCTTGATGTTGATGTACTTCAGGATTTGATGAAGATTCTTGTAAGCAAGGGCGCATATTAATGGAAAAATCACAGATAGAAGCGCTCTATAAAAACTGCCGTCAGTGTCCGAGAGCCTGTGAGGCAGATCGTTTCGAGGTCTCTGAGCAGACTCGAAGTGCCGGTTTCTGTCGTGAACCAGCCGACCTCCGTATAGCTTTTGCCGGTCTTCATTTTGGAGAAGAGCCTCTGGTAACTGTTTTTGGTGGAAGCGGAACAATCTTTTTTACCGGTTGTACATTGCGCTGTGCTTTTTGTCAGAACTATCAGATCAGCCAGGATGGACTTGGCCGTGTAGTTGATGAAGAAGAATTTGCCGACATCTGCCTGCGCCTTCAGTCCGCAGGTGCAGAAAACATAAATCTTGTTACAGGCAGCCACCACATCCCAAAAATCGCAGCCTGTTTACGTAAAGCCCGCGACCGTGGAGTTACAATACCGTTCTGCTGGAACTCTTCCGCTTATGAAACCGTGGAAATGCTCGAGCTTTTAAAGGGCCTTGTAACAATATGGCTGCCCGACCTTAAAACACTGGACGGAACTCTTTCAAATTCACTGTTCGCAGCCCCGAATTATCCCGAGGCAGCAACTGCCGCAATCCGCTGGATGATTGACAATAATCCGCTTGAAATTGCAGAAATCCCAGAACCTCCCGATGCGAAGCCCGCCGAATGGGCAGAACCCGGCCAGCCACGCGACAAACTGCTTTCCGGCGTAATTATCCGACACCTTTTTATGCCCGGCCATTTTGCCGAAACCGCCGACGTCCTCGCGTGGCTTAAAGAAAACGCCGACGGGCGCGCCATTATTTCTCTGATGAACCAGTATACCCCGGTAAAATTCAACGAATCCGAGACCCAGCTTGCAGCCCGCAGGCGCGCCCTCTCCAATCTCGAAAACCGCCTCGTAACTGCCGAAGAAGACGCAGATATTCAGGACCTCATCGAAGCCTATGATTTTGAGTATCTGTTTTATCAGGAATTAAGTGATGATACCAGCTGGCTGCCAGATTTTACAAAACCACAGCCGTTCAGCAATAAACTTGCAACCCCGCTGTGGCATTGCTGATGCAAAAGTGATAAACTCACACTATGTTTTCAGATACACATTTCCATTTTAAAATGATGACGACAGAACGCGGAGTAAACGGTGTAGAGGTTTTGTCTACCATGGCTGCGCGTAACTGTTTTTTTGGTCTTGATATAGGAACTCATTGTGATGATCTGGCAGAACGCCAGTCTTGTGTTGAACAGGCTATTGCCGGAATTACAGATGGAAAACTTGCTGCAAAAGCCCGCGAGTTTATGTATTTTACTGCCGGTATCTGGCCTGATGTCGGAGCAATTCACGACAGAGAAAATCAGATGAAGATTCTGCGTCAATCTATAGAAGCTGCTTCTGCAGGCGGAGACCAGGATACTTTTAATCGTAAAATTGTTGCGGTGGGTGAGTGTGGGCTGGACCATCACTGGAATCCGAGTGGAGAGGATGGCCGCTGTGAATCTGATTTTGATGAGGCAACTTACCGTGGTGAACGTGAAATGTTCGAATCTCATCTGGAGCTCGCCCGTGAATTAAAGCTTCCTGTAATTGTTCACAGCCGCGATGCTTTTGAAGACTCTCTCGCCTGTATAAAAAATGTTGGCTACGATAACGGAATTATTCACTGTTATAGCTACGGAATTGATGAAGCCCGTTCTTTCCTTGACCGCGGCTGGTATATAGCCTTTGGCGGTGCTGTTACCTATAACAAAAAGGCAAAGCTCGAAGCAATTAAGGAACTTTTGAAATTTGTTCCTGCTGACCGCTTTTTGTGTGAAACCGATGCGCCTTATCTTGCTCCGGTGCCGTTACGAGGGACTGTAAACACTCCGGTAAATGTTGAGCATGTTTATAATTTTGCAGCCGAGGTTCATGGAACATCGCCAGAAGAACTCAGCAATCTTGTTGATGAGAATATTCGTAAGCTTTTTAAATTATAATATAATAATTTATTTGGTATTATCACAATGCTGCCGTATACTATAAATATAGGCGTTATTGATGAAAAAAGTTATTGCATTTTTTTCAGTTCTGATGGCTGTTTCATGTCTGTTTGCAGCTGGTGCTAAGTGGAAATCTTCAGACATCTTTTCTTCGAAAAAGTTAAACAAGTTACTTGAAACTTATAATCTTACAAAAAGTTATGAGAAAGATAATATTGTAGTTTATAAGAATGAAGAAACTTCAGACTGGATTTATATCATGCGTGAAGGCCTTGAAGAAAACTTTGATAAAAGAGTATTCTTTATAAGCTTTGCAAATTTGGATGGTGTCTTTGATTCATGTAGTATTTTTGGTGGTTTTACCAGTCATAAGGAAAATGTAAAATATCATTATTCTTATCTAAATGAATCTACAACAGCAATTCAACCAGGAGATTATTTCGGAAAATCTAATTGGAAATGGACAGAACCAGATTATACTTATTTCTGGATTTTTAAACGAAGAGCCTTTGCTTTTATCGCTATGGAATCAATTAAAGATATTATTGGAATTACAATTCCAGAAGATGTACACGAAAGATATGCTTATTTTGCAAACTGGCTGATTGATAATAATAAAGAAGAAAAGGCTCAGTCTCTTCTTAGAAAGGAATACAAAAATTATCTAAAAGAGCATAAATAGTTCTAATTCATTTGTTGTAAGTTCCCGCCACTGTCCGTAGCTGAGCTCTTCGGGCAGTTGTAGGCTTCCTATAGAGATACGTTCGAGGTCTTTTACTTCATTGCCGAGGGCGCGGAAAATACGGCGGACTTCATGGAACTTTCCCTCGTGGACGGTGATTTCGCAGAGGTCTGATTTTATAAAATGGAGAATGGCAGGTTCGGCCTGTTGTTCTCCATATTTTTTTTCTGGTGGAAGTGTGAGCCCTTGAGAGGCGCGGGTGATGTACGAGTCTTGTTGCTCCAGGGGTACGGGGATGGTGAGAGTGGCCCGGTAGGTTTTTGTGATTTCTGACATTGCAGCAATCCTGTGTGAAAAAAATCCGTCTGTGGTAAACAACAAAAG
>JAEEGJ010016422.1_pt1 | contig 16986 bp, 6 predicted proteins | sample 8958761 | NCBI WGS metagenome assembly JAEEGJ01 (sample SAMN16246546, study PRJNA631951) | gut metagenome | biome: gut microbiome; feature: rumen; material: RS-attached | host: Bos | place: Iran: Karaj | collected 2018-10 | reverse complement strand
CTCTACCTGTCGCTCGGTCTCAAGAAAGAGAACCTGGTGATGTGCGACAGCAAGGGCGTCATCCGCAAGGACCGCAAGGGCCTCACCGAAGCGAAGGCCTTCTTTGCGACCGACCGCACCGACATCGAGACTCTCGAAGACGCCATGAAGGGCGCTGATGTGTTCGTTGGCCTCTCGAAGGGCAACATTCTGACCCGCGAGATGGTGCGCAGCATGGCCGACCAGCCGATTGTCTTTGCACTTGCGAACCCGACTCCCGAGATTAGCTACGAAGAGGCGATGGCGAGCCGTGGCGACCTGATTTTTGCGACGGGCCGCAGCGACTACCCGAACCAGGTGAACAACGTCATCGGTTTCCCCTACATTTTCCGCGGTGCGCTCGACGTGCGCGCGACCTGCATCAACGAACACATGAAGCATGCCGCCGTGCGTGCGATTGCCGCCCTTGCGCACCAGCCGGTGCCCGATGTGGTGAACATCGCCTACAATGCGCAGCGCTTTACCTTCGGCAAGGAATACCTGATCCCGAAGCCGCTTGACCCGCGCCTGCTTACGGATGTTTCTATCGCGGTGGCGAAGGCTGCCATCGAGAGTGGTGTGGCCCGCAAGCCGATTACCGACTGGGATGCCTACTACGATAAACTTCGCGACATGATGGGCTACGACAACAAGCTCATCCGTCAGTTCAGCGATACGGCCCGCAGCAACCCGAAGCGTGTGGTGTTCGCCGAGAGCAACCTGAACATGCTCAAGGCTGCGGTGCAGGCGAAGGTGGAAGGCGTTGCCCACCCGATTATACTCGGGAACCCGGAACGCATCCAGATTATTGCACAGCGTGAACAGCTCGACCTTACGGGCATCAAGATTGTGAACCCGCGCTCGCCCGAGGAATTCGAACGCCGCCGCAAGTATGCCGGCATTTACGCCGAGGAGAACGGCCGTAACGGCGTGACGCTCGACGAGGCCCGCGACGACATGTTCGAGCCGAACCACTTCGGCATGATGATGGTGAAGACGGGCGATGCCGACGCGTTCATTACGGGCGGCTACTCCAAGTACAGCGAGACGATTGAACTTGCGAAGGAAATCATCGGCATCCGCGAGGAATACAAGCACTTCGGTGCCATGCACATCCTGAGCACCCGCAAGGGAACGTTCTTCCTGGCCGATACTCTCGTGAACCGCGACCCCGATGCCGAAACGCTCGTGGATGTCGTGAAGCTCACGCACGACGCGGTGCGATTCTTTGCACACGAACCCGTGATGGCGATGCTCAGTTACGCGAACTTCGGTAGCGACAAGGAAGTTGCCCGCGGTACGGCGAACAAGGCCCGCGATGCGGTGAAGATGATTCACGAGCAGTTCCCGGACTACATGATCGACGGCGAGATGCAGGTGAACGTGGCTCTCGACAAGCAGCTGCGCGACACGAAGTACCCCTTCAACAAGCTCAAGGGTCAGACGGTCAACACGCTCATTTTCCCGTGCCTCTCCTCCGCGAATACCACCTGCAAGATGCTCCTCGAGATGGGCGTTGGCGAATCCATCGGTCCCGTACAGATGGGCCTGAACAAGCCGGTGCACTTTACCGACTCCGATGCCTCTGTGCATGACATCTTCAACCTAACGGTCGCCGCCGTGATCGACGCGATTGTGCAGGAGAAGAAGGACGAGGAAAAGAGCCGCAAGAAGTTCGACAAGATGTGGTAAATAGGAATATTAGTTCCGTATGTAAATATCCCCCGCGGCATTCGCTGCGGGGGATTTCCACACATCCCTCTTGGGGATTAGCCCGACAAGGACACTCCTGCCTTGCGGGCTTTATGTTACTTCAGGAGAACCTTCTGGGCGTAGCGCTGGCTGCCCTGCTTCACGATGAGCATTGCTGCGCCGCGGTAGTTGCTCTGCAGTTCGACGCTGTTCGCGCCCTTGCTTGCGTTGAAGTTCTTCTGGTCGATGACCTGGCCCATGAAGTTCATGAGCGTGGCGCTTGCCATGCCTGCGGTGGCGGCGCTGAACGAGGCGGTCACCGAGCCCGGACGTACGCTCACGAGCATCTTGGAACTTGCCGCGCGGACAGGCCTGATAGCGTTTGATCCGATATCGCCCGTGCCGCCGAGGGCGACGACCTTGGCGGTTGCGATACCTTCGACTTGCGGTTTCTTGTCGAAGTCGTCAATGATTTCGGTAGAGCCGTCGGCCTTGATGCCCGCGATGTAGTCAAAGGTGATTGTGCCGGTGACCTGTGTGCCGTAAAGGTTCAGACCGATGGCATTTGCGGAGTTGAGATCGGCCGGTTCGGTGCGGAAGTCTTCCCACTTGACCTGGATTTTCTGGAAAGCGCTTGCATCAAGCTCCTGGTTGGCCTGTTCCATAACGGGCGCGTCGAACCAAGCCCAGCTGCCACCGGTCATCATGAAGAGGTCCATGGAAGTCCAGCCGTATTCGCCGCAGCCGTCGCCTGCGCCGGTGCAACCGCCTGCAGTTTCAACAGAACCCTTCAGGCGGATTTCAATGCCCACGTACTGGGAAAGGTCCTTCTTGGTGCCAGAAAGGTTGATACGGAGCGTGCCCACTTCGCTGGAGTCGGAGGTCTTGGTCGCGTAGGTCACCAGTATACCCTTGCCTGATTCGGTTTCGGGAACTTCGTTTTCGTTCACGAGGCTGTCGAGGTTGCTCTGGTTGTTGCCTTCCTGGCCGTATGCCTTCTGGAGTGCGTTCAGAACATCCGGGTCGAGAATGCCGTAGGTGCCCTTCTGGCGGGTGATGATAGTCATGTTGCCATCGTCTTCTGCACCGGTATCCCAAACGTAGGGAACAATGCCGTTGGCCTTCGCGTTCTTCGCGACTTCACCGTAGAAGAGAGCGCGGCCCTGCAAGTGGAGCTTGAGGTTTGCTGCATCAGTAATCTGGCCGGTACGCTTGATGGCGCCAAGTTCGCCGATAATTACGGGGATGCCCTTGTCGCAGAACATGGTCTTGAGTTCACCGAAGGCCTTCTTGATTTGGTTCGGGGTGCCGAGCGCATTGTTGTCGATGCTGTTGGAGTAAACGTTCCAGCCCATGTTGTGTTCCGTATCGGTCGTGCTGGAAAGGCCGGTGTAGTAATAGAATTGCTTGCCCCAATCTTCGTCAGCGGTCATGAGCGAGTATTGGTACGGGTAGTAGTGGACTTCGGCCATCATGTAGCCAGCGCCAGCCGGGTCGGTCGGCCAGTTTTGGCTGAGCATCGGGGCGTTGTCCATTTCGGTGCGCGGAGCCTGCACAATCAGGGTACGGGTGTCGTTGTTGCCGCCTGCGCTACGCACGGAAGTGATGAATGCTTCGTAGTAGCCCTTCAAAATCTGCATACGGGAGTTGTCGAATGCCCATTGGCCGTCGTTGCCCCATGGGTCGTTCACGGCCGGTTCGTTGGCGCCTGCAAAAAGGAGGTGTTCGTCGTAGTCCTTAAAATAAGAAGCAATTTGAGACCAGTAAGCAGCCTGGCGAGCCTTGGTTGTTGCAGAGCTGTTGGTGATATCGCCTGCTCCGCTGCGCGGATTGGCGGTTCCGTCATACACGCGGTCTTCGAGCCAGCCTTCGTCCCAGTGGGAGTTCAGCACCGCGTACATGCCTTCGGCGATGATCATGTCCACGACTTCCTTGACTTGGGCGAGCCAAGCGGCGTCAATCGTGGGGTTGGTAAAATCAGAAGCCTTGCCTACGTGCTTGTAGGTAGAGTTGTCGGCGGTGCCGCCGTATGCGGCGATATCCTTGGCGAGGGCATCAGAATGAGAATACCAGGCGCAGGGAATACGCACGGTGTTGAAGCCGGCTGCCTTGATTGCCTTGATGTAGGCTGCGGTCGGGAGCGGGTTGCCCCATCCGGTCGGGTTTTCGGGCACTTCCATGGTGTTGCCGATGTTGTAGCCCATGCCCATGGGTTCGACCAGGTCGGTCGCCTTGGGGAGGGCGAACGCAGCTGTGCTGGCGAGCGAGAGCGCGCCGACCGCGATACCAAACTTTCCGATACCAAACATTTTGACTCCTTATATGGTATGTGTGGGCATGACTTGCCCGGTTGTCTGTTTTCTATGAAATTAGATTCTGGGACCCCGAAAATAAAGAAAAATGTGTTCCTGCGCGTTTTTTGCGGTGTAGAATACTCAACGGGGCTTTTTAGGGGTGCTTTATGGCAAAAATTGGCGTTTTTAGACGAAAAATGCTGTTTTTGACAAAAAAACAACCCTTTACATACCGGGGGTTGTTTTGCTGTAAGATGGTATGTAAAGGGTGTTTTTGATATTTCGGGGCGTTTTCGGGATCCGCTGGCCTATTTCACCTGCACGCGGAGGGTCTGCGAGCCACTGCGGGCAATGTACATGCCCTGACGGAGCCCGCGCAGGTCCATTTCGCTATGGCCGCTTGCGATTTTCTCGCTTGCCTCCCGCACCATGTTGCCGTTCAGGTCGAACAGGCGGATGGTGGCGTTCGAGCGGAGCATGCTCCCCTCGCGCACGAGATTCGCGTTAACGTGACTGCCCGCGAGAACGTCTGGCGATATTCCCGTCCAGCCGCATTCCGGAATCATGGCATCGCAGGGGGAGATTCCCGAACTGCTCGATGCCGGCGCGATTGCTGAACTGGAAACAGGCGCGATTGCGGAACTTGATACCGGCGCAATGTTGGAACTGCTAGACGGTGGAACGACCGTGCTGCTGCTCGTAGCCGGATTCTCGCTGCTGCCGGTAATGAAGTCTTCTACGTGCGTCACGCCCGTGTTCACATAGTTGCCGAGGTTATACACGCTGCGCATCGCGTTGATGACGTCGGTTTCGAGCACCTTGCCCACAGGGCTGCTCTGGCGACGGATGTAGGCCATGTTGTCGTAGCCGGAGTTGCTTTCGTTGCCCATGTCCCAAAGGATTGGAGTAAGGCCATACTGCTTGGCCGCGCTCACCACGTCCTTGTGCCACTGCACGCGGCCCTGCTTGTGTAGGTTCAGGTCGTTGCCGCTCAGTTCCGGTGAGCGCACGTTCGCGCCGAATTCGCCGACAATCACCGGATAGCCCTTGTCCACGTAGTTCGTCTTCATCTTGGCGAACTGTTCCTGCGGGTGGCCGATGCCTGCGATTTTGGAATCGATGGAACCTGCCCACGCATTGTAGCCCGCGTTGCGCTTGGGTTCGCTCGCCTTTTGGTAGTTGCCGTAGTAGTACTGCGGCATAATGGGCTCACTCGCACCCCAGTCCTGCTGGCTAGTCATGAGCGTGTACTGGTACGGGTCGTAGTAGTGCACCTCGAACATCAGGTAGCCCGTTACTTTGTCCTTAGGGAACGTGCTTACGGGCGCGTTCGCGACGGACTTGTCGATGTCGGTGTTCAGGCCCTGAATAATCAAGGTGCGTGTTTCGTTGTTCCCGCCGGTGGCGCGCACGGCGTCGATAAACGTCTGGTAGTAGTGCATCAGCGTGCTTACGTGCTGGGCCGTCCAGGTGTTCACATTCGGGCCGGGCTCGTTTGCGCCCGCGAAAATCAAGCGCTCGTTGTAGTTCTTGAATTTGTTCGCAATCTGCGTCCAGTACGTCTTCATCTTGTTGTCGACGGTCGAGTTGACGCTCGTGCCGATGTTTGTCTGGAACCAGCCGCCTTCACCTTCGTGGTGGATGTTCAAAATCGTGTAGAGGCCCGCGCGCATCGCGTAGTCGACGACCGTCTTTACGGAATCGAGCCAGGTCTCGGTGACCTTGCCGCCGCTCGTGTGGCTATCCCATGCGCAGGGAATGCGCACCGTGTTGAAGCCTGCCGCCTTCACGGAGTCGAGCAGGGCCTGCGTGGGGAAGGGGTTGCCCCATGCGGTCGGGTTGTTCGGCACTTCCATGGAGTTGCCGATGTTGAACCCCATGCCCATGTTGGCCTGGACCTGCTTTGCGGTGGGGAGCGCTGCCGTTGCAGAGATTGCGCCCGCGATGGCGAAAATGGCTGTTTTTGCGAGAATTTGCTTCATTTGGATTCCTCTGAAAGTAACCCTAATACCACTACACGCCTTAAATGTATATTGTGGGTGGCGGAAGGGGGCGAGAAATAAGGGGCATGGCAAAAATACTATTGAACGATTTACAACAAAGTGTAAATTTTTTGTTGCGAGAAGAGTTTTTATATTTCCAATAGGGTGTTTTTCTCGAAAAAGGCGGGCTAGGATGATTCATTTTGGTCGGACATTTTTTGCTGCTCTTGTATATGCGACGCTGTTTGCTTTGCTTGGTGCGTGCGGTGATAGCGGTACCGACAAAGAACTGGATTCCCCGTATACCGAAAAAAGGACGCTTTCGGGCTTTGTACAGAAGGGCCCGTTCTCGAAGGGCTCAAAAATTTCGATACAGGAACTTGAGGCAACTACGCTCCTGCCGGTGGGGAATGTTACCGAGGGCGGGGTGCTGAATGACGAGGGGACCTACTCCCTGGAATTCAGCGAGTTCGAATCCCCGTATGCACTGCTTACGGCCGTGGGTACGTACCGCGATGAACTCACGGGTGAAAAATCAAAAGCGACGGTGACCTTGAATGCGCTGGTAGACCTTACTGCCCGCAAGTCGGCGAACGTGAACTTGCTTACGCACCTGGAATATTTGCGCGTGCTCTATCTTGTAAGGGAAGAGGGCTTGACCGTCGCGGAAGCGAAAATGCAGGCGGAGCGAGAGGTGTTCGGGGCCTTTGCAATCAGTGGCGATTTTGCCTTGGCCGAAGACCTGAATATCTATAGCAATGGCGACGGAAATGCGGCACTGTTAGCGATAAGCGTGATTATGCTGGGTGGTCTGGAGAAGGATGGCGTCTCTGAACTTCCTTTTGGCCTGGCAACGAAGAATGACGATGACGAGGAAAACTCGAAACTTGCTGAGCGAATCACAGATTTTGCAGAAGACCTTGAAAAGGATGGCTTCTGGAAAAACGGGCGCACCGCTGCGAATATGGCCGACTGGGCGGTGGAACAGGGCTTGAACGGCAAGTTCGATTCGTTCCGTACGCAGGTCGTTTCTTACATAGATTCCTTCTGGTGGAAGGTTTACGGGTTCGATGCCTGCGACTTAAGAATGGAAGGGTCTGCATGGCTGAACCAGAATTCGCATAGTGTAATGAATGGCGTTTCTTTTATGTGTAGAAACGAAAAGTGGATTCCCGAGAAGCTGCCCGAAAACGAGAAGGATACCGTAGACGTTGCAGATACTACGGGTGTCAAGGACACGACAAGTGTTAGGGATACGACAGATGTTGCCGACACTACCGCAGTCGCGGATACATCAACTACAGATACGTCGGCTATAGATACAGCGGGGCTGAGCGATCTGGAAAAAGATACGTGGGGCTACAAGTGCACTGCGTTCGGCCAGATAGTCCATGGCGTTGTCGATACGAATAATGTGTATTTCTGCGATGGTGTCAAATGGAAACTTTTCGATGGTGATGAAAGTGCACGGTACTATAAGCTGATGGATAACCGTGATGGACGAATCTACCGCTATGTGAGGATTGATATCCAGAACTGGATGGCGGAAAATCTGAACTATGGCGATACTGCATATAGTTGGAACGAGGCGAAGACCGCGTGTCCGGCCGGATGGCACCTTCCGAGCAAGGAAGAGTGGAACTACATGTTCAGAAGTATAGGTAGCACATCACAATCTGAACTGGACAAGCTCGGTTTTGCGGCAAGACCTGCCGGGCTGCTGGGCGTGAGTTATTGGACAAGCTCGTATGACAAGGATTCCCAGGGCAGACACCCGTATGACATCTTTTTTTCAACTACGGGAACAGGGATGTCGAGATTGCATGATTCGACTTCGCGATTCCCGGTCCGTTGCGTGCAGGATTACGAGGTGTTATCTGCGTGCGATGAGGAAAATTTGTACAGGACTGCGATATACAACAGCATGGTTTACTATGTCTGCGAAGAGGATGGCTGGCATATGAAGAACGTCGACGAATACAACGAGTACAAGTGGACAATCACGTGGGAAGGCCGAACTTTGTGGGATGGCTCTGACCCGCGTATATGCTACGTTTATGATAATGGTGCTTGGTTTGAACGCGATAGTTCCAACTGCAAGTTAGGGCTTGATGTTTGTACTGCTGCACGACAGGATACGGTTGTGCAGGCGAAAAATGGTTTGCAGTACATCTGCGAGAACCTTGCCTGGAGAAAATATACGCATTTGGATGCCGATACAAAGAAGTGGGGGCTCGATTTTGAGGAGGGCACGGTCAGGAAAGCGGATTGTACATTGGAGCATTATTATGTATTCCAGGATGGCAAGTGGCGCTATGGCACTGAAATGGACAGCATCCTGGTTTCGCGGGGCGGAACCGCGTGCCTGCATGTGGGTGACACGTCTACGGTGGCGTACGCCGGCATGTATTACAAGTGCATGGAAAATGTCGACAGCGATGTTCCGCAGGAATGGATGGCTTTGTCAGCTCTCTATAACGATACCCACGATGATCTCGCCGAGTGTAGTGCTACGGGACTGTATGGCGGAGGAAATCTCCACAACAAGTTCGATGATGAATCCCGCGTATACGCTTGCGATGATGACAAATTCAGGCATGTCAAAAGGGCGGAACGCCTTTTGGGGCGTGGCTGCACGAGTTACAATCGCGGAGAAAAACTCCAGATGAATCTTTCGCATTTCGCGTGTAGTGATAGCGGCTGGGTCATAGACCAGGAGACCCGCGGGGATGGTGTTATGGTTGACCCGCGCGATGGCAAGACATACAGGACTATCGGCATCTGGAAACAGACGTGGATGGCGGAGAACATGAACTATACGGATGCTACTGAACTTACCGTACTGAGGGGGCGTACCTGGTGCTACGATGATGACCCGGAAAAGTGCAATGAGTATGGAACTCTGTATGGATGCGCTGCGGCTCTGGAAGTCTGCCCCGACGGGTGGCGCTTGCCGGTGAGGGCCGATATTGATTCAATAATCGCTTTCTACCAGAATATAGGCTGGCGTCGGGGTACGGAATTGCGCTCCGCTACGGGCTGGACGAATTACGATGGCGAGAGTACGAATGGAAGCGATTTCTCGGGCTTTACCCTTCTGCCAGCCGGTCTTAAAAACGGTGACGAATCGTACGAAGGCGAAAGCCACGAAGCGTGGTTCTGGTATGATACCGGCTGCGCAGATGACGTTCGCAGGTATGCCGTCTACGCTAATTATGAAGGCTTCTTCGGTTACTGGTATAAGGACGATGCCGAAGCGGGCTACTATGTCCGCTGCGTAAAAGATCCCTAATGTGAGCCGAACGGTCGCCTAGTGCGCTTCTAGCCAGTTCTCGCCGAAGCCGACGCTTGCAACGAGCGGAACCTTGAGCTGCATGGCGCCTTCCATCTCGGATTTCACCATCTGGGCCATCGCTTCCACCTGGTCGCGGGGGCATTCGAATACGAGTTCGTCGTGCACTTGCAGCATCATGCGGAGCGGTAGGTTCTCGGCGTTGATTCGCTTCTGGATGCGGATCATCGCAATCTTGATGAGATCTGCGGCGGAGCCTTGGACGGGAGTATTCACGGCCATGCGCTCGGCCATTTGCGATTCCATACGGTCGCTAGAATCGATGCCAGCAATGTAACGGCGGCGGCCCGAAAGAGTTTCTACGTAGCCGTCGCGGTGGGCGGCCGCCTTGATGTCTTCGATGTACTGCTGCACGCCCTGGTACATGTCGAAGTAGCCGGTAATAAAATCCTTTGCCTGCGACATTGGAATTTTCAGGTCGCGACTCAAGCGGAATGCCGTCATGCCGTAGAGCACGCCGAAATTCACCACCTTGGCATCGCGCCTCATGTCGCTCGTGACGGCGTCTAGGCCAACCCCGTAAATCGCGGCGGCGGTGCGGGCGTGAATGTCGATGCCTTCCTTGTAGCTTTCGATGAGCGCTTCGTCTCCGCTCAAGTGGGCTAGCATTCTGAGTTCTATCTGCGAGTAGTCTACGGCGAGAATGACGTTGTCCTTACTCTGCGGCACGAAGGAGGCGCGAATCTTTTTGCCGAGGTCGCTGCGTACGGGAATGTTCTGCAAGTTCGGATCGCGGCTCGAAAGTCGACCCGTTGCCGTGCCCCACTGGATAAAACTCGTGTGGATGCGCTTTGTATCCGGGTTCACCAGCGTCGGGAGCACCGTGATGTAGGTGCTCTGCATTTTCTTGAGTTCGCGGTATTCAATGACGGCGAAAACAATCGGGTGCGGAGCCTTGAAACTGAGTTCTTCGAGAACGACGGCGTCGGTACTGCGCTTCTTGATTTCAGGGAGTCCGAGCGTATCGAAAAGGACTTCGCCGAGTTGTTTGGGCGAGCCGATGTTGAATTCGAAACCGGCCATGTCGCAGATTTCTTTTTCCAAGTTTTCGATGCGGCGCTGCAGTTCCTGCTCTAGCGTCTTGAGGGCCGGAACATCGATGGCGACGCCCACGGATTCCATCTGGAAAAGTACCTTCAAGAGCGGCATTTCTTGTTCGAAGAAATACTTCACGTAATCGAGCTTTTCAAGTTCGCGGCGGAGCGGTTCCCACAGGCGAAGCGTGTAGACCGCGTCTTCGGCGCCGTATTCTGTCGCGTCCTTGATGTTTACGCGGTTGAAGGTAATCTGGTTCTTGCCGCGACCAATCAAGTTCTCGATGGGAATCATTTCGTGCTGCAGGCGTTGCATTACCTGGTTGTCGAGGCCAAGGCCCGACTGTCCCGGCGAAAGCATCCAAGCCGCAATCAGCGTGTCGATGAGGTTTGCGTTATCGATGGTGCTCTGCGGAATCTTGAAGGTGCGTGCCAGCACATGCAAGTCAAATTTCGCGTTATGGAAAACGAGTCCGCGAGAATTGTCGGCGATAAATTCGCTGAACCATGCCTTGACCTTGTTCAAGTCGTAATTGCCCTTGGGGCCTGTCGGCAACGGGAATCCGATTTCGTCGGAATGTCCCAGCGGAATGTAGTAGCCCTTGGCGGGGTCTGCCGAAAGGCAAAGTCCTACGAGGTTACATTGCATCGGGTCCAGGCCGTCGGTTTCGGTGTCAATGCCCACAGTGCTTGCGGCGGCAAATTCGGCCTTCATTTGCTCGAAAATTTCATCGGTGTCAACGCAAATGTATGTCGGCAGAACATCGACCGGGAAGTCTGCACTTACTACGGCGTCACCGTTCGCTCCATCGGCGCTTCCGGTGCTGTCACTTTCGCGCACAAAGCCCGTCTTGCTCGGAATGCCTTCCAAAAGGCGGAGCAGACTGTTGATTTCGTGATCCTTGAACATCTGCGCCAAGGTATCCACGTGCAGACCGTTGTATTCCAGCGTGTCGAGGTTTCCGCTAAAGGCGCGCTTGGTCTGGAGCGTCACCAGTTCGCGGCTGAGGAAAGCCTTTTCGCGGTTGTTTTCCAGATTGTCGTGCAAACCCTTCTTGGTCACCTTATCCAAGTTTGCGTAAAGGTTGTCCATGTCGCCGAAATCGTTCAGCAACTGGATAGCGGTTTTCGGGCCCACTTTCGGAACGCCGGGAACGTTGTCGCTGGCGTCACCCATGAGTGCCAAGTAGTCGCGGATCTTTTCCGGTGGAAGTCCGTACTTTTCAAGAACCTGTTCCGGACCAAAGTCGATACCGTCGGCACCCTTCGTCAGGTGGAAAAGATGGATCTTGTCGGTTACAATCTGCGACATATCCTTGTCTTTACTTAAAATCACCACATGGTCAAAGCCCGCTTCGACCGCAGCCATGGCGGTACTTGCCATCACGTCGTCCGCTTCGTAACCCGGTTCCGACAAGAGCGGAATTCCGCTTGCTTCCAAACTTTCGCCAAGGAGCGGCATCTGTGCCGCCATTTCTTCGGGCATGGGCCCGCGATTGGCCTTGTAGTCGGGGTAAAGTTCGTGCCTGAATGTCTTGGTGTGCGCCACGTCGCGTGCAATGGCGAAATGCGTCGGCTTGTGCTTTGCAAGAATGCGGAGTACTGCGCCCCAGTAGCCGTGCATCATCGAAACCTCTTCGCCCTGGCTGTTTTTCAGCGGGTTCTGCGAATAGGCGTAAAACATGCGGAACGCGAGAGCGTAGGAGTCGAGCAAAAGTAGAGTCTTTTCAGGCATGTTTTGAATGTAGAAAAATTGTATATTGGATTTATGTAAAAAAGGAGTTGGATATGCAATCTAGAGTTAAAGAAGCAATCATTCTGGCAATGGCCATCCTGTGCTTGGGCGCATTTTTCTATCGAGCCCAAATCGATGTCAAGGATCGCGACCGTGTGGTATTCGTGCGCGGACTTGCTGAACGCGAAGTTTTGGCTGATTTTGTGATTTGGCCGATTGTATACAAAGAGGTGGGCAACGATCTTGCCGAGCTTTCTGCAACGTTACAGTCCAAGTCGCAGATACTTGAAAAGTTCCTGCTCGAAAACGGCGTGAAAAAAGAAAATATCACTTACTCGACCCCGGCCATTGTCGATGCCGATGGCGAATTGTACAGTGGTGGCAAACATGCTTATCGTTATGTCGCGACGGTTGTGGCAACGGTGGCCACGAACAATGTGGAACTTGTCCGTAAGGCCATGGAAAAACAGGGCGAACTCCTGAAGCATGGAATCGCTTTTAGCGGTAGCGATTACCAGTACCGCACCGTCTATAGCTTTAATGGCCTCAACGAAATCAAGCCTGCCATGATTGACGAGGCTACTAAGAATGCAAGGAGTGCCGCCGAGAAGTTTGCGAAGGATTCCGATAGCAAACTCGGTAAAATTAAGACGGCAACGCAGGGCGTGTTCTCCATCGAAGACCGCGACGAAAATACGCCGTATATCAAGAAAGTCCGCGTCGTAACGAACGTGCAGTATTTCTTGGAAGATTAAAAAAGAAGGGGGGGAATGCCTTCCCCTCGCTTCAGCTCCGGCCCCACCCCAAAGTGTCAAGCCCGCCTCCGAGCGGGCTTCTCCTTTACACCCGCCCTAGCCGGGTTTTCTGCTACCCTTTCTAGCGGGGCCTCAGACGTCGGCCCGCAACGCCTGGCTTTTTTTCATACGTTCAAAATATTGACATGCTTAGCTTGATATCATCGACCATCGTCTATCTCCTTACGTCTGTAAACTGAATGTGATCGATTTTCATTTCGTTCTCAGGATTTGGCGCACTGTTGCCGATTCGCATGAGCATATCTTCAACGATATGCGAGTCTGGTACATAACTATAACTGGCTTCCATGCATTCGTCGAAAGCTGTTTCTAGTTGTTCCCTTGTCGCATTGATTATCATTTCCTTTGCCCTAGCCAAGAATCCGTCTCGGATTACGTTCTCAAGCCCTTTTTGGGGAAATACTATGTCATTGAGTCTAATTGCCTTATCGCCTCGATTCAATTCTGCAACAATTTCAACGGCTTTATCAATGGTTTTCTCTCGTACAGTTTTCAAATCTGCTGGTGCTGTCTTAACAGCTTCTTCAAATTCTTTGAGATTTTTGCAAAAATCTGGATAGTCTCCATGGGCGAAACCGACGGGGGTTTTCCATATCCAGTAGCCCCGCGGCTGCGAGTCAAAAACCCTTTGTTCAATATCAGTTTCTAGTAGACAGTATTTGCCGCTGGCATAATAAATCAAGCCTTCGATGTCGCCAGGATCCCAAACATATTTATTGTTCCTATGGATAAGTTTTTTCAAAAGTCTTTGAGCAAGTCTTTCATTCCGTTTATATTTGGGTTCATAATTGTCCTTGTTTGTTTCATCGCACCAAAGATCATCGCGCCAATTCATAAACATTTCCTCGCGCATTTCTTCGGTAATCATTTCGAGTGCTTTGGAACTCAATTTCTTCTCAAATTCTGGTACAAAGATTTTGCTAGTCCAGTTTTTGTAACTTTGGTCATTGTAAAAATTGCCATCGAAAATGCCGATGTAATCTTCCTCATTGTGTGAAATCTCCGATAACTCTATATTGCCGTTTTTCTTGTTTATGTGGCTTGTTATTTTCCATTCGCTGGAACCAATCGGCGTGATTTGGAGATTTTCCACAATTTCTGCGATGAGCTTTTCATGCGTAGACCACTTCATAATAGCCCCCTTGATGAAATTTATGGGTGTTGGTGATTCAACTACACTTACAAATATACATTTAAGTAGATGTCAAAATTTGTCAAATGTGTTTTATTTTGTCGTCCGTTTCAGGGTTTCTTTTTCTGAAAATGCTTCTACGGTAGCGATTTCATCATCCGTTAATCCGTAAGCCTCATATACTCTCCTATCAGCTTCGTCTTCTAAAAGCTTCGTGGCTATACCGTTTTTTCTGCCGTTTAAGATTTCATCGGCAATTTCAGAAAGACTATTCGGCAAAATGCGCGGTATGGGAATGTTTTTGAATTGTTCCCATATAAGTTGCCTGCCTCCCTGTATTAGAGAACATTTTTTACAAATAAGCCACCAGCCCATTTTAGAATTCAGGATGGTAAGCAAAGACTTGTTTGGAACCGACAAAAGCCACATAGAATTATCACACATTAAATCTTCTTCATTGTAAGTAAAGCACGCTTTTGTTTGGAAAGTCTGATACATGATTCTTGGCAATGAGAATTTGTCATAATAGCTACAGGCTCTCAATTCCCACCAGAAATCACCTTTATCGCCTCTTGTTTTGGCTTTTTCGTGTTGGTTAAGCCAGTTGGCAATAGACGGAAATTCTGTTTGAAACAGTTCCCACATTTCATTTTCATTATGGTTTCCATATCGATTGTTGGAAAAACCTTTAGGAATTGCAACCAAATACTTGTTTACGCATGGTTCTTCCCATGCAACCTGACCATCCCCCTTCATCATCGGTTTGAGTAATTCCGCTGCAGAAGAATGTTCATTTACCAAATTATCTCTTTTTTCCTTATCGACAAGAAATGCACTGACACAACCGCACATAATACCTCGATACCGATTATCTCTTATGGTGTTTTCTAGAGTAGTGCAGCAATCTTCTAATTTTGCTATAAGTCTATTTTCCGCAATAGATGATACAATCCAAGCTTTTTCGGAAAGATAATTTTGAGGAAAAATCTCATATGCGGCCTTATTTATTTTTTCCGATTCATCAACATTTGCAATCTTTATCTCATTTCTGTTTTCTTTGCCATATTTTGAGAAAATGCAAGTATAGGTTGTCACATTGGGGAATACTTGATAATCGCCAAAATCTATAATCTTATCTATTCCATTCTCTAAAAAGAACTTTCGTAACCCCTTGCCGTAATCAGTGGTCATCCACTTATTGGGCATAATGTAAGACACAATTCCGTTCTTCCCAACTAAAGCGTAAGCTCGTTCAACAAAAAGCGTGTAAATATCTCCTCCGTTACAGAAGGTGCTGTAAAGGGGTGTATTTTTCTTGTTCTGAACTAAATTTCCATAGACCTTTGCGGAATCTTTTATCTTTTCAAGATTGATATAAGGCGGATTTCCGATTACAATATCAAAACCGGTAAATTGACCTTTTGAATTTACAAGTTCCGGGAATTCAAACATCCATTCAAGGGAATGCCTGTAAGCATCATTCTTTTCAATTTCCTCATTTTGTTTCTTATATTCCTCGGAAAACTCAAAGAATCGGATGTAATCACCCCGTATTTTGAATTTCAAATTGCTAATACTTTTGGTCAACTGGACTTTTATGTCTTTATCATCTGTATTCTTGAATTTTTTAGCAAGTTTCTTGTATTCCTTCACATCTTCTTCCGAAATACCGCTTGCCGATGCATCTATATCTCCATAAACAGCAATTGGAATTTTACTTAACAAGGAATCGCCTCGTTTTACATTCAAATCTACATTGGGGAGCGTTTGCAATTCCGTGTACTCTGGGCTTTTATAATAAGCATTTTTTAACAGTTCAATCCATAGGCGGAGCCTGCAAATATTAACTGAATTCGGATTTATATCCACGCCAAATAAATTGTTTTCAAGCAGTCTCTTCTTATCCTCAAACAAAGTTTCTTGTAGCAATTGTGATTCGCTATCACTGAAATCATATTTCAGTTCTTCTGCGCCGCGATAGATTTTTATGGAGTCATCCTTTAGCTCCATTTTAAATCTTCGTAAGTTTCTTTTTTGAGCATCAAAGAAAAGGCCAAGGTCCCATTTTAGATATAGGAAGTAGTTCAATGCAGAAACAAGGTAATGCCCGCTACCTACAGAAATGTCACATAATGTTACAGAGTTAAAGATTGAGACGAGTTCTTCTATTTTATCAAAGTCCCAACAATCTATTATGTTCCGAAGTTCATCAATGCTTCCGACTTGCTTTCGCAATTGTTCGGAGAATTTTGCAAGTACCGCAGCATTTATGGAATCTTTGCTCATGTAAGCGGTTATGTACCCGGGAGTATAGACGGATCCATCTTTGTAGCCGTTGATTTTTTCAAATACCTTCCCTAAAACAGATGCATTTATTGTGCAATCGCTGTCGTCTCCAAATTTATAAGCATTCAGAAATTCAAATAGATATTCTAGAGTATGAAGATTTTCTTTCTTTCGGCTCCTATTTTTTAGGATTGTTTTCGAAAACAAAGGGAGTTCTTTATCTGCCAAATTACCGATAACAAGTGCGGTTCTTTCAAGTTTTGAAAGTTCAAAAAGAGAACTATTCAAATAAGGAATTTGAGAAAATTTTTGTTGAAATTCTTCATTGCGACTTTTAAGTGGAACACCCATCACCTTGAAGAAAAGATTATAAAGGCTCTGGAAGTCTGGTATTGTAGATATATTAAGGAACTGTCTATTTTCTTTTTTATAAGAGATTAAGGATGTCTCTAATAGTTTTAGGAATAGAATGCGGTTTACCCACATCAAACATAGTTCAACAGCAAGGTTGAATAACTGTTCTTGTTTGTCCTTGCCATAATCTTCAAGTTCTTCATTTAGATAAGTCTCTTCAAAAGGATATTTATCATCTAGCTTTTCAATGGCCAGCTCTAAAAGAGATCCTTTATCGGGTTCTTTCTTTCTA
>JAEEGJ010016419.1_pt1 | contig 16990 bp, 14 predicted proteins | sample 8958761 | NCBI WGS metagenome assembly JAEEGJ01 (sample SAMN16246546, study PRJNA631951) | gut metagenome | biome: gut microbiome; feature: rumen; material: RS-attached | host: Bos | place: Iran: Karaj | collected 2018-10 | reverse complement strand
CAGTTTACAGAACTCCATAAACCAAGGTGCCCATATGACAGATTCGGTTTTGAAGGACACGGTAAATGCCCTTGCGGACAAGCTCGTAGTAACAGATTTACGCCAGCCAGGCAAAGTAAAGTTCCCTTTGGTTCCTGCCTTATTTGCCATCATCACAGCATGGTGCAGCGGATGCAACAATGCTGTTGCAGTAGCTGATTACCTCTGTTCTAAAAGGAAGATCCTTGCGGAGGTGATAGAAGGTCTTCCGGCAAATCTCACCATGTCCCATGATACGGTTCTCCGCATGCTTAAGGCCGTTAAATTCAGTGAGCTGCAGTCCTTCCTGTCTGAGTTCTGTCTGTGCCTCGAAACATATCAGCAGATAAAGGAGTCTTCAGAGAAGCGCATACTGAGCATGGACGGACAGACGCCCCGTGCCATGGTTTACGCCCCGGTCGAGGGAGCAAAATGCCCAGATGACAGGCGGCAGTACAACAGGCTCTATTACGTAACCCTCTATGACTCAACGAACAAAATGGCTATTGCTCAGGACGAGGTGGCAGTCAAGGAAAACGAGAACAAGTCCTGTGTGAGGCTGCTGAAGATGTTTTCTCTCAGCGGCTCTATAGTCACGGCAGACGCGCTGAACACACAGCGGTCAGTAGCCAAAGCCATAATTGAGCAGGACGGGGAATACTGCCTTGCTGTAAAGGACAACCATAAGAAACTGAATAAGGCAATCAGGCTGGCTTTTGAAGGCTGTGATGACGAATACACACCGCTGCTGAACGCTGAAAAGCTCGGGGATTTTGAAACATACCTCAGAACATACCGGACGCCAGTGGAACTTGGTCATGGACGTGTTGAGGAGCGTGAAATCCAGGTGCTGCCGGCTGATTTCATAAAGGACAGAGTCCTTGGGGAATGGGCGGAAGACTGTGAGTGCATAGTGAAGGCAACAACGTACTGCTATGACAAAAAGTACAAGCTTGAAAAAGAACCAATCGTCCGTTATTACGTCTGCTCAATAAATCCTGATGATGAAGGCATAGCGGAAACGGTTTACAGAGCAGTTCGTCATCACTGGCATATTGAGAACTCTCTGCACTGGCGGCTGGACATTGATTTCGGTCAGGACTGGATGCAGGTGAAGAGCCGTGAGTACGCCAGAAACCGTATCCTTCTGAACAAGCTGGCCCTGAACATTCTGACAATGCTGCAGCCAGAGTACTCAAAGAAAAGCGAGAAGATCTCGATGCGCCGGCTGATGCTGAAACTGCGGGATGATCCCGAACTTGCGATCACAGGAATCATCAAGTACTGCAAAATTGCAGTCTCGGATGCCGAGGTTCGTGCGTAGGCCCTGATAGAAGTTAGTTGTATGTCACATAATAAATAAATAATTTTTGACCATTTTTTCAGGGTGATTTATCCTCGCATTCTAGGGATTTTACATGATTATGAAAATACAGCGTTTATGAAGAAACCAAGGCTTGTTTCCTCTTCGCTGAAGGCATTGTGGTCAGAGATATTTTGACTTGGAGTGGCAGATGGAAGTATTGAAGGAGAAGCAGAAATGCTCTCCAGAATCCGTTTCGGCAGCCGGATTTACATTAATAGAAATTATGACAGCGCTGATTGTTGTCGGAGTCCTGGCTACAGTGGCTTTTCATTCGTATTCAAGATACAAGGAGAGCAGCCAGTTCGAAACCTACTCGTATAACATGGTGCTGGGCCTCAACAGGGCACGGGCCGAGGCTCAGGCGCTCTCGAGGAAGGTCAGGCTCTGCGCAGGGTTCAGGACCATGGTTGATGACCTCAGGAATCCCCAGAAAGCAGAAAATGCTCCATGGACCCAGTGCAAGGTCGAAGGAAGCGACTGGAAATTCGGCTGGTATCTTGTATCCCGCACTCCCCACGGCGGTTACGTGCCTGAGGTGGTTGAGATGAAGCCCATGGCCGGCAGGTATCCGATGAAGGCATCAGGCGGCGCACTGGGCTACACATTCTCATCCAATGGCAACATAGAAAGCATTGACTCAAGCGCTGGCACTGCAGATGGAAGCCTGCCTGTACTTATCGGAGCAGTAAGCGTGAAGAATTCGGTATGCAAGTTTGTCTATGCCCAGACTATGGGAGACATAGTGCGAGGGGAATGCGAGCTTGGCACCTGCGGCAATGCCAGCATCGCCGTACACGGGAGTTCGGAACAGGTTGCAAAGGTCTGCTCGGGGATTTAGAATATGAAAAAGTCGTTAAACAATAAAGCCTTTGTGAATTTCAGCAGTCTGTCATCCGAAAGGGGATTCAACCTGATTGAAGTTCTTGTTGCAATGATGCTCATTTCGATGGCGCTGTTTGCCATCTGCTCGGTGCTTGTTTTCAGCTCCAGCACTATGCATTCAGTCAGAAAGGAGACTTCTGTCACCCAGGGGCTCGGAGCACTTGAACAGATGCTTTCGTCACAGAACGATGCGCTGGTGCTCATCGCGCGCCATGGCAACATTTCTGACGCTGCGCAGCAGGATGCTTTTACCGTATACAACAGCTCTTGCGGATCCGATATAAGCAACAGCGCCAAGAATCAAAACGCCTACGGAACTGCCGCCATTGCTGAGATTGAGAATGTTCTGAAGACGTGGTTTAACCTGGTCCAGAGCGGAAATCCTGATGCGAAGCTGGCATTTTCGGTAACGGTAACACCGACAGAGCTCCGCACCCTGGCGGGGAATGAGATTCCGAATACTCCGAATAACAAAAAGGCCTGGGGGCCTCTGGTCGTTGATGCCGTTCTCGTCCAGTCTGTCAACGGGAAATGTCCTGAGCTTTCCAATGGGGTTGTCAGCGATACGCAGCTTGATAACATTTCAGCTGCAATAAAATCAGAAGCCCTGGGCAACGGAAGCTCTGCCGGACAGGGGGCGGGAGGCTCGGGAAACCAGGCCGGTTTTGACTATCAGAAGTCCAGAATAGTGATTGAATACGAGTATTGAGGCAGCCTGATGAACACAAGAATGAATATGAGGACATCTCAGAACGGCTTCACCATAGTTGAGCTGCTTATTGCGCTTGGAATTGCGCTTATCATTGTCCTGGGACTGTATGCCTTCCTGGTCGATACACAGAGGTCATACCTGAATGTGGCCAGCAATGATCAGAACAACAGACGCTCAAAGAATGCTGCGACGGTCACCCAGAACTTTCTGCAGCAGGCAGGCTTCGTCAATTATCTTAATCTCTACAAGGGCAAAGGCCTCGATAACGGCGGCTCGTCAGTCTGCAATGGAAAATGGACCTATCTCTGTATTGTCAACACAGGCGTTCAGCAGTCAGATGTCTATATAAGGTATTACGGTTCAAGCAACTCGGATTCCTATCCGCAGCAGAACTTCCAGGCAGGTCCGAACCTTAAAAATGCAGGCGGTGATCCTTATGAGCCGGACAAGAGAATGTATGACTGCTCCGGAAGGTTCATCGGGAACGAGCACATTGTTACCGAGAGGCTTTACCTTGACGGCAGCAGCCTTTACTGTAAGATTGTTGAGGACAGCTGTCCGGGCGGCACCTGCACGGAAAATCTTACCGGCAATACTTATCTTATTGAACGCAATATCGAGAGGTTTGTGGCCTTCGGTGCTGAATGTGAGGATGTGAAGGCAGCCGTAAACTCAGGCAACAAAGTCATCACAAGGAGAAAGTGCACAGTCAAAGCACCTTCTCAGATCTCGGACTGGAATCTTGTAGGTGCTGTGAAGTTCGTCCTGGTGCAGGCCGAGGAGTCAGGTCAGAAAGTTATAAAGCCGTCTGAGGGAGAGAAATTCGAGCTGTCGGATATCCCCGGCGCAGAGATGATCTATCAGGCGCCTGCTGACTCCAAAGTCAGGAAAATGCTCGGCGGAACGGTTTATCTGTGGAACTATCTGAGGAACAAGTGATGAGAAAACAGAAAGGTATAGCCCTCGTTGCCGCTCTGGGCGTTATTATCGTCGTAGGTATCATCAGTGCATTCGTCTGCCGCGTGGCTGTGGTCAGCAATAAGGTGGCAAACCGCGGCGGCATAACTCTTGAAAGCCGCTCGAATGCAGAATCAGCAATGAATGCCGGGTATATGGCGCTCACTCAGAGAATCGACCAGATAGAGACAGCGGCGGATGCCACTGCTCCTGATGATATTATTTACGATAAAAGGCAGTTCTGCAGCGGAATCAACCGGGAGACCTGCCTCTGGTGGCAGTACGATACTGACAGTGATAACCCGGACAAGTCAGCCAGTGGTGAAGAATTCAACGGCTGGATTCCGGATAAGGCAGGAGAATGGCACGTGTTTGACCTCTCTGACACAGTAAAGGATACAGACGGAAAACCTCTGTTTAAGAAAGGGGAGGCCCTTTACCGTATCGAGATGATTGACGGCCACCCCAAGCAGAACGCCTCTGATGTCATTTGCAAGCAGTGGTTCAGAATTACCGCGCGCGGTCTTGGCTATGGCGGCAGCAGGAGTTACATTCAGGCACGGATACGGGTTCCATGGACCTGCGAGGGAAGTACTGCTGACGTAAGCAAGGGAATACCGGATGAAGAGTCTGAGACAAAGCAGTTTTAACGGAAAGAACGGCAGTTGGACATGAAAGATAAAATTTTCAAAATGCGATCTGGCAGAGGCTTTACCCTCCTTGAGGTTCTGGGCGTTGCCACGATGGTGTCAATACTTGTTCTGATTTCGATTCCTGCCTATGGCAAGTACGCAGCCCAGGCCATGCGCGCGAACATGCAGACCGAAATGTACCGCCTGCAGCAGCAGGAGGAAAGGTACTTTTCCCAGAAAAAGGCGTATTTTGCCGGAGTTTCAAAAGTGAAGGGCAAGTGGGCGGCGCATTACCAGCTCTGTGCAGTCGGCCTTAAGGAGCGCTTTGACAGGCCGTCATCGTGCGATGCAGCCGGAAATGATGATTACAGCTATTACGCTATCCTGGCAATTCCCACGAGCCAGAGGCAGAAGTCGGATGGCTGCGGGATGCTTCTTCTCGGCGGTGCTGGTGAGAAGCTGGTGAAAGACGAAAGTGACAGTGAATGGAAAGTATCAGGAAATTGTTGGTAAGGTGCATAGTATGAAATTCAAACTTAGGAAATGCATTGCCGCATCTGTTGCGGTTATGGCTGTTGCTGCCGTTCAGTCGGTTTATGTCTCGGCAAATGCTGCTCCCGGAACTACAGACATTCCGATTTCAGACAAGCCGCTCTTCGTCGGAGCAAACAGCCTCCCTGTGCTCGTAATGCTTGTGCTCAGCCGTGATCACTCGATGTATTCCGAGGCGTATACCGATGCGTCCGATGTCAACAGCAACGGGAAGATCGATTATTACTTCAAGCCTGAGATCAATTACTACGGTCTTTTCAGGTCAGATGTATGCTACGAATACAAATCAGGCATCTTCGAGCCCAAACAGGCTGCAAAGATCGGCACAGCTCCGGCTCGCTTCAGCTACTGCGACGGCTCCACCTGGAACGGAAACTTCCTCAACTATGTGACCACCTCAAGAATGGATGCCGTCAAGAAGGTGGTAATGGGCGGAGAGCGTGCGGACCTCAACGGTGACCAGTCAGTAATCAGGCACACCTGGATACCTTACGACGCCCACAGCTGGGGAAAGAGCTTCGTAAACGGATACTACTCTGGATATACACCTGCTGTTAAAATCAACGATTTTGTTCCGACAAGCGAGCTGACCATCGACGGAAGGAGTTCTGACGATTTCGGCGGAGCGTTCTTCGGCGTCAAGAACGACAAGCTCATGCTCGGCATCCCTAAGACTTTGACTATAGGCTCAATGGATGAGTACGGAAGCTATACCAGCGAGCAGGAAAGAACCGACTACATGAACTCCCACGCCTGGATTTGGAACTGGGCGAGCCGTGAAAGCGGAGACGGAATTCTCGAAGGGAAGGCAGACGGGGCGTCAGGTACTTACAATATTTCCTCAAAAGGCTATACGGTGCAGGTCAGGCCGTGTGTTGATGATGAGGAGCTGCGTGACAAGGCTGCCTGCCGCAAATATACCGACAAGTCTGGGAATTCAGTATATATGCCCTCCGGCCTTATCCAGCAGAGGATAGCGCAGGGCGCACCTGATTTCGGTCTGATCACTTCCGGCTTCGAAGGCGGAAGAAATATCGGCAAGGGCTATATCAGGGGACGCATGCATGATGCGTCAACCGAGATAGATCCCGAGACAGGAAGGATTCTTATTAACCAGCAGGACTGCCCAAGCGGCGGATACTGCGATGTTCTTCCGACCATAAACATGCTCGGCGCCGGTTATTTCGACAATGAGCGGAGCCTGTACTGGGACAGCTGCAAAAATGACAGAAAAAGCAAGTTCTACATGAATGGCGAGACCTGCCCGATGTGGGGCAACCCTGTAGGCGCAATGCTATATGAAAGCTATAAGTATTTTTCAGGCGAGGCTCCATCCCAGGACATCAAGGCTGATAATGTTAAGCACAAGACCGCAAAGAACGGCAGCACTGTAAGCACACAGATCGGCTATGCAAAGGATGTATCTGACCCGTGGAAGAACTACAACAAGAACTGCCAGAATGCAATAAACCTGGTGCTGAGCAGTGAGGACAACTCATTCGACGAGACTTACAGTAAGAAGCATACCAGAACTGCTGACACCCAGAAGCTGCTTCAAGACATAACCTCTATGGAGTTGAAAAACCCCAACAGCATGCTCAAGCTCAGCTCCAGCAAGAAGTTCGTAGTCGGCGGCATATACAACAAGGATTACGGCTGGAAAGGTGGCAACACGACAGCCAAGTGGGCGGATCTCCCCACCCTCAAGCCTGTAACAGGCCTTCAGGATGTGTGGGGAATTGCTCCTATCGGTTCAGAGGCAGAGGGTACCTACTTCGCGGCGGCGGCGGCTTACTCAGGCGTGAACAAGCAGATTAAGGGCACCAAGAACTACCTTAAGACCTCGGTTGTCGCCATGGCGCCAAGCCTTCCCCGCTTCAAGATTAAAAATGCAAAAGGCCAGATGGAAATCGTTCCCGTATGCGTGACTCCGAACGGCAACAGAAATGCGAATGAGTATAACATACCATACCTCCAGGTTTGTGCTCCAGTTGATTTCTACATGGACTACATACATTACGATGACCATTCAAATCCGGTTGACATGTCTTTCCGTATCAATTTCGAGGATACCGAGAGCGGAAAGGACTACGATGAGGATGTCATCGTACAGTACCATATGTGGTTTGACAACAAGGATCCCGCCAAGGCCTATGTAAGCGTCAGGGGCTTCTACTCAGACGGCTATGCCCCGCAGCACTTCGGGTATACTGTTACGGGCGTCCAGAATCCTGACACGTTCATCGACATGGCGAAGTCAACCAACGGCGACAGAGGAAGGCTGCAGGAGTTCAACCTTATCCATGACAGCAATCTGGATCAGGCTACCAACAAGGACTACGGCTATGACACTCCTGTAATCGTCAGGGAGTCGTTCAACGGCAAGCTTCTCTACCAGAACCGTGATTTCGATTACGACGGCACAAAGCGCAAGGCAGATGAATTTCCCACCTGGGGAAATCAGCGTAATGTTGCCCTCTGCAGATCCTATAGTGAAGTGCAGCAGGGTCTCATACCCCTTATCAGGGGAAAGCACTCTGATCCGGTCAAGTGCATGCCTGAGGTAATCCGCACGTTCAAGGTCACCGGGGATGCGGATCCCGCGTTCCTCGAGCCTCCTGTCCTTCTTGCCGCAAGGTACGGACAGGATAAGGATCCTGACTATTCTTCTGAAAAGCTCAACATAACCACTGGTTTCTACGAGCCGAAGAATTATTTCTATGTAAGCAACGCGTCAACCCTTGCCTCCCAGATCGACAAGGCTCTCTCGGAAATCAGGAAGGACACCGCAAAGCATGTCGGATCATCCGCAGCGTTCTCCAGCAACGATCTGTCCGGCAGGAAGGCCAGCTATTACCGCGCTAACTTCGAGGAGGCTTACTGGACCGGAGATATTGTCAGCTACCAGGTAGTCAACGGCGTCATATTTGCCAAGTACATCAACTGGAAGGCCGGTGAGCAGCTTGCCCAGCAGTATCCTGCCGACAAGACCTCGTCGGTAAAAGACAGGCGCAATATCTTTATTACTGACAAGGACGGCAATCTGCACCTCTTCAGTGTGTGCGACGGCGGTGCGAATGCCGACAACAGCCTTCTCTGCATGGATGATGAGAGCTATGCGGCCATAACCGCAAGGCTCCGCACCGAGTACGCGTTCACCGCAGGCTCTAAAGCCGAGATTGACGCTGCAAAAGAGTTTGTCAGCTATATGTACGGCGACAGGTCGCTTGAGACCACCGAGCAGGGAGAGAATCCTGCGTTAGTCAAGAAGAAGGTAGCGCTTCTGGGATATCCTGCAACCTTTAACGGCTTCAGGAACCGCGGCGAGACCGGCTCGCTTTACGGCGATATCCAGGACTCAACCCCTGTTTACGGCAAGACCGCAGGCGGTCTCGGCTTTGTGGTATTCGGCGGCAACGACGGCATGATTCATGTCATCAGCGACAAGACCGGAGAGGAGCTGTTTGCGATCATTCCTCACACCATTGCTGTAGACGGTGATGCTGAGCTGCCCTCGAGCCCTATTGTCGAGTATGCCATCCCGGGATATTCGCACCGGTTCATGGTTGACGGCACTGTCACTGTTTATCCGTACGAGACCGGTACCAAGGAGAATCCCAAGACTCACGTACTTGCTCTCGGCACATACGGCAAGAAGTTCAGGGGAGGCTATGCCCTTGATCTCAGCAGCCTGGAAGCAGTCGCCGATTCCAGCGGCAAAGCAAAGAAGGTCACCAATCCTGACGATATTCAGAAACTGTATAAGTGGGGATTTGATGCTACCACTTCCAACAAGCTTGTAGGCTGCATGCCCAGGGCCCCGCAGCTCTTCCTGCACAAGACCGTCACCAATTCCGGCACCAATTCGTCCCGTGTCTATGCGGTTTACGGCAACGGATATAACGCTCCCGGGGATGATGAAGGCAATACCTCAGCGCTTCTTATTGTCGATGTGCTGAAGGGCAAGTTTGTCAACAACATTGTGGCTAAGGATTCGTCACTCACCGCGTCGCTTCCTGTATATGCCGGGACGTACAAGAACGGCATGGCAGAGCCTACCATCTACGACTCCGACAGCGACGGTTATGTGGACTATGTCTACGCCGGTGATCTGGACGGAAACCTGTACAGGCTGAACATCGCGAGCGACAAGAGCCTTGACAGCAGCTCCGCAGGTGCCGTCTCTGCTGATGACCTTCACAGGATAGCTGTATCCTATGACTCCAAGAATCTGAGGCAGAGCATTACCACTACTCCTGCGGTAGGGGTCAATCCTGATGCCGAAAGCGGTCATCCGAGCGTTTACGTCAGCTGGGGTACCGGAAGGTTCCTTGTTGCCGAGGATGGTCTTCTGACGGACGCGAAAGGCACTAAGATCTCACGTCCTATCCATTCGCTCTACACGATAGTTGATGACTTCACCGCATCGCCTGCTGTCCTGACCAGGGGCAGTGAGGGTGTCTCCGTTACCCAGACCAAGTACGATGAGGAGGCCAGCACGGCCGAAGGATCCGAAAATCCTGCCGTGAGAAAGATCTCCTTTGTTAAGACTTCTCCCAAGGGGACCGACTTCAAGGGACTGGTAGTTGATCTCATGCCCATAACTTACAAGGATGGTGGTGAAGAGAAGGTTAACGAGGCTGAGATGGTTATTTCCAATCCTCAAAGAAATGACAGGAAGTTTGTCGTCAATACCAATTCACCGACGTCGGATCCCTGCAAGAGCAGTGCACAGGGCTATCAGTACGAGCTTGATCTGTACGCACTGAAAAACCTGAGCACCCAGGATCAGCCCAGTGACTACCGTTCCGGAGATTACGGAGATCATCAGAAGAACTTCGGAGGCCTCGCAACTGACGTTGTGATCACCACGACAAGATCCGACGGCGAAGTGAAGACCACTGCCATGACAAACGTTGACGTAGGCGAAAAGGAAGGAAAGGCGAAGACAAGCGGCAAACTTGAAGGAATTGAAGATACACCTCTCACCAGCGAGTCGTTCAGGCTGGAGTCATACCAGTACATTCTTGACAATGAGACTCCCTGGTAAGCAGCAAGTCTGACTGAATCCCGGCCGAGTTTTGTAAGAAACTGAGGCCTTCCGAGCAAAGCCCTCCTCACGGAGGGCTTTTTTCTGCCATGGTGAATCACGAGGGCGCCAATTCTTCACAGCCCTGAGCTGCGCGTCTGCCCAAAGTCATGACCTGACATGGAAGTTCCAGCCGGCAGATCAGTATGTATCTCCGGTTCGTTCGGAGCCATGAAATAATTTTCTGAGAAAGGAAGTCTGACTCCTGTGCTGGGGCTTCAAATCCGTGAGGCCTGGATCAGGACTGCTTTGGGGATTTCATGCCTGACGGGCTCCTCCGGGGCGGAGAAGTGTGACCCTCAGTCTGTGCAGGCCTGATTTCTCAGAGGCTCAGCATGAAAGTGCAGGGACCTTCGTTGACGAGCGACACCCTCATGTCCGCGCCGAAGCGCCCGGTCTCAACGCTGCCGCTGAACTGCTCCCTTGCGTAGGCAACGGTCCTGTCGTACAGCACCTTTGCCTCATCCGGGCGCATGGCATTGTCAAATCCGGGCCTGTGCCCGCGGCTCAGATCCGCCGCCAGGGTGAACTGCGAGACAAGAAGGAGCGATCCGCCGTGCTGCGTGATATCCAGGTTGAGCTTCCCGGCATTGTCCTCAAAGATTCTCATTCTGATGATTTTGTCGATGCTTTTCCTTGCGGTTTCAAGGCTGTCGCCTTTTTCGTAGCCCAGAAACACAAGAAGCCCCTCACCTATCTGTCCTGCTGTCTCGGCACCTACTGTGACGCTCGCGCTGCTGACGCGCTGAATTAAGCTTTTCATGATATTCCCTCAGTGTACGGCAATATGATAACAGCCCGTTCAGGCGGATGCCGCCGTTTTCGCAGGTCCTGTTACTGACTTCAGTTAAGCACAAGAGCATCCCGCAGCGCACAGGAAAGTCAGCAATAAGGCCTCAGTGCCGTGATGCAGCTTCCGCTCGTGGTCGGCATGCTGTTGCCGGCACCTTATAAGCCGCTGTTCATCAGGGAAAAACAGAGACAGTGCTTCATGACATCCGCTGCGGCGCTATAATCTGCGGCGGCATTTTCTTTTCGGGAGCTTTTATGAAAGACAAAGCAGCAAGTTTCCTGTGTCTTGCCCTGATCGTGGTCCTCGGGGCTTTCTACAGCTTTACGCTTCTGCGCTCTCATCTTGAGTCCCCGAAGGTCAGCACGATGTATGAGAATTACTACATCAGGAAGAACCTCAGGAACTACAATGTAAACCAGACACAGATCTACATCCCGGGGACGGCTTTCGACATGACCTTTGAAAGGGCGTGGATCCTGTCCCGCGACGGCTGGTCAATCCCCGAGAGCAATGGCTCCGGCACGGTGTTCAGCGGAAAGGGGAGCCTTGTCTTCGGGCTCTACTATGTCCCTGACTCGCTTACCATGAGGGCAGACATTGCCGTTTCCGAGCCGGCGGTGCTCAAAGTGAAGTCAGGCGGGACGGAGAGAGTGCTGAAGTTTCCTGAAAAAGGGCATTACCTTCTGGAGACCGATCTTGATGTCTCGGATATGACCAACGACTACAATGCCCTAAACCATGTTTATCTTGAATCGGATAAAAGTATAATATTTTACAGGCTGTCTCTCGACTGATAGTCCTGACAAAGCTGAATGATGAGTGAAAACGGCGGGCTATTATGAAAAAAGATTATCTTGTTTCGATTATTGTTCCGGTCTTCAATGAGGAGGTCTCAATCGCCCCTTTCATGAAGGAGCTCGACAGGGCCCTTGAGCCTATTCATGATCACCTCGAGATCATCTTTGTCAACGACGGCAGCAGGGACAATACGGTTGCCGAGGTCAATAAGGTCATCGCGGCTGACAGGCGCGTCTCGCTGGTGAACTTCTCAAGGAATTTCGGCAAGGAGCCGGCCCTTTCCGCGGGGCTCAGGGTCGCTGACGGTGATTTCGCGGTCCCGATGGACGTGGATCTGCAGGATCCTCCTGAGGTTGTGCTTGAGTTCCTCAAGAAATACGAGGAGGGCGACGGCAAGTACGATACCGTTTACGGCCTCCGGGCAGACCGCAGCGAGGACACCGTGATGAAGCGCTTCTCTGCGGAGTGGTTCTACCATGTGTTCAACTTCATGAGCTCCAAAACCAAGATCCCGGTAAATGTCGGCGACTTCCGCCTGATTGACCGCAGGGTTATTGACACCATCAACAAGCTTTCAGAGAAGCAGCGTTTCATGAAGGGGCTTTTCGCCTGGGCAAGCCACTCATCCTGCGCAGTCTCGTACAAGCGTCCTGAGCGCGTGGCCGGCTCCTCCAAGTTCAACTTCTGGAAGCTCTGGAACTTTGCCCTTGACGGCATATTCAGCTTCTCAAGCATCCCGGTCAGGATCTGGAGCTATGTCGGGCTCTTCATCTCGAGCCTCGCCTTCCTCTACATGATCATCATGATCGCGAAGACGCTTTATTTCGGCATTGACGTTCCGGGCTATCCTTCAATCATGTGCGTGGTCCTGTTCCTCGGCGGAGTGCAGCTCATCTCCATCGGTGTCGTCGGTGAGTACGTCGGCCGAATCTACTATGAGGTAAAGGGCAGGCCGCTCTATGTGATTGACGGCGTGTCCGGCCGCCTTTCCGCAACCCACGAGAGTGACGGAAGCAGGAAAAAAGAAGAGCCCGCCGGCACAGCAGACAAGTCAGGGAGCAGCGAGACCAAATGAGCTCACCTGAAGAAAAAATCAGCGCAGGGGCACAGCAGGCTGCCCCTGCCGGAAAGTTCCCCTTTCTCTCATCCGCCTCGCTGATGCGCTTCATCAGGTTCTGCATCGTTGGAGGCCTCGCGACGGTGGTGGACCTCGGGATCTGCTTCTGCCTCATCCATTTCGTGGAGTCCCTGTCGAGGCATGAGGCGATAGTCGCGACCATCGGCTTCATCGTGGCATTTTCGGTATCCTATGTCGGGCACCGCTATTTCACCTTCAGGAAGGGCGGCAGCGTCATCAAGTTCTTCGGGGTCTCGGTATTCTCCTACCTCATCAGGATCCTGATCATCAACGTGCTCACCGCCTTTGACATAAGAGGATTCCTCCCGATATTCATCGCCGCAGTATCGGTGGTTTTCGTGACCTATTTCCTGTCGAAGTTCATGGTGTTCAAGGGAACAGACCAGAAAAAAGAGGGAGGCTCCGTCAGCAATGCAGAATGAGCAGCCTGCGGCAGAGGCCGCAGCGGGCAGCGCCTGGCTTAAGTACCGGTATCTGATAGTCATCCTCTGCGCCTTCACCGCAAGCCGGATCCTCTTCTACTTCATCGGGCTGATGGGCTACATCAACTTCGGCTCCGGCGACGCGCTTACCCTTGAGGGTATGTTCAACATGTGGGACAGGACGGCTGACGCGTTCTGCTCCTTTGACTGCTACTGGTACTCCACCATCGCGCAGTTCGGCTACGACAACTATCCTCACGGACTCACGACCGGGCATGCGGCGAACTGGGCATTCATGCCGGTTTACCCGGGGCTCGCGAGGCTGCTCTATGAGCTTCTAGGCATATCGATCCTTGATGCCTTCTACCTGATCTCGAACGTCTGCTTCCTCGTGGCTCTTGTCTTCATTTCGAAGTGCTTTCTCCTCAGGGGCGTTCCTGACTACAAGATCTACTTTGTAATCTTCTTCATGTGCTTCTGCCCGTATGAGGTGTATTTCATTGCGCCTTATACCGAGTCGCTGTTCCTGATGCTGACCTCGATGCTCTTCTACTATTCGTACAGGAGGCTGTGGCTTCTTGCGGCGGTATGCGGATTTTTCATGACCGGGACCAAGGTACTCGGGGTAATGTCGGTATTCGTGATATTCATCGAGGCGGTCAGGGCATACGGAATAATGAGCTTCCTGCGGCTCGAGCTCCCAGCCATGAAGTCGCTCCTCGCGGTGTTCATTGTGCCGATGCCGTTCTTCCTTCTGATGACCTTATATTACTACTATATCGGCGATTCAGAGGCGTTCAAGAACATCCAGTTCGCCTGGGGCAGGGTTATCGGGAACCCGTTTGACTACTGGCTGAGCGGCCTCATGACCGGCGGGCGCAAGACCTACATGGCGATAAGCATCGTTGTCGGCTACCTGCTCACCTTTGTCCTCCTGTGGCGGAGGCTCTGGGCGGAGTTCGTCTTCATGATCATCTGCTGCACTGTGCCCATACTCACCAGCATCAACACCTTCCCGAGGTACCTCTTCGGCCTGTTCCCGACCTATATCGCGCTCTATGAGATCGTGAAGAGAAACTCAGTGCTCAGGTACATCCTCCTGACCATTGGGGCGGCGGCAGCGACGTACTTCACCGTGGCCTGGGTGAATTCCAAGTTTTTTGCCATATAGGTTCAGGGCTGTTTTTCATGTGCTATAATTTTAGAGGTTGTTTCAGCATCAGCACAGGTTTGACAATGTTGAAAAATAGGAATCACGGACTTTGCCTGCTCATTGCGGCCGCGGTCCTTTCTTCTTCAGCACTGAGTGGCTGCAAGATCCTGGACTTTTCCACAGGCAATGAGACTGCAGAGAACGGTTTCGGATACCTGAGGGCTCTCAGCAAGCCTGCTGATCTCCGCATCACCTCTAAAAACAACCTCAAGTTTACCCGCACCTACCGGGTGGATCTCTCGAAGACCAACTCGGAAGTCGAGCGTCCGGTCGGCGATCAGATCGATATCAGAAGCCCCATCCAGCTCTACAGCAGCGTTCCGAACTCCTATGTTGCGAACGACGGCAACCTCTCGACCGTATGGCTCAACGATCTCACACCGGGCTCGGATGAGTACCTGAACCGCGTGTGGAATGAGGTGCTGGGCTTCCTCCACCGCCGCGGGATCGGGATTGAGAGCACGAACCTGGGGGAGAGGAAGATTTCCACCGACTGGTTCGTAACCGACACCGTCATGCAGGCCTACACTCCCGTGAAGGCGAAGGACGATGAGAGGTACGCCAGGCAGAAGTACAACATCTACGTTGTTCGTGACTACCGCGAGCATAAGATCGGCATCTCGGCAGAGCTCACCAACTTCAAGCTCTTCGAAGGCGAGAACCGCCTCAATGTCAGGATGGATCAGTTTGCCATGAACAGGTACACCAGATCCTTCATCAACCAGATCATGGCTGACTATGAGAGGCAGACGGATGAGGAGAGGGAGCGCGCCCGCACGGAGATCGAGATTTCCATGCTTGAGGGCGACAACGGAGTCCAGGGCTGGGAGGTCGGCGCGTCATACGACACGGTCTGGGATGTCCTCCTCCGGATGCTCCCCGAGTACGGATTCAAGATCTCCGAAAGCGAGAAGATCCGCGGCTCGATTATCGTGAGCTATGATGAGCCCAGCGCCTCATTCTGGCGTGAGAAGGGCATTGATCCCTTCGCCATCGACGAGGACGACTACCGCATTGAGGTCGGGCTTGCAGAAGGCAAGGCTACCATACAGTTCTATGACGATGACAATGAAAGGCTGCCTCCTGAGACTGTCGAGAGGCTCTATTTCAGGTTCGCCAATGCGCTCGCTGACTCCCTGAGGCAGAGCACGTCCAAGACTGTCAGGGTGTCGGGCAGGTAAGGTTTTTAAGGGAAGCGGGCATGCTGCTCGTTTCCAGTGTTATGTTAACCGGAGTTTTTAAATGGAAAAGAAAGCTGAACTCTATCGCGGTAAGGCTAAGACTGTCTATGCTACCGATGATCCTGAAAAGCTGATTATCTTCTTCAGAAATGATACTTCCGCCTTTGACGGATTAAAGATTCAGCAGTTCAACAACAAGGGCATGATAAACAACAAGTTCAATTACTTTATCATGAAAAAGCTCGAGGCTGCCGGAATTCCCACCCAGGTTGAGGGACTTCTCAGCGACACCGAGCTCCTTGTCAAGAAGCTTGAGATGGTTCCTGTAGAGTGCGTTGTCCGCAACTACACCGCGGGCTCTATCTGCAAGCGTCTTCCTGTCAAGGAAGGCCAGAAGCTCGAGACTCCGACCTTTGAGTTCTTCCTGAAGGATGATGCCCTTCATGATCCTATGGTCAATGACTCCCACATCATCTCCTTCGGCTGGGGCACCCAGGAGGACATCGATCAGATGAAGGCCCTGAGCCTCAAGATCAACGACGTCCTCAAGAAGCTCTTCGACGACGCAGGCCTTATCCTTGTTGACTTCAAGCTTGAGTTCGGCAAGTTCCACGGCCAGCTCCTCCTTGGCGATGAGTTCTCTCCTGACGGGTGCAGGCTCTGGGACAAGAAGACCATGAAGAAGCTCGACAAGGATCGTTTCCGTCAGAACCTCGGCGGCGTCATGGAAGCCTATGAGGAAGTTGCTCACCGTATCGGTGTTCCTCTCTAATCTGGTGTCTTCCTGATTTTTTCTGATGAACCCGGAATTTGTTTCCGGGTTTTTTTTTGTGACTTCTGAAGAAACAGCTTCAGGAGGCTTTCTCCCATGCAGAATTTTCATTTTCTCATAGGCAGGGCATGCAGAATGCGATTCGAGCTGCTCTTATTCTGCATTGATTTGCCTTAGGGCCGGGCGTTGTTTAAAATTTGTGTACTGTGCCGGTTTTAATGCCGGATGTTTTTTTTTACCTGTCTTTAGCACCTCATATCTAAACAAAGCCAATCGGCACAAGGCCTGAGGCCCTGTAGATTTTTTAGCATAGAGGCCTGTTTGGTTCTAATGGCCGAGTCAGGTATTCATGCCGCTGCTATCCTCTCTGTTATTGCGTCGATCGCATCACCGAGGATACTGTTGTTCGACTGCGCTATTTTCAATGACAGCTTGGTTTTATCCACAGAGTTGAACGGGCCAAGA
>JAEEGJ010016417.1_pt1 | contig 16993 bp, 14 predicted proteins | sample 8958761 | NCBI WGS metagenome assembly JAEEGJ01 (sample SAMN16246546, study PRJNA631951) | gut metagenome | biome: gut microbiome; feature: rumen; material: RS-attached | host: Bos | place: Iran: Karaj | collected 2018-10 | reverse complement strand
GCTTGAGCGTTTTGCCCGTGGCAAGCGTGTGCTCAATATGTTCTGCTATACCGGCGGCTTCTCATTCTATGCCATGCGCGGAGGGGCTCAGCTGGTTCACTCGGTCGACAGTAGTGCCAAGGCCATCGAACTCACCAACCGCAATGTAGAGCTCAACTTCCCGGGCGACAAGCGTCATCAGGCTTTCTGCGAGGATGCTTTCAAGTTCCTTGAGCAGGCTGGCGACCAGTACGACCTGATTATTCTCGATCCGCCTGCCTTTGCTAAGCACCGTGGGGCACTCCATAATGCACTCAAAGGCTATACCCGCCTGAACAACAAGGCTTTCCAGAAGATTCAGCCTGGTGGGATTCTCTTCACCTTCAGTTGTTCGCAGGTCGTCACGAAGGATCATTTCCGCAATGCCGTCTTCACGGCTGCCGCTCAGGCAGGCCGAAAAGTTCGCATCCTTCACCAGCTGCATCAGCCTGCCGACCATCCCATCAATATCTATCATCCCGAGGGCGAATACCTCAAGGGACTTGTGCTTTACGTGGAGTGAAAAATAGAGTTGCCGATTTCATCGCGAAGCACCAGCTTCTGTCGCGCGACGGGCTTCATATCGTAGCCCTCAGCGGTGGGGCTGATAGTGTGGCGTTATTACTCATTCTGAAGCAATTGGGCTATCGTATAGAGGCTGCACATTGTAATTTCCTTTTACGTGGTGAAGAGAGCCAGCGCGATGAGGAATTCGTTAAGTCTCTCTGCAATGAGCAGAATATACCGTTACATTTAATTCATTTTGAAACAGCTGAATACGCTGCTTTACATCAAGTAAGCATTGAAATGGCTGCGCGCGATCTCCGTTACGGCTATTTTCATCAATTATGTCAGGATATCGGAGCGTCAACCATCTGCGTGGCCCATCATCGCGACGATGCCGTCGAGACGTTGCTGATGAATCTCATTCGAGGGGCTGGCATCCATGGACTGACGGGCATTCGTCCCCGCAACGGCCAGGTGGTTCGTCCCTTGCTCTGCCTGAGTCGTCAGGAGATTGAAGATTACCTCCAGCATATCGGACAACGCTATGTCGTGGATTCCACAAACCTCATCGATGATGTCGTGCGTAATAAGATTCGCTTGCGTGTACTACCTATATTGCGCGAAATCAACCCGAATGTAGCCGAAAACATCGATAAAACCGCAAATTATCTGCAACAAGCAGAGAAAATATTTAACACATCTCTTCGGTCTCAGCTCGATTCCTTGTTAGAACGTCGCGAAGGAAGCGATGCGCAGATCGTATCCATCCAGAGCCTGAAAGAGCTGCCGTCGCCCGAGGCGTTCCTCCATGAATGGCTGTCGCCCTATGGCTTCAATTCGGCACAGACCGAGCAGATTTTTGCCCATATCAACGGAGAGTCGGGTAGGGAGTTCATCTCCGCTACGCATACCTTGCTCGTCGACCGTAGTCAGCTCATTCTTGAGCCTCTGAAAGCACCGATGAAAACGATGAAAATACCCGAGGAGGGGCATTACCGCTATATGGACGATATGCGTTTTTTGTTCGAGCATACAGATACTATATCTGTTTCAAACTCAGCGTTTTGTGCAACAATTGATTTAGCAAACATTCAATACCCTTTAACCGTCCGCCCCGTACAGACAGGCGACCGCTTCTGTCCTTTCGGCATGGAAGGGCACCGTCTGGTCAGCGATTTCCTGACCGATCAGAAGCTCTCCCTGTTGGAAAAACGACGTCAACTGGTGGTCACCGATGCCAAAGGCGACATCCTGTGGCTTGTTGGCCTCAGAACCGACAATCGCTATAGGGTCACGAAAACGACATCCTCGATTTTACGCATAACGCTTGCAAAGAGTCTTTAATAAATGTTAAAGACAGAATCACTTATCATTTTTTTACTTATATTTGCACTCGATAACCCTTTGCAAAAATTCTAACAACATATATCGAAACAATCGATTATTCTCAGGATATACCATATAGGGAGGCTGGAGCGAAGCAGCCGGATTTGCTGGGCATCCGCAATGTCGTCATTTGAACTTTACTACCGGCATACGCATAGTCTGCGAAAGGGCAGAGGCCCGTTTCCGAGCGAGTCAGACTATGGGAAATTGCTAATCTCGCTAAAAGGTAAGGGAAAACCGTTCTGGTTTCCCCTTTCCTCTTTTTATAAGCTCGTTTGTTCTTATTTAAGCTGCGGCGCGTCAGCAGATATAGGCAATGATACAGCAGATGGCCGCTACGGGGAAGAGCCCTAAGCGCTTCCATGCGGCCACGATGCCAGCCACGAGGGCCAGTATGCCCGGGAGCGGTGAAGTCGTCGTCAGAATCATGTCGGGGAATGTCATCACAGCCAGCGTCACGTAAGGCACATAATAGAGGAAACTGCGCACGAAGCGGTTCTGTATCTGCCCTTTGATGAAGAACATCGGCGTCACACGGATCAGGTTCGTCACGACGACGGCCAGCAGGATATAGATGATGATGCTATGATTTTCCATCCGATTCTACTTTGATAGGTTTAAGCCAGGCCGCAACGGCTGAAATGAGGATCGTTAGCACCACCGTGCGCATACCGCTGCTCAGCTGGCTCACAACGGGCAGCACGGCAAACAGGCCGCTCAGCACGAAGCTCGCCATCACAGCGTAGAGCACATGATGGTCGTTGCGGGCCTGAGGGATGATGATGGCCAGGAACATACCGTAGAGCGACATGCTCAGGGCGGTGACCATCGACTGGGGCAGCAGACCGCCAGCCATGATGCCCATCGCACATCCCGACGCCCAGAACAGGGTGGAAATCAGCGCGGCAGAGTAGGTGTAGGCCGGCGGCGTATAGCCAGGATGGGCCACGGAGACGCCAAACACCTCGTCGGTAATGCAGAAAGCCATCATCAGCCGGTGAAACCACGATGTGCCAGGAGCAATCTTCTGCGAGAGGGCCGCACTCATCAGCATGTAGCGCAGGTTGACCACCAGGCACATGACCACCACCTCGGCATAGGCCGCCTCAATCGCCACCAGCGTGTAAGTGCCGTATTCACCGGCAGAAGCCCTTGTGAAGAAGCTGCTCAGGAATCCCAGCGGAGCCGTCAGCCCCGCCTGTACGGCGATGATGCCAAGCGAGAAGGCCACGGCAAAGTAGCCCATCGCGATGGGGAAACCTACGCGCAGTCCGTCGATGATATCCTTTCGTAATGCCGTCTTAGTCATATTCAGTAACGATCATCAGATCTGATTTGGGGTGCAAAGGTAATCATAATTTTCCAATCAGCAAAGCAAACCAAACTTTTTTCTTTTCCCCACAAAAAACAGAGTAGGGGGCCAGCCCCGCCCCATGCGAAGCCAGCCCCCCTCTCTCTCAAGGCGCAGCCCCGGGTCATGTCCCAAAGCGCAGCCCCCGGGTCTGGCTCCAAGGCGCAGCCCCCGGGTCTGGCGCCAAAGTACAGTCGCCTGCGACTTTACTTTGGGGCCTGACCCCAGTGGAGCACTCGACTTTACTTTGGGGCCTGACCCCAGCAAGCAGTTTAAGGCTCATTCGTCGGTCCGTCGCCCGAGTCATCCGAGCCACCGCCAGTCTGCGAGCCACCCGAAGCACCGCCGCTGGTCGACTCACCCTTGGCAGCAGCAATCTCAGCCTTGGTCTTGTCAGTCCAGCTGAACTTCACGTCCTTCTTCAGCTCCTCACGGGTGAAGTCGCCCGTCGACTGAGCCAGCAGCTTGATCACCTTCACGGCAGGACCCGTCTTCGCGCCCTCAGCCAGCGTTCCCATCGTGGCCTGAGCCACCTTGTCCTGCTCAGCGTCGTAGAGCGTCTCCAGTCCATTGGCCTCCACGGTAGCCTTGAAGATAGCCAGGTTGCCCACCTTCACGGTGTTGCCGCCGAGCACCATCTCGCGCACGCACTTCACGAAGTCGGTCAGCACACCGACGATCAGCCCCTCTGAGAAAGCCGTGTTGTGATGAGCCATGTGCTCGGCCATCTCATGGATGCCCATGGTCTCCTTGTAACTCACGCGGGCATACAGCTTACCCGCCTGCTCTGATTCCGAACTCTCGGTCACCTTTGAAAGATACAGTTCAATCATAATTGTAACTTTTTTAATGGTATTAAATTATTAAGGCCAAGCTACATCGGGTGGCCTCCTTCCCGCCTTGGTGCAACTATCGTGCAAGGTGAGCGAAAAGTGAGTTTACTCAGGCTTTTCCGAACCGCAGCCGATAGTCGCAATGAATTTTCTAATTCATTTCAAAGGTACAAAATAATTTCCATATATCCAAACTTTTAGGCAAATATTTTAAAGTTTTTCTTGAAATATTCAATAACCCCTCCTTATCGCTCAATAAGGCAGGGTTATTGCGCAATAAGGGTGGGTTAATATTCTGAGCGAAGCGAATTTAATCTTTAATGTTTCATCTTCAAATAGTACTCGCTGAAGTCTTTGCAGCCCAGGGGCAGCTGATGATGCACCAGATTGGGCAGCACCTCTCTGAGCTGCATGAAGAGTCGTTCGCCAGGCGCGTCGTTGTCCGGCCACATCTCGAAACGGATTGATTTATCCGAACCGAAAGACTGGAGCAACTCCGCATCCTTTTTGCCCAAAAGCGTTGCCGACGGTATGGCTATCGACTTGTATCCTGCAGACAAAAGACTCCAGCAATCGCTACAGCCCTCAGCAATGAAGAGCGTATCGCTAGGGCGAAGGCGGTTCAATACCGGCAGATTATAGATGCGGCATTCGGAGCCCTGCGGGAATCGGAACCGGGGCGAGGCAAAACGCACGAGATTTCGGTTTTGAATGCCGATCAACTTGCCCTGTTGGTCATAGTACGGCGTCTGCAACCAATCAACGCCCTCCCGGTCGCGCCACGACGTCAACCTACACCATCGCACTACCCTTGGGTCAATCCTGCGTTCCTCAAATAGAAACTTTCTCGCCGCCTCGTTCAGCCACGGCCGCTCAAAGAAGCGCTCATAGCGCGAGGCATCGAACGGTTCAACTGGCTTTACTTCCTCAGCCTTATATTCCGTCAAGATGATGTTGTTTTCATCCGCCAGCCAACGGCAGGCATCGAGGAAGTCCTTACGAAGATATCGCATCACCAGGTCGATTGGTCCGCCCGAGGCACCGCATACAAAACATCGGAACGTGTTCTTGCTCACCTTGAAGGAGAGCGAGGCATGGTGGTCGTCATGGAACGGGCAGAGGCACTTGTGCCTCACGACCCTGAGTCCGAGTCGCTCCGCGACCCCCTCAATCGGCAGGTCGCGAAGCTTATGAAGTTGAATCCTATCCATAGCTTTCAATGGCGGTAGTAAATTGTTCACTATTCACTATTAACTATTCACTTTTCCCTTTCAGATACTCTTCCGTCTTGGAATACAGTCCCGTCTGGGCAGAGTACTCGATGAACTTGCGGAACACCCATTGTCTCAGCTGGGCATTAGCACCCTCTTCGCTCTTGCCAAGCTGCACACGGAGCGCCTTCAGCTGTGCCTCGTTGAACGTGTCGGGCAGCGAGTCGAGCATGTTCTTCGGACCTCGGCGCTGAGCCTCGCTCACGAGGTCGGCATCCTTGCCGTTCAGCAAGTCAGAGAAAATCTGCGTCTTGCTCCAGATGTCGTGATAGACCAGCCACTCCACCAGCTCGCCCATCGCCTTCGTCCAGGTCTGATTGTTGAGCATCCAGAGTATGCAGCCTGCTTTCCAGGCAGAGTGCAGGGCGCGCTTGCTGAAATCCCATAGGATGTCGTCATCCACGAGGTCGGCCAGCGAAGCCATGTCGGCAGCCAACTTGTCCACCAGCTTGTTCAGCGGTCGGATGATGTAGCGCCCCTTGCAGTTGTCTAGACGCAACAGAAACTCGTCGAGCTTGCGGTAGAACTCATCGTCGTACTTGCCCTGACGTGGTATGCGGCCGTCGCGGCTGGTGCGCGGCTTGTAGGAAAAGACCATGCGCCCGAAGGTGCCGTTGAAGAGTTCGTGTTTGTAGAAACTGCGGGCAGAGTAAGGGTTGGCCGAGAGGGTCATACTGGCTCTCAGTATCGGATTTCCCGTGACACCATCCTTGGTTGCCCTGAGGGCACCTGCGCGCGCCATGTCATAGATGTTCCTGATCATGTGCGATACCTTCTTATGACCGCCGCAAAGGCCGTCGGCCATCTCCACCTCGGGCAGGTTGAAGTATTGCGTGCGACCGTCAGGTTCCAGAGCCATGCTGTTCAGAAGGAAACCTGCTGCCGTGGTATCTACCGGTGGGAACCAGAGGGCGAGGTTAGGACGTGCTGTGCTGTCTTTGCCTCCATTGGTGTTCGACTGTCTCTGCCATTCCACGAGTTTGTCGGTCACCCCCTTGTCGTGTCGGCGGAAATCGCGGCAGATGGCCTCTACGATTAGTGACAATTGACCCTTGTTACCTCCCGAATCGGCTACGATGTTGGCCATCAGGCCACATACCTCCTTCCAGGTGTAGTCAGGGTACTGAAATTCTGCGCCGCTCACATGTGCACCAAGTGGAGGGAAAAGCATCGGAACCAGGGGTTCATGCATGTCTTTTGACGCCTGCGAGATCAGAAGTCGGATGCATTCTGTGCCTCGACCGAGGTTAGGCATCTTGGGTGCTGTCTGTTTTGTAATGTCGTATTTCATTGATATTCAGCTTTTTAAATGAATTATTATCAGCCTGCCCGTTACAGTTACAGTTGTTACAGTATGCTTTCTTTCGCCCTTTCTGCCCCTAATACCATATATAACTATCTATATATCAGTAAGTTATATATTATTAGCGAGATTGAGAGAACCTCAGAAATTAATTGTCACAACTGTAACTGTCACAAGCTCAGCCTTACGTTTGCTTATTCTCCTTCCTCTATCAGGCCACCGAGTGCCAGACAAAGTTCGTTATAGACTCCGAGCGCAAATCGCTCCAGGTTGAAGTTAGCACCTTTGGGCAACTCCTTGAAGTTCAGTCTGAGGCTGCCGTCGTCCCGTCTTGTGACCGTAATGTACTTGCCGTCAAAGACATGCGGGTTGCGCTTGCCAGCGGTCTGGGGTACGATCTCGACGAACGTGAAGTGCGGGTCGCGACAGAGGAACTCATCTGCGATGCCCTCTGAGTCGAGTCGGAATATGCCCTGATATTCCTTACCGACCACCATACGCACGTCGCTTCGCAGCAGCGTCTTCACATCCACGCCAAGATGCGTGTTCGGGTTCCAACCATGCTCTTCGGCTTCTCCATTCTCCTGAGAAGCGATGTACTGTCGATAACCAACAGCCAGCGGTGAATTACCATGAAGCATTTCTTCAACGATGCTTCCGAGCAGGCGAGGTTCGTTCGATTCTCTTGAACCTACCTCAACTTTTTTAGGATCTAATACCTTTTTCATAATTTTATAATGGTATTAAAAATCCTCTCTAGTACAGGTAGTTTTCGAAGAGGAATCCCACTACCTTATTTATAGTACCGTCATTCCCTGGCTCATGATTCGCGACTCAATCGTCAGGTAGTCTAAGCAACAATGCTTTCGACGCTGCAAAATTACGTAAAGATTGGGTTAAGGACAAATAATATAAATAGCGATAAATACACGCTATTATTACCGTATATTTATCGCTATTTATCGTTGCGATTTTAAATTATTTCAGGTTGCTGAAAAGGTCTATATAGGGCTTTAATTCTGAATCTTCGAAATAATGCTGTTTACTATTTTTACTACTTCTGTATTTCGTGAGATGCGGCTTAATGGAATTCTCATTTATGCCAAATCCCCTTGATATACTTGGGGCGGTTACTTTAATAGACACTTTACCGGCTTCGATAGCCCCAACTATGATTAAAGCTGCTTGTTGTGGTGTGTCTTTATGGATGTTCTGTCTAATTATGTCTATCACTTTATCAGCCTCATCTTGATTTACGATAAAGTCTCTGAAAGATTTCGCTTTTGCGCCAGGCTTTCCACCTTCAAACTCGGTGTCATCTCCACCATAATCTTCAGCTTCATCGGCTATGGCATCCGCAATCTCATCAGAGAGCCATTTGTCAGCTTCGTCATAGCTATTAATCCACTCGCTCAGAGCTGGACTTTGCTCTACGAGCCGTTGGAGGAATACTTTTTGTTCCTCTACGTCCAAACCCTTCAATTCGCGCTCCAAAGTACAGTTCAACATGCCACAGATAGTCTCGTAGTAATGGCTATCATAGTGCTGTGCCAAAGCAGCCCTCACTATGTGGAACACCGTGCCCGCCACCATCCGCTTATCGTGGTCAGACATGTCGGCTTGCCATTCCCTGCAATCGTTAAACAGTTTATCCCACAACAAATCTATCTGATGCTGAGTGATGTCGGGCATCGACCATAGTAAGTCGAGCAACCATGCAGACTCTGTGAATATATCTTCCTCTTTTACCAGTGCACCATCGAGTTTACCCTTTCGGGTATAAAACACCTTAAAACAGGTCGAAAAGAGAGGATGAGTCTTGAATGTGTCTTGCAGCTTTTTTCTTTCGTGTGGTTTCAACAGGTGTTCCATCTTTTTCTTTCTTAATATATTCTACGGCTCCATCGAGCCAGTCGTTTATATGATATTCTCCAAAGAGGTTTTGTGAAAATAGCATAGAAAACGTGTCGGCCTTCATCGGAAACATCAGTCGGACGTCCTTACCACAGACAACTTCTGGCCCTCCGTCGGCATAAGCCAAAGACAGACCGAAGGCATCACTTGTCATGTTGCTGGTTATCAGTTCAATGATATTCTTAATGTCGCGTTTACGCTTATCGAAGATGCTCCGTCCAGAGGGGTCTTCCAGTTCCAGCTTTCCGCGTTTGGCTTCCCACATTTCTTTCAACAGTCGCTTTAATATTGGAGTCTGATTGATATATTCTAACACCCGAGGATCAAGCGTGCCGTTACCAAAGTAGATAGTTATCTTTTTCACCCGCCGTTTGTCTTTCAAAATAAGTTGCCTGTTATAGTCCCAATAGTCCTTCTTCACAGTTACGGGCTCTATCACTATTCCGAAGCCATAGCCTAAGTTTTGCATCATCAAGTTCAAACTTTCCTGAAGAAGCGTTGCTTCTACGTCGGGGTTGCGCCAGGCATCATTGGCTTTCATAATGGCTATCAGGTTCTTACCCTCACGGCAGTCCAAAAAAATGTAGCTAAAAGGGTTCTCTGCTATTAATTCCTGACTGATTGGATCTGGATCATGTGGAGTGCTACTTTGGTGTTTCATCCACATACGCCTTATTTTTTCGTTCTCCAACCGCAGCCACACAACCCGTCCTCCGTGATCAAGTACTTTACATGGGAACTTGTCTGCTCCTGCGCCTCGTTTATTCTTTCGCTGAATTCTCACATCAGTATTGCGACCACCAAAAATACGGTCTAACCAGAGATTTTTATCTTCGGTCGACATATCAACTTTTATATCTCGCGATATAAAAAAATCACCTTGTATTGTCTCAGCAGGACAGTAAGTGAAGTTGTAAAGGGCATAGCTATCCATAGACAGTTGTTTTGGATTGAAAAATAAAACGTTAATTAGCATCTTACAAAGACTATGCCAATACTCTGATCCTTCCACTTCGTACTGACATATTGTCACGTAGTTGTGAGTCTTTTACATCTTTTTTTATTGTTTCTGAAAAGATTCTTGCCTTTTTCTTGTTCGATTGGGATTTATTTCCTACCTTTGCATCCAGAATTTAATCCTTAAATGTTAATTATATGAAGAAGACGATTATTCCAGAAGACAATTCTGTCGAGAGTATCAAAATACGTGAGCGCATTATACGTGACTTCTATCGTGAGTGGAAAGAAAAGAATCCATCACAGCGAAAGTACAATCTTTCTTTGAAAGAATATATCAATATCCGTATGGTGTCCATTGTTGAGACAAGTGAACATGCGGCAAAGACTTACCTTTCAACTATTGCCGTGCTACAACTCGATGCCATTCTTATGGGGGCGACTAAAGTATCTGTCAAAAAGACAAAGCCTGGCAACCGAAACCAGAAGCCCTTTGAGAAAATGATGATTATGGAGTATGATGTGGCTTTCATTGGGAAGGTAAAAATGACCGTTGGTATTCGGCGCCGCACCCATGAGAAGATTCAATATTGTATTACAGCTATACAAACCACCTAACAGAAAAGGCATCCTCGACGGATGCCATATTCTTGCCCCTCATGCGTGGAGGAGGGCTACATTTTCATGTGATGCTATGCGGGCGGGGACTTCGCACTACCCATATACATCGTCCTCTCACGACTTACTTTCTGGGTGCAAAGATAAGCTTTTTTCTCTTATCTTCCAAACTTTTGGGCTCTTTTTTGCAGATTTTTCACTCCAAAGACTTTATTTACAAATTATTTCTTTAATTTATTCTTCCTAACTCCCTCTATCTCAAGTAACAAGGCGTATAGTAGAAAACCGACTCTTCCTTATACAATTTCATCGAAAGTTCGTCAAATAAAAAAGCCGCCTCGAAGGGTGGCTTTAAAAACGGGGCAGGGTCGATAAGGGCTTACCCCCACGCGGAAAATACCGGATTAGTCATTTCTGACGCTGCAAAGATAAGAAGAATTTCAGTAACTTCCAAATAATTCTGCATTTATTTTTGTTTTTTTGCCCTTATCTTTGGTAATCTCGATTATTTTTTGTAACTTTGTAGGCAGATAGAGAGGTGGTATCGGCCACGAAAATAACCCTAATTATTCACCATTTAAAACATCAGAAAATTATGAACAAGACGGTAAAGACGATCCTTCAGGCGATCAGTTACATCATCACCCTCATCCTCGGTGCAGCCGGGGGCACGATGGTGTAAAAAAGTAAAAAAGTAAAAAGGTAAAAAAGTAAAAGACTTACGAACGCCATGGAAAACCAGAAAGGCTTCAAAATCTCTCAGTACACCTGCGCGGTGTTGCTCATCGTGAGCAGCATCGCGCTGGTGGCGTATCAGGTGGTCAAAATCGACGACGTGGCTGGCGGACTGCTCTATTATGTGGCTCAGTCGTTCCTGCTCGCTGGCTCGATCTTCGGACTGGATCAATACATCAGAATTATTAACAAACATTACCATGAAAGAGAATCAAAATGACATGAACGCAATCGACGGCGTTCGCTTATCACCTCACTTCCGATTGGGCGAGTTCCTGAATCAGAACAAATACCCCGAGAACATCCCCACGATGCAGGTTGTGGCAAATCTGACCTATGGCTGTCACCAGCTGCTGGAGCCTGCGCGGCTCATGGTGGGGCCGATTATCATTAACTCGGGTTTCCGTTGTGAGGCCGTGAATCGCCAGGTGGGCGGTGTCCGCAATTCCCAGCACCTTGTCGGTCAGGCTGCCGACATCCGCCCGAAGGACCCTGCGCAGTTCCAGACGCTGGTGGAGTTCTTCAGGAAGTGGGAGTACACCGACCAGCTGCTGACGGGCAACGGCTGGCTGCACATCTCATGGAACCCTTTCGCCCAGCCCCGCCACTACATCCGCATCGGTTACTATCGATGATTTTTGCAACTCGGGGCCAGGCCCCAGCGCTTAGTTTTGGGGCCTGACCCCAGAGTCAAATGAATACTATATTTGCAAATGCATGCATTTTCATCTTAACGGATGGTTTTTCCAGCTTATTTGTTTGGAGTATTTGATTCTTTTTTCATACTTTTGCACTCGGTAAAACTATTAATAACTATAATCGAGATTGAAATGAAAAAAGCATTATTCCTTCTTTCCCTGCTGGTATCGGGAAGCTTGTCGTCCTATGCCCAGGAAGCAACGAAAATCGAGGCCGAGGCGGCTAAGTACGCTGATTGTAAACTGATTGAAGACAGTAAATATTCGGGGGGAAAGGCCCTGGAGCTTACAGACGAAAGTGCCAAGATAACCTTTACCTACAACGCAGCTGAGAGCGGCAAATTCACCCTCTATGTCTGCTATGATGCCCTCTATGGCGCCAAGGTCGTCAATGTCACCGTCAACGGAGCTACTACGAACCTGCAGACGGGCGACAAAGTGCTTGAGGAGGCTGAGGCTGGTACCTTTATTATGAAGAAAGGTGAAAACACGATTGAGATAACTCCCAACTGGACTTGGTTCCGTATCGACTATATCAGTATCGCCAGCGGCAGCTCTGCAGCCGTCGAGTTTAATATCTCCGATAAGCCTGTTGATGCCAAGGCCTCTGATGCTGCCAAGAAGGTCTACACTTTTCTGTGCGACAACTTCGGCAAGAAGACGGTGTCGGGTATCATGACGGGCGACATGACGACTGCCAACGGCGACGTGACCAAGCACGAAGATGTACAGGCTGTCTATAAGGCTTCTGGCAAATATCCTGCCCTTGTGGGCTTCGACTTCATGAATGCTACTGGCAAGGAAGAGGAAACCTCATGGTACAAGGAGTATACCAATGCCTCGATAGAACTGGCCAAGGACCTCTATAAACGTGGCGGTATCCCTGCCTTTACCTGGCATTGGCGCGACCCGAGTCGTGCGACGAATGCCTTCTATGCCAACAATCAGGATCAGACGCCGTGCACCTTCAAAATCTCGTCGGCCATGAATGCTGATGGCAGTTGGAACACGTCGTCGAGTGCCTATAAGAATATCATCAAGGATATCCATACCATAGCCGACTACTTCCTGGCCTTGCAGCAGTCGGGCATTGCCTGTATCTTCCGTCCGCTCCATGAAGCCAGCGGAGGCTGGTTCTGGTGGGGGACCGACGGGGCTGAGCGCTGCGCGAAGCTTTACCAACTGATTGTCGACGAGATGACAGGCGTGAAGGGCGTACATAATGTCATTTGGGTATGGAATCCCTGTACGGTCAATGACAAAGACTGGAACCCGGGTGAGTCATACTATGATGTCATCGCCATCGATATCTATAACAACAATTTCGACTACTCCAGCAATTATGCCGCATTCGACAAGCTGAAGACCCTCTCAGAAGGCAAGAAGCTCATCGCTCTCTCTGAGAACGGACCAATCCCTGATGTCGACAAGGAGTTTGAGGAAGAGGCTGTATGGTCGTGGTGGATGCCTTGGTATCAGTCGTGGAACGGTAAATTCGTCGACAAGACCAGTTCGGCTGAGTGGACGAAGTGTATGAACGACTCCCGTGTGATAACGCTTGAGGATCTATCACAAGGCTGGGGAACTTTCGTAGATACGGCCATCCGTTCTCTCCAGAGTGAAGAGCCTGCCGACAACAAGATCTTCGACCTCCAAGGGCGGCGGCTGGCAAAAGTTCCCTCCAAGGGCGTCTATATCATAAACGGAAAGAAATATATCAAAAATTGACAAACAAAATTCAAGGCCTGCAGATATGCAAGCCTTGAATGCTGTTTTGGGGGCGTTAATGGTATTACAGTTTGAAGCCCAGGCCGCTGAGCCACTGGAAGAGCGTGTTGCGCTCAGAGGCTTCCCAGGAATCTATGGCATCGTTGTGGGTTCCATCCTTAATATAGAGAATCTGGCTGTTCGCGCCCAACTTGTCGTCGGGAATACGGTTGCCGGTCCAAGGATCCTGCATGCCATAGACGAACATCATTTTGCATTCAGAATTCTTGATGCCGTCGAGCACTTGACGCATGTAAGCTCCTTTGTCGTAAGTGACGCCATCAGGGGAAGAGTCATAGTGTACAATGATGGCCGCTTTCTCCTTATCCGACAGCAGGTCGTCGACCCATCCTGTCGTTTTAATAACCGAGCCTAACTCTATACTACTATGAATTTCGAACGGATCTGTACGCTGAGGCTTCACTTCATCTGCACGGGTCTTACCTTCTGTCAGGTTGCTGTAATCCTTCGTATCAGGCTCCAGGTCGTCCACATAGTCCTGACGGAGCTCGTAGTCGAAATCATCCTCACTTTCGTATTTTGTTTTAGCATCAGCCAAAATATAGGTCAGGAACTTTTCTGCACTGTCGCCTTCCTTGGGCACCAGAGGCTCCCAGAGGCTATAGTGCACATACGACATCTTTTGCCAGTAATTATTAAAAAGTAATTTCAGTAAGTCTAAGCGTATATTCTCTTCATCCATGCCTTTATATGTGGGATTGTCCTTGAGGTAAAGTTTCACAGCTTCCTGCTGCAGGGTCTTGTTACCACAGTAAGCGCGGAAGGCTGCCTTCACTTTCTCATAGCGGTCACCCAGGGCATCGGCACTCAGGATATGGTTGTAGGCACCCGTCTCACTCAACGTGAGCATGAAGGGCGCACAGAAAGGCACATAGGCATCCATTTCGCCAGGATATTCGTAAGCATAGTAGGCGGTGGTCATACCGGGCTTGCTGACACCAGTGGCGAGCCATTTGCCCTGGCCGACGATGCCGCTCTTCTTGATGGCAGATACGATGGTGTGCAGGTCGGTAGAATTCTGCTTGGCAGACAGGTATTTCCACTTGTTGGTGAATCCCTCAGGGAGTGACCATCCGAAATAGCGGTGCTCCACCTGCAGGCAGTTGGCCTCAAGCACGTCTACCAGTGTAGGTTCCATGATACTGTCCAGACGGTTCTTGTAGTCCTGGGCACTGCCTAAAGCATACCCCTCGGTCAGCAACACGGTGGGGCGGTCCTTGCCGGCCACGGTGAGCACGCATTGCTGCTTGAACCACCCTTTCGAGGGGTCGTTGTGGTCGATGTCCTGCTTGTAGTTGAAGAAGTATGCCGTCTTGGTGAAGAACTGCTTTGTGTTTCGATTATATTTGTGTACCATCTTGAAAGGCTTCACGTCGGTCACCTTATCGATGGCCTTCAGGGCATCGACGATGTTCTGGTCGAAGTCGGTGGCGGTGGGCACCTTGGTATTGAACTCATTCTCTGGCAATGTCAGCCCAGGTCCCACTTCTATCGTGTAAGTTTCCTCGCCAGGAGTAGGATCAGCGTCACCTTGGCTGTCGTCGGGGCCAGGAGCAGGATCAACGGTTTCTTTGTTGTTGTCCTTGTCGTCATTATCGCTGCTGCATGAGGTCAGCGACATACCAAGACCGCAGGTAAGGATGGCGGTCAGTATCCAATAATTAATCTTTTTCATTTTAAATGAGGTTTTATATATTGCATATTAAACATGTCGAACGGGTAGCAATCCTGCTATCCGTTCATTGACATAAGGAATTCTTCGTTCGAGCGAGTGGCAACCAAGCGGTCGCGGATGGTGTTCATGGCCTCGATGGGGTTCATTTCTGCTATGAACTTGCGGATGATCCACATGCGGTTGAGCGTGGTCTCATCATGCAGCAGGTCGTCGCGACGAGTAGAAGAGAGCACCAGGTCGATGGCAGGGAATATACGCTTGTTGGACAGGGAGCGGTTGAGCTGGATCTCGGAGTTACCAGTACCCTTGAACTCCTCGAAGATCACCTCGTCCATCTTAGAGCCTGTGTCGACCAGAGCGGTGGCGATAATTGTAAGCGATCCGCCGCCCTCGATATTACGGGCAGCACCGAAGAAGCGCTTGGGCTTTTGCAGGGCATTGGCATCGACACCACCGGTGAGCACCTTACCTGAGGCAGGAGCCGTGGTGTTATAGGCACGGGCCAGGCGGGTAATCGAGTCGAGGAAGATGACGACATCGTGGCCGCACTCCACCATGCGCTTGGCCTTCTCGAGCACGATACCGGCAATCTTGACGTGGCGCTCGGCAGGCTCGTCGAAGGTAGAGGCGATGACCTCTGCATCGACGGTGCGGGCCATGTCGGTAACCTCCTCAGGGCGCTCGTCGATGAGCAGCATCATGATATAAGCCTCGGGGTGGTTGGCAGCGATGGCGTTGGCAATATCCTTCATCAGGACGGTCTTACCAGTCTTGGGCTGTGCGACGATGAGCGCACGCTGACCCTTACCGATAGGCGAGAAGAGATCGACGATACGCACGCTGGGATTAGTCGTAGCCTTGTCACCGCAGAGGGTGAACTTCTCCTCGGGGAAGAGCGGTGTCAGATGTTCGAATGCCACACGGTCGCGCACCTCCGAGGGCTGACGGCCATTGATCATCTTGACGGAGGTAAGGGCGAAGTACTTCTCGTTCTCATGTGGCGGGCGCACGCAGCAGTCCACTACGTCGCCAGTCTTCAGACCATACTTCTTGATCTGCTGGGGCGACACATAGATATCGTCGGGCGATGAGAGGTAGTTGTAGTCTGAACTGCGGAGGAATCCGTAACCGTCTGTCAGGCACTCCAGTACGCCGTTCCCTTCGATCAGATCCTCGAAATCGTACTTGGGCAGACTGGTCTGCTGACGGGCAGGCATGACGGGATCGCCGGCCAAGGGTTGCTGTACCATCGGACGGTCGAAGATGTCGAGTGTAGGACTGGCAGCCTGGTCTTCGATAGGGATATCGAGGATGGTGATGAAGTCGGTACCGTCGCCAGGATCGCCCATCCAGACACCATCTTCGTCGACCTCGTCGGTTTCGGCGCTAATGGCGGGAGCCTGCTCCTTGCGTGTAGACATCTTCTCGCGTAGCTGGGCGATGGCATTGGCAGCATCCTCGTCGGGAGCGCTCTCGAAGTTGGCAGCCTCGGGAATAACCTCCGACATGTCGCCGGCGTCGGCATCGCTCTCCTCTGGGGCAGCCTGTGCTTCTGCAGCTGTAGCAGCTGCCTCTTCAGCCTCTTTCTCAGCCTTGCTTTTACGACCACGCTTCTTGGGAGCCGGCTCCTCGGCAGGAGCTTCGGCTACAGGCATGTCGCTGAAGAGTGAGGGCGTCTCAACGGTCTTCTTCTTACGATTAGACTTGCTGTCGAGATTCTCACCATCTTCACCCTTGACGGTGTAAACCTTGCTGGTATCTTTTTTGGCGATACGCGTCCTTTTCTTCTTGGGAGCTTCGTCGACGGCACTATTCTCGGCAGCCTTGTCGAGAATGGCGTAAACGACGTCTTCCATCTGATCGTTAGGGGTAACCTTAATACCCAACTGGTCTGCTATACCCACGAGTTCGGGTATATCCATAGATTCTAATTCTTCTT
>JAEEGJ010016416.1_pt1 | contig 16994 bp, 15 predicted proteins | sample 8958761 | NCBI WGS metagenome assembly JAEEGJ01 (sample SAMN16246546, study PRJNA631951) | gut metagenome | biome: gut microbiome; feature: rumen; material: RS-attached | host: Bos | place: Iran: Karaj | collected 2018-10 | reverse complement strand
AAACATTTTTTTCTCAAACAAAAAGTATTGTCACTAAAATCATAGTAACCATTCGGCTTTATCGGGTTATATCATTCTTCTTTGATTTAACGTGTAAAAACTTCGTAAAAGGAATAAAAACGCCGTATTTAAGCCATTTAGTGTTTTGCTACATAACAGAAAGCCTACACAAGCATTTTATCAGATACCCAAAAAATCAGGCTTTAAGCTTATTATTTTGTAACCTACCTATAACATTTTACACAAATTTACATCATTTTTAGACCACATCAAAACATAAAGAAAAGCCCCTAAAATCAAGGCTTTTAACCTGATTTCAAGGGCTTTGAGATTCTTATTAAATTGGCTTAAATTATTTAAGGGTAACCTTAGCGCCAACTTCTTCGAGCTGCTTCTTAGCTGCCTCAGCCTCATCCTTAGAAACGCCTTCCTTAAGTACCTTGGGAGCTGACTCAACAGCTTCCTTAGCTTCCTTAAGACCAAGACCTGTCATTTCACGAACAACCTTGATAACCTTGATCTTGTCTGCGCCAACTTCGGTAAGCTCTACGTTGAACTCTGTCTTCTCCTCAACTGCTGCTGCGGGACCAGCTGCTACAACTGCTACGCCTGCTGCTGCAGAAACGCCAAACTCTTCTTCACAAGCCTTAACTAAATCATTAAGCTCTAAAACGGTCATGCCCTTGATAGCATCGATAAATTCCTGATTTGTCATTTTAATATCCTCCGATTATGATAATATTTCTTTGTTTTCTCTGACTTTAAAAAGTCCTTAACTGTGCCTGAAGCTGTACCTATGCGATACGCAGGCGGTTTCTTTTTTGTTTCTCAATTATGCCTCTGCGTTCTTCTCTGAAATCTGCTTGATAACACGAGCAAGATTTGCGATAGGAGACTGGAGACTGCCGAGCAGTTTGGAGATGAGAACTTCTCTTGAAGGGATGGTAGCGATAACCTTGCAGCCTTCCTCATCATAGTAGGTACCGTCGATAACGCCTGCCTTAAATGTAAGCGCGGGAACGGTCTTCATCACCTCGGCAATAATCCTTGCAGGAGCGGTAGCGTCTTCGCTGCTGAAAGCCACTGCTGTAGGTCCGTCAAGAACCTTATCAAGCTGAGCGTAATCGGTTCCTTCGAAAGCTCTCTTTAAGAAGGTGTTCTTGTATACTTTGTATACAACGCCTGCTTCTCTGAGCTTCTTACGGAGCTGAGTATCCTGCTCAACAGTGATACCGCAGTAGTTAACAATAACGGCAGCTTTAGCCCCTGACACATGTCCCTTTATCTCTTCGATAATGGGGGCTTTGAGTTCAACCTTTGCCATTTTGTTTTCCTCCTTTTACCATTTTGCAAATGTTAAGGAAGCTATTAAAAAAGCTTCCCCGACCAAAAATCAGGAAAGCTGTAAATATCTATAGTATTACATCAATCCCTCGGCAGGCGTCTGAACGACTTACACCATAGGTACCTGCTGTCTTCGGTCATGCTGTTTTCACAACAAATGATACTATATCACGGATTATTTAATTTGTCAACATATTTTTTTACTCAAGCAGCTTCTGCCTTAAATAGGCCCGTCTGTAAGACTGATTCAGCTCCTCTGCTTTTACCAGATATTCCTCTTTTTCGGTTCCCTCGAGCTTTTCCAGAAGCATTGCGTTGTAGAGATTTAACCGGTCGGTCTCTTCATCATAGGTATAAACCTGGGAAGTACCGTCCTCAAAGTCGATGGTTACATTTCCCTTGTCGTCTATGGTCCAGGAACCCTTTACCGGGAGGCCTCCCACAAGAAACCGGGATGTCGCATTTCTTCCGTCAAACTCCAGCACAAAATATATCCTTTTGTCGGTATAGAAGCCCTGCGGCCCCTTAAAGGAAATCTTATAGGTCAGAACGCAGGCGAGTATGATGAGCGGGATGCCTATTGCCAGTGCAAGGATTATCTGTACTGATTTTTTGTGTATCCCGGTCGGGACTACTTCGTTTACGTAATGCTTTTCCTCTTTGGGATCTATCTGTTTTCCGCAATGGGGACAGGAAGCGGAATCCTCGCTTATTGACTTTCCGCATCCGTTACATAATATCAAAGCCATAATTAAAGTTTGTTAGGATCGATACCTATTATAAGATCCACGATCAGCTTGTTGGGATCGTCGGGATCGTTCAATGTGCAATTGTAAAGAGTGGTAATGGGATGTAAATTCCTTGTTTTGATATAAGAATAAAGCTCTTTAATGCTTTGTTCAATACTGGAATCTTCTCCGGTATGATGCAGCCTTACGGCATTAGTCAGCAGGAACTCCGGTTTGAAACGATAGCCGGGAAGCTGTCTTTGTCTTATAAGGACTTCATGGGAAACATCCTTATCCAGGGGAACAAGGATCTCCATATCTAAGAGTGTTCCTTTTTCGGTCTGTTCAGCACCGAAAACCGTTTGTACCGGAGGATGAACCATATGAGCGCCAAACTCCGTTATCAAATTAAAAATCTCGTCTTTTTTCTTGAGATTTGTAGCTTCGTCCATTTTTCCGCGGTAAGAAAGGACATTTTTCATTTGAAGAGTCATTTCTTCTTTAATTTCCATCAGTTACTCCGTTCTCCTGCCGTTAAGGCGGTATAATATTTTATCTTAAACTTTCCCTCACAGTTGTGAAGGTTTAAATACATAGCTATTATGCCATTTTTTTAATGTCGTGTCAAATAAAATATGGACTTTGTGTTACCGTTGAAGGTTATTCTTCGGTCCTGACACAGTTCCTGCCGTCGGACTTAGCCTTATAGAGGGCCTTGTCCATACGTTCAAACGCCATGTTGAAATCATCGTTCTTAACGATTTCGGTGACACCGATACTGGTTGTTATCTTGCCGGCCACCTTAAAGTCATCCGCTTCGATCTTATCCTTGATCTCCGAAGCATATTCCTTAGCTTTTTCAAGATCTGAATCATAGCATACAGCAACAAATTCTTCTCCGCCCCATCTGCCGACAACCGCATTCCGGTTTTTAAAATAATGCCGGATCAGATATGCGAAATGCTTTAAGGTCATATCACCGACAGCATGTCCGAAGGTATCGTTTACCGTTTTGAAGAAATCAATATCGAACATCATGAGGGAGATTTTCCTGTCGGTACGGTGGATGATCTCGATCGCGTTATAAATCTCGGTTTCTATTCTGCCGTGATTGAACACTTCGGTAAGGGCATCCTTTAAAGCAAGCTCCTCATATTTCTTAAGGGTTGACATGAGCTGGACGGAGTTCTCGTTGATATCCTGTACCATGAAGACATAACGGAAGTCTTCCTCTGCGTTGTTGGTCTCTGCACGGGAGAAGGTCAGCTTAACCCAGATAAATTTCCCCTCGAGATTCTGCATGAGGCAGTCGAAAGAGGAAGTACGTCCCGGCATAAGGTGTGACTTCAGATATTCTGGATCCGTTCTTTCAAGGAAAGTTGCCCTGTCATCAGGCCAGATCATATTGACGATCATGAGCCTCCATTCGGAGTACTTAATGCTTGAATGCACCGTATCATCGGAAATCTCGGTTATGCTCAGGCTGCTTGTGGAATCCTTGAACAGATCGATGTACATGGAGAACAGATAGGTGTTCTGGATGGTCGTAACCTTATCGTTCGTAAGGAAATCCTGCATATATTCGCTGTTACCAAGCTCGTCCAGGATAATAATATAATAATTTTCATCGATAGGATATATCGTCATCTGAACGGCGTGAGGGGTATCGTTTTCCAGGATTTTCAGACGTTTGCTGTATTTCCCGGAGAACTTGCCGTAGGTGGGTACGAAAACCTGATAGTTTTCGGTAATCTTATCGATTTTCCCGCTTAAGTGGAACCATAGCTTCTCTATCAGATCATGATAGCTTCCGCCCTCTTCCAAAAAGGCGTCAAACAAGCCGCCTTTTTTTATGGTTTTATAGGTATCGGCATTTACATCCACCAAAAGCAAAGCATCCACGTTTTTTGCGATAAAACTATCGATATCTTCTTTTGTAAAGCTTTCGATATTCCTTTCCATAACTTTTCTCAGCCTCCGTTATGATACTTTTGCCGGTTAATCCCGGCTACCTGCTTTTATTACAATTATACGTTCATACGATCGGGATTGTCAAGAAATTTTACCGAAGTATCGTAAAGACTATCCCTTTAGGATACTGTTTAAAGTATTTAAGACTTTCTTTTTATCCCCGCTCCATTCGGGAGCTATAAGAAGCTTTTTGTCTCCGTCCCCGGTCATACGGTGTATGACCATGTCTTCGGGAAGGAGCGTCAATGCATCCTTTACGAGTAAAGTGTATTCCTCAAGGGTAAGGCATCTGAAAACGCCTTTTGCGGATTCTTCGGCAAGATCGGTGTTTTTCAGCACATGGAGCAGTTGCAGCTTTATGCCGGTTGAACCTCCGGCGCCGACATATTTTACCGTCTCCAGCATCTCCTCCCGGGTTTCGAAGGGAAGACCGAGGATTACATGTGTTATGACTTCAAGTCCCCTTGAACGTAGTTCCTTTACCGCGTGGTCATAGACTTCAAGAGGATAGCCGCGCCCTATATATTCTGCCGTTTTTTCGTGTATGGTCTGGAGACCGAGCTCCACCCACACCGGTTTTTGGCTGTTTATCTCTTCAAGGAGATTCAAAACATCTTCACCCAGACAGTCGGGACGAGTTGCGATGGAGATGATACGGACATCGGGATGCTTTACCGCTTCCGTATACACCTTCCTTAACCTGTCTATAGGGGCGTAGGTGTTGGTAAAAGCCTGAAAGTAAGCGATGTACCCCTTAAAATCTTTCGAAAGCTTGGCAGCGACTCTTTTTTTACCCGCCTCAATCTGTTCCGTAACGGAGAGCGCGGAGCTTTCCGCAAAGTCTCCCGAACCCAGTCCCGAGCAGAATATACAGCCCCGACTTCCTAAAGTCCCGTCCCTGTTGGGGCAGGTAAAGCCTGCATTTATCGCGATCTTGTACAGCTTACCGCCGTACTTTTTCCGTATGTATTCGTTAACTGTGAGCTGTCTCAATCGTATGCTTCCTTTCTTTAGATACAAGAAGCTTTAACCTGTCCGATTACGAAGGTTTCCCGGTACTTACAGTATTCCCTTTTCTTTCAGGGCGCGGATAGTATCCTCAGGGTTGATGAAGAGTATGCCGAGCCCTCCCATTTCGTTCCATTCGCGGATGTTTTTGGAGAAATCGTCGATCAGAACACAGTCTTTACCGGTACAGAAGTTCTTTTTTTCGGCGCGAAAAACGGTGTTTATCTTGATATCTTTGGAAAAAAGCCTGCGCATCCATTTGACCTTGTCCTCCGAAGCAGTGTCGATACCGCGTTTCGGTCTGGGCACGCCGGTCAGGATCTCGCAGCGGTCACCGTATTTCTCGTAAACTGCGTCAAACATTTCTTTAGAGCCGGAGATGGGCTCAAGCATGTCGTAAAAATGTCCTGCGTCCTTTACCTTTCCCCACATGACATCTTCCATTGCCGCACTCCGATCCGGGGCATCCTGGGCGATGGGGACAAGTCCGCATATCTCCCTGATACCTCTGTCAAAATCAGCCAGTACTCCGTCCATATCAAAATAGATCTTTTTTATCTCAATGTTTTCCATATACATATCTCCTGCAACTATCCTTGATAAATAAGGTTTTTCGTTTCGCATTGTCTATACCTTAAGCGATGTCGTTAAGTTAGCATTATTGAGTTAAGGTCATTAAGTTAGTGTCATTAAGTTAGTGTCATTAAGTCAGTGTCATTAAGTCAGTGTCATTAAGTCAGTGTCATTCTGAGCGAAGCGAAGAATCTTAAAACCTCATATCGTAATATACCACATTTTTGAGGGATTGGCAAATGAAGTTTTGAAGAGGGTTTATACCAAAATATGATTGACTTAATATATTAAACATGATATTATTTTAATGAATTCAAAAACAGTGAAAACAAATTCATTAAAATCGGGGTGAGTGAAATGTTTATAGGTAGAAAAGAAGAACTCGGGCAATTATGCAAAGCTATGAAGCAACAGAATAAGGCATCTTTGGTGTATGGCAAGAGACGTGTCGGTAAGACCAGGCTTATAAAAGAAGCTCTGAAGCTTCAGGATTGTAAATTCATATACTATGAATGTATAAAGGCTACTATCAGAGAAAATATAGATGCACTTACGAAAATGCTTTTAGATGAGAAACTTCTTGCTTTTTCGGCGTCTTTTGCATCCTTTCGGGATTTGTTTAAGTACCTGACGAATCTGAATGAAAAAATTGTAGTGGTTATTGATGAATATCCTTATTTAAGTACATTTGAAAAGCCTGAAACGGTTGATTCTGTATTTCAGAATATAATAGACAGTCTGCTGGGCAATCTGCATCTTGTTATTTCAGGTTCGCAGATCAGTATAATGAAAGGTCTGATGAATGAGGGAAATGCACTGTATGGGAGATTCGGTCTGGTTATCCGGTTGAGAGAACTTTCTTATATAGAGGCTGCAGAGTTCTATCCCGAGAAAAGCGTTTATGATAAGGTAGCTTTCTACAGCACATTTGGTGGATCACCGTTCATTCTTCAGGAAATCAATAATGAAGAATCTTTAGGGCAGAACATCGAGAGAACTATATTAAATGAGAGCAGTCCGGTAAATCTCTATGCATCAAACCTGCTTCTGACGGATTATTCCAATGCCGTAAATGCGGAAAGAATACTGGCCGTATTGGGAAACGGGAAAAAAAGATACAGCGATATAGAAAACAAGCTTTTTACAAATAATAACGGTAACCTTGCAAAACAGCTGAAAACACTTCTTGATACAGAACTGATCAGTCAGAACGTCCCAATAAACAGGATCAACGATGCTAAAAAGAAGTACTATAAAATAGATGATAACCTGCTCCGTTTTTATTATACATATGTATACCGAAATAGGAGTTCATTGCAGATTCTGGGAAGTCATACATTTTTTAAGGAAATGATTGAGCCTACTTTATTATCGGAATATGTTCCTCACAGATTTGAAGAAATGTGCAGACAATACTTTGGAATATGTGCAAAAAAAGGGTTATTACCCGGAATAACAAATATTGGGACATATTATTACGATGATCCTGTAAGAAAGAAAAACGGAGAGTTTGATGTTGTGCTTCAGTTTGGAACGGATTATGAGCTTTATGAAGTAAAGTACCATAAGAAAAAAATGTCCTTAAAAGAGGTTCTGGAGGAAATTGCCCAGATCGGAGATATACGAGAGATAAAAGTTCGAAAGATTGGGTTTATATCTGTTAATGGATTTGAGAAAAAGGAAGAAGGTTATGCTTATTTCGCAGGGGATGATTTATTTTTGGGGGAAGATAAAAAAAATATTGACATCCAATAATTTTTGTGATATTATTCATTTCACGCTCAGTTGAAAAAATAAAATTTTCAAGCTGATGTATTGGAATTAATGAGCAAACGACTATTCACGGGAATAGTATGCCCATTTATAGTTCCGGTACATCAGCTTTTTTGCTGTACCGAAAATTTGGATCAATGTACATTTCAACTGAATACTGCCCACGACGGGGTGCAGCGGAGTGCTGGCCGTAGGGAAGCAGGCGATGATATGAGCATGCCAAGCGGGCCGCAGGGCGGAGATGATACCCAAAGGTGTAGATTGGGGTCAGACTCCACAAAAGGAGCTGATTTCTTACAGAAAAGAGGTACAGCAAATGACAAAAAACATGATGAAATTAGGATACGGAACATTATCAAATATCGCTTCCATTAAAATAAATGATCCTGGCTTTAAAAGCTATAATCTTCTCAACGGAATGGAAGATACAACCGATATGGTTGACAGGTTAATCAGTGCAGCGTCAATCCTTCCGGCAGAAACATTCTTGGGAATGCAGATGGCTTTAGATAGTAACGGTGAAGCAACCGGATATGTCTTTTCGGGTAAGGATACAAAGGTTACTAAAGAAGATTACGCCTGGATATATTCAGACTGGGCTGAAGTAAATTGTATTCCGGAGGGTGATTGGGACCTTGACTCGGGAGACCGGAAGATGTATGCCCTTAAATTCAATAAAGGAATTGACCGATCAGGCTTTGAAAAGACCGCTCCGGGTTCATACGGGAACACTCGTTACAAAGAGTATAGGGAATCGCTTTCCAACCTGCAAAGTTACCTTTCTGCTTTAAGAAAGGTAATGTCTGAAACAGGTGCTATGATGAGGCTATTCACCGGAAAAGACTGTATAAACGGTGGAGGATTCGGTTGTATTTTTCTCTGTATGCCTTCGATGATATCTCTGAGGGTCAAAACTGCTATAACCATGGCATTCCCCGGTTCGGAACTTATAGATGCCGAAGATCCCCGATTGGAAACTTACAGAATATCAACACCGGTTATCAAAGAAAGCATGATCTGGTTGCTCCAGATGTTTTCATACGATGAAGAAAAAATGGGTAACGACAATCAAGGTTACTATGATTATGATGATCTATTCTACAAAAATGTATATCATGAATCATATGATAATGATTACGTTGATGAATTTGATGAGGGATATACTCTACGTGATGATGACGTTGACACCTTCGAAGAGTATATTGATCTAAAAGATCCGAACACCGGAATTGCAGATCTTGAGTTCAGTATTAGAACCTACAACTGCCTAAAAAGAGCCGGCATAAATACTGTTGGAGAGCTTCGCAAGAAAACCTACGAAGACCTGACTCACATAAGGAATCTGGGTAGGAAGTGTATAGATGAGATACGTGAGAAGCTCGGGGGATTTCCTGAATCTGAAGCAGAAGCAGAGACGATAGAAAGCAAGCACAGCTATGCGAATATGCTTAATGAACTGATAGGTCTCGAAGATGTCAAGGAGCAGGTAAAGAAAATAACGGCATTTGCCAGAATGAAAAAGGATCTGCCCCAAAATCTCAAAGTTCCCGTGGCTTTGAATATGGAATTTGTCGGTAAACCAGGTACCGCAAAAACGACCGTGGCCAGGATCATGGCAGGTCTGCTATGTGAGGTCGGGCTTCTCAAAAGTGCGGACATAGTTGAAGTCGGAAGATCGGACTTAGTAGCCAAATATGTAGGGCAGACAGCTGTAAAGGTTAAGGAAGTGTTCGCCAAAGCTGAAGGCAAGCTCCTGTTCATTGACGAAGCCTATTCCCTCGTGGATTTTTGGGAAGGTGAGTTCGGCGACGAAGCAATCAATACCATAGTTCAGGAAATGGAGAATAGAAGGGATAAGACAGTTGTGGTCTTTGCAGGTTATCCTGACAAAATGGAAGACTTCTTCTCGAGAAATCAGGGACTCAGATCCAGGGTTCCTTATAAGATTACCTTCAAAGATTATTCGGTCGAGGAACTTGTAAAGATCACCGAGCTTGAAGCGGGAAAGAGAGGCTTTACCATCAGTCTGGAGGCTTCTGAAAAGCTGACGGGTATTTATGAAATGGTAAAAGACGATCCAAACAGCGGAAACGGACGTTTTTGCAGGAATGTTGTTGAGGCCGCAATTCTAAACTACGCCACCAGGGTATATGGCATACCTGATACTGACGCCGAAGCCTGCAATACTGTTAAGGATTTCACTCTTACTGATAAAGATTTTGAGAGTGTAAATATGGATCAGCAGAGTAAAAACAATAAACCTATCGGTTTCCGATAGGTTTATTGGGTCAGAATCCATAAACAGGTTTATTGTAACAATGCTCCCCTTACGTTTTCACAGATTTCATGCTTTGCTTTAGGTCTTGACAAACATAGGTTTTGACTGTAAGATATAATTACTAGATTAGATTAATATTTGTGATAATGAAATTATAGATACGGAAGGAGATGATATAATATGCCTACGGATTTGCTAATTAAGGAAGTAGAAGGATTGCCACAGGACTGTGTTCAAGAAGTATATGATTTTATTATGTTTTTAAAATTCAAGAATAATATAGTTAAAAAGAAAAAAAGAACTGCAGGTGTATGGAAAAATGATAAATTCTTTATGGCCGATGATTTTGATGCAACACCGGAGTGTTTTAAGGAGTATGTATGAAATATATAATTGACACGCATATACTTCTGTGGTATTTATTTGATGCTGAACAACTTCCTGAAAACGCCAAACAGGTTATCGAAGGAGATAACGAGATATGTGTTAGCAGAGCTTCTTTATGGGAAATTGCTATTAAGCAGAGTATTGGAAAGTTAAACATCGATAAGTCGATATCTCAGATTGAGGAACAATGTAAGCTTGACGATATAGGTATATTACCAATAAGTGCTGATGATTGTGAAAGTATAAAGTTTTTAGAGAAGATTCACAACGATCCTTTTGATCGTATTATTATCGCTAAAGCTAAGAATGAAGGTTATACGATTATAACAAAAGATGAAAAAATTAAACAATATGATGTTGATACTCTTTAGGGACGAGAATCGGACGTATTAAAGAAAGACAAGAAGAAATTGCCCATATAATATTAGGAAGATAAAGAATATAATGTAACAATAATGACTAAAAAAGTCGGTCAATCTCACAGTGAAAAATCCGGAAATTAAAGAATGATTAAAACAAGCACATTTAGAAGGATTTCAAGTTTGATGGTTGACCGACTTTTTACCGGATTTTTTTGCTAAATTTATATGAACTGGCAGCAACTCCAGTAAATACAGTTTGGGAAAGTCCATAGATGGACTTTTGTCTGTATATATAGAAGTCAGCCCCGATGAGAAGAAGCTGTGGTCATATAATTTACATATGGTCCTTAGTATTCTGCGCAAAATAGAAACACAACAAGGGTAAAAGGCGAAGTATGGGTTCAGACCTGTACTTTTTTGTTACAGTAAACGACTTCCTTAATTGTCCCCTGTTAAGTTTTATTGCCAAAATGCCGATATTATTACTGCAGTATTGTAATCATTATGCACCGAAAGGATTGTCATATGGGAAAGAAATGGTCCGATATCTTGATAATAGCAGCATGTACGGTAATTGTCGGCATGTTTTTCATAAAGGGAATAATAGGAACGGGAGGAAATGTGGTCGCGGTTGAAGCATCCTCCGATACCCCGACCCCTGAGGCGGGAAATCCGTCTTCGTCACCTTCACCCACTCCCAGGGAACTTGTGTCCGCGACTCCTACGCCTTCACCGGCTCTGACACAGACCGTGATAGCTACCCCTACGCCAATGGCTACGAGGCTTGAGGCGGCTTACTCCGGTAATTCCGTCATCGTCGGTAAGGAATATGATAAGAATAACCTTATCGTTACCGTCGTATATGATACAGGCGTAAGGGAAAACGTTACGGATTATACGGTATCAAGCGATATCATACAGCAGAACGGTCTGAATACCATTATAATAATGTATAAGGACATGACGGCTGCGGCATATATTTACGGAACCGAGCTGGTGAACATCTCCGTTTCTCCGATAAAGATGGATTACGGTCTTGGAAATATGCCGGACAAAGACGATCTTACCGTCATGGGAACATATTCCAACGGCGTGGTCGCACCCATAACGGATGATTATGAGATCTATCCGGAAAAGCTTGAAAGAGTCGGTTCAAACGCTGTTACAGTAAAATATCAGGGCAAGGAAGCGACCTGTATGGTCTATGCCAAGAAATGGGAATCCGTCCTTGCACTTAATATTTCTTACGATAAGCCGCAGATGGTAACAAACATGAAGATAAACAGGGACGATATCACCGTCATGGCCGTTTACAGCGACCTGTCGGCTGAGAGGGTTACCACCTATGAGCTTGAAAAGGAGATATATTACGATACCGGGAAGCAGCCGCTGACTGTTATCTATGGCGGAGTGAAGAAGAGCATAGATATTGATGTCATCGAGCGGTATATCGTTGGACTTGAGGCAGAGTATACCGGAAATCCCGTCATAGTCGGCAAGAAATTCCGGGATGAGGATCTTAAGGTTTACCTGCATTATGTTGACGGCGAGCTTGTAGAAACCAAGGATTATACCCTTCATACCAGGAAGATTCGGTACATCGGGAATAATGTCGTAAATATTTTCTACGGGGATAAGTTTTCCGCAGACGTAGTAATAGAGGGCATAGAGGAAAAAGATCCGGATTTCGATTATGTTTCCCATCTGTCCGTATATAACGGAAAGTATTCCATGACCATTGATACTGCCATTCCGAGATACCTGGGGGTTGACTGCCTGGTTGCGGAACCTCAGAAAAACTCTAGCATAAAGAAGGCTTACAGGAAGCTTAAGCTAAAGAAGGGAAAATATATGGTATTTTCCTATGAGTTCGAGGATCCGAATGATGAGCTTGAGCTGCCGCTTCCGGTACGGATAACCATTCCGGAGGAGTTTGATATGGATCATACCTTCCTGTATTATACGCCGAACAAGAAGAGTATCATGGGAAGGACGCCAAGGGTGATCCTGGACGACAGGACTTTTGAGTGTACCCTGTTCAAGGTAGGTACATATATACTTGTCTATTCCAAGGAACTGAATGAGGATGAGTTTGAAGAGTAGCTTTATGCCGGGGTTTATCCCGATAAGGAGTTTTTATGTTGCCGGTTATTAAACTGGGGGATCTGACCATCCCCATGTATGGCCTGATGTTTGCGGTCGGCTTTGTCATAGCCGTCGTACTGGCGGTCTTTTTGGCAAAAAAGGCAGGAGTCAGCAGGAATGACGCAATATATGCCGCGGTATACGGTGCAGTGGGTCTGTATATCGGAGCGAAGCTTTTGTATTTCTTTACAAGACTGCCGTATATCATTGAACATTCGGAAATCCTTGATCACGGGTTTGGAGAATTCCTTTCGGTAGGGTTCGGCGGCATGGTATTTTACGGAGGCCTTTTTGGTTTTGGGTTTGGCGTATGGGTTTATTGCAGGAGATTTAAGACAAATCTGCTGGATATAGCGGATCTTTATACGCCGTTGGTCCCGCTTGCGCATGGTTTCTGGCGTATCGGATGTTTCTGTGCGGGCTGCTGCTACGGGATTGAGAGCCACGGGTTCTTAAGTGTGCATTTCCCGTACAATGAAGACTTTCCGGAGCTTTGCGAGGTTCCGAGGGTACCTGTGCAGCTTATAGAAACGGGGCTGAATTTTATCTGTTTCGGAGTTCTTCTCCTGCTGTTGATAAAGAATATCCGCCTTGCGGAGAGCGAAAGGCGTCTTAAGCAGGGGCAGCTTCTTGGGATTTATCTGGCTTATTACTCGTTTGTCCGAATAATCCTGGAGTTTTTCCGCGGGGATAAGGAGAGAGGGAGCATCGGGTTCCTTTCAACGTCCCAGTTTATCGGCATCTTGCTGATCCCGGCGGCCGTTTTCTTCATCCTGGCAAAGAAAAGAAGGCCGGTTTTTTGGAAATAAATCCGATAAAAGCATAATTCGGATGCGGCTTTTTGAAGAAATTCCTGCCAAAATGAAAAAGTTTTTCAAAAACATAAAAAAACAGTTGACATTTCCCTTTTGGGGTGATATTATAATCAAGCGTGCTGAGGTTGCTGTAAAAGCATATCGGCGCTGCATGTATAGTTGCGGAGTTGCTGGAATTGGCAGACAGGCATGACTAAGGATCATGTATCGCACAGATGTGAGGGTTCAAGTCCCTTACTCCGCATTATTTTTTTCAAGGTTTATCATGTTACATGATAGACCTTTTTCTTTTGTAAAGGCTTGAAATCGTTTTGTTACCGAGGAAACGCTGAAGGCGTTTTCGAGGTGACTTTGACTCCGGAGGACCCGGAAATATGCTTTATAAAAAATGTTCAGGGCAAGATCATATCAAAATATGACAAAGATGAGTATGAAAAAAACAGTGGAGGAACCAACCTGACATCCGACTATAAATGGAGACCTTGATTTGGAATATGGGACGAATTTGGAATGGTTGTAACGAACTTCAGTTCAAGCAGGACCGGAGTTCTTTTTTTATTCAGAAAGTATGATGATTAACAATCTGAAAAGAAAGAAAAGCAAATGCAGTCGAAAGAGGGGACAAAAAATGTTTCTTGATTTCATATGCAACAAAGATTATAATCAGATAAGACAGAGAAACGCCCCCTGTCTTTTAAGATTTTACTAACAAATATGAGTTTATTCCATATGATTTCTGCCCTTTGTATGATACTATGATAATGGGTCGGAAGATTGCTTGGCAGCATAGATACGGAGGGGCACGGCATGTGGAAGGTTTTCCTGGTAGACGACGAAGAAATAATACTGAAACAGATTGAACAGACTGTACCGTGGATGGATAACGGATTTGAAGTTGTCGGCATGGATACAAATCCGGATAAGGCTGTAGCCAGGATACTTGAACTGAAGCCTGACGTGGTTTTCTCCGATCTGAGGATGCCGCAGCTTGACGGACATTCTTTTATGAGGACAATAAGAGAAGCAGGTCTTGATGTTGAATTTGTAATGCTGAGTGCCTACGGAACATTTGAGGATGCAAGAACCTTTTTTCAGCAGGAAGGATTTGACTATCTGTTAAAGCCGATGCAGATACAGGAAGTGCAGCTGGTCCTTGAAAAACTGGCAGGAAAGCTTGCCCAAAAGAGACCGTTTAAAGCAGTGACCGGGGAAAACGACGAAAATGACTCTTATTCGATCAATCCTGCGTTCCTGAAACTGATCCAGTATGTAAGAGATCGTTTTACGGAAAAACATACCCTGTCGCAGCTGTCAAAAAAGTTTGGACTAAGTGCAGGATATATCTGCAATTTATTTGCACAATGCTATAATACGACATTGACTCGCTTTGTGACCAAGGTCAGGATGGAGCATGCGGTTTTGTTAATGAAAGATAAAAGTTATTCTCTGAAAAATGTAGCGATCGAATGCGGGTATACGGACTATTTTTATTTTAACAAAGTATTCAGAGGCTATTACGGAGTCGCGCCGAGTCAGTATACAGATGATGGATCTCATAAATGGAAGGTAATATGAAAGAAAACAAACATTTCAAAACGATCGGTCTGATAATGTTTGCGATTTTGATCCCGGTGATCGTGTCGGGATTTCTTTTTGTGTTGTTCGGACATGAAAGAAAGGCTGTAAAAGTAACTGTTGCTGTACCGCATAACAAATTTGTCCGGAACTTTGACACAAATTATTATTCGGACTGGCTGCGTAAAAAGACGGGTTACGATATAGAGTTTGTAACGATTTCGGAAAGCTATGAAGAAGAGTACCTCTCGACGATGCTTCGGGCCGGAGAAGGGCGCGCAGACGCGGTTTTACTGCCCGGTGACAAGCATTATATCGACAGGAACATAATGACCTCATTTGCAAATGACGGACTGATCGAGGATCTGACCGATCGCGCGGTACCGGGAACAAGGATAAAGCTGGTACTGGACGAAGCCGAGGGCGCAGATTCGTTGAATGAGGAATTCGGCGGCCGACTCTTTTTCGTACCCAGGATCGATACCGGCAAAAAGCAGAGAAATATGCAGGTATTGTGGATCAATATCGGGTGGCTGAAAAAGCTTTCAATGCAGGTCCCGGAGACAACCGGGGATCTTAAAGAAGTGCTTACGGCATTCAGGGATATGGATCCGAACGGGAACGGTAAGCATGATGAGATACCGTTGATATCAAACAATACCGACGATCCGTACTGTAGCTGTTACTTCCTGCTCAACGCTTTTTCATATGTCGATCCGACAAAGGATCGTATTATCGGAGACAGCGAAAAAGACTTTGAAGAAGGACTGAAATATTGCAGGAATTTATATGAAGAAGGGCTGCTGTCGGATTCCTGCAACGATTACAGTATAAAGCAGGTCAGGGAGCTTGTAAATGCTCCGGACGATCTGGTCGGGGCGTTTACATCGAAAAGTATCACCGATATAGTTTATTTAAACTGCCAGGATGTTCTGGCAAGATTCATACAGGTCCCGCCTCTTAAGGGTCCGGCAGGGGAACAGAACGCGGTCGCTCTTGACAATGAGATCTTTATTGGAGGTTTCATACCTGCGAACGCAAAACACAAAGACGAAGCATTTAACCTGATGGAGTTCATGCTGTCCGAAGAGGGTTCGCTGATATCCGGCTTCGGCGAGGAAAATACGGATTGGAGAAATGCGGTAAACGGCGAGCTCTCGGGCTATGGGACAAAAGCCAGGATAACAACATTAAATTATTTAACAGGCAAGATACAGAACAAGAATTATATGGGAACAGGTCCGATGTACCTGCCGGATGAATTTTCCGACGCAGTATGCTGGAACGGCGGCAATAATATTGTCGAATATCTGGACGCCAGAGCGGTAAGGACCTATGAGCAGTTTTTCAGGGATGAAAAACTGTATGCCGGAGCCGGAAACAATAAAAACACAATGCCGGGATTGAGGGAAAAAGATATAGAAGCGTACATTTTTTACGATAGAAGAGAATAAAGGAAAACAGCTGTGATTAAAAAAGAACGGAAACCTCTGATCAGACAACTGACACTGACCGTACTGGGTCTTAGCGCCGCAATGATCTTCATGTGGTTTCTTTTTTATGCGGTCATGAACCGTATCATAATGCGTCAGGTTACGTACAGCATGGAGCATGTGTCGCAGCAGATCATCTCGGAAATGGAAAAGTCATTCCTTAATCTGGAAGAGGTTTCTTTTGCGATAAAACATGATGAAGGCGTTAAGGAGATCCTCAGACAGGCAGATCACTCGAAGGTTGTGGAATATGCAGGAAAAGTCGAAGCTAAGATCGAACAGCTGGCGCAGGACGATATGTTTGTCGATAACCTGATCGTTTACAATGCCGATGGGGATTTTTACAGATTTGCGGGAAATCTTGACAATACGAGCGTTAAATATGTAATACAGTCGGTGGAACGCGGCGGGCTGAAAAGTCAGATCAGGATCAAGGTTGAGGCGAAGAACTATATCGGTTATGTTTCGGATATTTATGATGTAAATAAAAGAATCGGCGCTGTAGTTATCCTGACGGAGGAAGCGGAGATCCACAGACTGTT
>JAEEGJ010016410.1_pt1 | contig 16998 bp, 15 predicted proteins | sample 8958761 | NCBI WGS metagenome assembly JAEEGJ01 (sample SAMN16246546, study PRJNA631951) | gut metagenome | biome: gut microbiome; feature: rumen; material: RS-attached | host: Bos | place: Iran: Karaj | collected 2018-10 | reverse complement strand
CCGAGGCTCTGGCGTGTCTTTGTTCCGGTGTTTTCTGCTTCGTCAAGATATGCAACTTTGCCGATTTCGAAAATCTTGTGCGGATAAACCGCGTTGCCAGAACTAGATTCTGCGCCGAGCAGAGAAGCAATAATCGATGGGCGCACAAACTGATAGTTTTCCGTCATCGGGTTGGAAATTTCGATAACTTTAGAACCGTCGATGTTCATGCGGTCAATATAGTCGCGCTTTGAGCCGAGATAATTGAAAATCATTTCTTGATAGCCCAAACCGACCATCAGAGTCTTTGCTTTGCGGCTGAATGTAGTAAGCTTAGAAAGGCGGCCGATTGTAAAGTCGCTCGGTTTTTCGGGCTTAAAGTTGATAAGCTCTTTGCCCATCATAATGTCTTCAATAATATCTACTTCGTGCAAAAAGTCGTTGCGGTAAGGCGGCGGCGTAACCACGATTTTTCCGTCTTTAAGTTCAGCTGTTACGTCAAGCTTTGCAAGCAGGTCAACCGCTTCTTTTTCTGTAAAGTCTGAACCCAAAAGCTTGTTTACGGCCTTAATCGTTGTTGAAGTAGTTTCCTGGAAGTAATACGGCGTTACAATTGATTTGCCGAAGCCTGTTTCATACGGGTGGTTTACCTGAACCGGCAGAATCTCGTAACCAGCGTCTTTGAAATCGCAGGCAACGATTGACGTTGAAAGCAGAAGCGAAGCCATGTCGGTTCCTGTCATTTCAACGAGCAGGTCTTTGTCGCCAACTTTTACCGCACCGAGCGTTGCGCTGTTGATAATCGGTGCCATAGACATTACTTCGCCCTTTGCGTCTGTCAAAAGCGGGAACATCTTGGCGTCTTTGAGAATCCAGCCGTATTCTTTGCCTTTCGGGTGGTCGCTCAAAATCTGGCGGCAAGTCATTTTTTCTTCGCAGCCAAGCGGAACGAACGAAGTTTTATCAGGGTCAACTGCCTGATATTTTACAGGCCAGCTGATGTTTGCAGAACGGTAAACGCCCATCGAAATTGAGCGGCGCTTGCGTCCGTAGTTCCAGCAGAGCTTTTCCTGTGTCTGAATAATGTCGAGAAGCATCGGCTCGTCAATCGGCTTGCCCGAAATGACAAAAGCAGTCATAAAAGGTCTTATGTCTTTGATGTTCGCATCAACGTTTACTACGCGGTTACCGAAATCGCAAGTCTTATCTTTTGTAGAAAGAAAAGCTGAATAATCGGCACGCTTTCCGCCGTCGTGAATTCTGAGACAGCGTGCAATGCCAGCTGTTGACCATAAGTCAGGGCGGTTTGTGTCGTTAAGCTCAATTTTAATAACACGCTGGTCTGGCGGCAATGATTCGTCCGGCTTTTCGTCAAGCTCGGCTTTTCCGCTTTCAAGACGGTTCTCTAATTTTGCATAATCATACTTTTTACCAAGCAGGTTAAAAAAAAGTTTTTCGTTGACTTCAATTTTTGGCATTAAATTGTTCCTCGTAGACGGCGGAAAACAGCTTTGTAAAAGCGCTGTTTTATTCCATAGATAAGCGCAAAACGAACGCGCTGATTAGATTATAGCGAAAATCAAGCTTATTTGTCTATGAAATTTTATATTGACATTTTTGGCATTTTTGTTCAATATAAAGCTGTTTGCGACATTTCTTTAGATATTGTCGATTTGTTTGCTATCAAATACGGGGTAAATATGGCTGTAAAGATTATTGGAGCCGGAAAGGCTCTCCCAGAAAAAAAAGTTTTAAACGATGAATTACCTCAAGAATTGGGAACCTCTGACGAATGGATTCGTTCTCATACGGGCATAGGCAACCGTTATGTTTGTTCTGAAGATGAAAATTCTGCTACGCTCGGTACAAATGCCGCGGCGCAGGCTTTGCTGAACGCGCAGTCAAACGGCTGTTCTGTTAAGGCTGAAGATATTGACTTGATTGTATGCTCAACCGCAACGGCTGTGCATTGGAGCTTTCCGTCAAACGCCTGTCTTATTCAGAGAGGGCTTGGCGCATCTAAGGCCGCTGTATTCGATTTGACGGCTGCTTGTTCGGGCTTTATCTATGCAATGCAGGTTGGCCGTTCTATGCTCAACCAGATGAACTGGAAACATGCGCTTATCGTCGGCTCTGAAATGCTTTCAAAGATTGTGGACTGGAGCGACCGCAGCTCATGCATTCTTTTTGGCGACGGTGCCGGTGCAGTTGCTCTTGAACGGACGGACGACGGCGCAGATACATTCGGCTCTTTCATTTTGGGGGCAGACGGTAACGGCGCAGACGTGCTCTATCTTGATTCTGAAAAGCTTAAAATACGCATGGAAGGTCACGCTGTTTATAGTTTTGCGGTTGGCAAAATGGTTGAAATAATTCAGACATTGATGGAAAAAGACAAGCTTACAATTGACGATGTTGATTTGTTTGTCTGCCATCAGGCTAATGAGCGCATTATACGCGCCGCTGCAAAGCGCCTTAATTATCCAATTGAAAAGTTTCCTATATTACTTGAAGAATATGCAAATACATCAAGTGCTTCTATTCCGATTTCGCTTGTAGATTTGGCTGAGCGCGGCATATTGAAGCACGGCATGAAAATTCTGCTGGCAGGTTTTGGTGCCGGATTAACTTGGGGAGGATGTTCACTGACATGGTAAAGTATATTTTTGCTTTTCCGGGGCAGGGCGCACAGACGCCCGGCATGATGAAGGCTGTATGCGAAAAACACGCAGAAGGCAAGGCTGTTCTTGACAGATTCAGCAAGGTTACTGGAATTGATGTTCCTGCTCTTTTGTGGAATTCTACAGAAGCCGAGCTTGCAAGAAGCGACAACAGCCAGATTGCAATTACGGCGGCTTCTCTTGCTGCTGTTGAAATATTGAAAAAATTCGGTGCAGTGCCAGCTGCGGCAGCCGGTTTCAGCTTGGGCGAATGGAGCGCACTTTGCGTTTCCGGCGTTCTGTCTTTTGAAGAAACAGCTTATGCCGTAAAACGACGCGGCGAAATCATGCAGGCTGTCTGTGAGCAGATTGCAGCAGAATCTCAGGGTAATGCACCTGGAATGGCGGCATGTATCGGACTTACTCCGGAAGCTGTAATTGAAGCTGTTAAAGGCTTAGACGGTGTTTTTGCGGCTAACCTTAACAGCGTGCGCCAGACTGTACTTTCCGGCACAAAAGACGGACTTGAAAAAGCCGGCGAAGCTCTTAAAGAAGCAGGTGCAAAGCGTTATATTCCGCTCAAAGTTGCAGGCCCTTTCCATTCGCCTTTGATGCAGAGAGCGGCAGACCAGTTTGAAAAGGTTCTTGACGAGTTGCATTTCAGCACTCCGAAATTCCCGATTTTTTCAAATGTTTCAGGCAAGCAGGTTGAAAGCGCAGAAGAAGCAAAAGTAAACTGCATAAAGCATCTGACACACCCTGTTTTGTGGACTTCTGAAGAAAGTGCGATTGCTGATTTCTGCAAGAGCGGTTCAGATGAATTCAAATTTTTGGAAGTTGGGCCTGGAAAAGTCTTGAACGGACTTTGGCGCGACAGCGGTAATATGGAAACAATTCCGGCTTTTCAGTGGGAAGATTTTATAGAAAACAAATAGGAGAGGTAAATGGGTCTTTTACAGAACAAAAAAGCTTTGATAACCGGTTCTTCCCGTGGTTTGGGCAAAGAAATTGCCCGCCGCTATTTGGAAGAAGGATGCGAAGTCTGGGGCTTGTGCACAAAGCCGTCACAGGCAAAGGCAGAGCTTGAAGCATTTGCAGCAGAGAAGGGCTCAGCCTTTCATGAGATTTATGCAAACTGCGCAGATGCAGATGCTCTTACGGAAACTGTAAAGGCTGCGCTTGCAGAAGCCGGTTCTTTCGATATTCTCGTAAACAATGCAGGAATTACACGCGACGGCCTTTCGTTCCGCATGAAAAAGCAGGACTGGGATGACGTTATTGCCGTAAACCTTACTGCTGTGTTCATTACTTGCCAGATTATTTCCGGCGACATGATACGCAAGCGCGCCGGTTCAATCATCAATATGTCTAGCATCGTCGGACTTCACGGTCAGGGCGGTCAGGTGAATTATGCCGCAAGCAAGGCCGGTCTTATCGGCTACACAAAAAGCCTTGCGAAAGAAGTTGGCGGCCGCGGTGTAAGAGTAAACGCAATTGCGCCGGGCTTTATTGAAACAGACATGACAGACGCAATTTCAGAAGAAGCACGCAAAGGCTGGCTTGATACAATTCCATTAAAGAGAAGCGGAAAACCTTTGGACGTTGCAAATGCGGCTGTTTTCTTAGGTTCAGATTTATCAACATATATTACTGCGCAGGTTTTAGGCGTAGACGGCGGAATGGGGGCTTAAAATGAGAAAAGTTGTTGTTACTGGTTTAGGTGCAGTTACACCTGTTGGCAATTCTATTGACGAAACATGGGCTTCTCTGTGTGCCGGCAAAAGCGGAATCGCAAAAATTACAGGTTTTGACGCAACTGGCTATAGCGTTCAGATTGCAGGCGAAGTAAAAGATTTTGACGAAACGAAATGGATTGACCGTAAAGATGTTAGAAAAATGGCACGCTTTACAAAGTTTGCAGCCGCTGCTTCAGCAATGGCTATGCAGGACGCAGGTCTTTCAAAAGAAGATATGGATGGCGAGCTTGGCGACCGCACAGGTGTTATTCTCGGTGTAGGTATCGGCGGTTTTGAAATTCTTGAATCTTCAATGGGAAAATACTTCCAGGTTGCTCCAAACCGTGTTCCGCCGCTTTCAATTCCTATGCTCATTCCGAATGAAGCACCGGGCAATGTAAGTATGCTTTTCAACATCAGAGGCCCGTCTATGTCTCTTGCAACAGCATGTGCTTCTGGTACAGACGCTCTTGGAACTGCTCTTGATCAGATTCGTTCCGGCAGAATTGATGTTTGTCTTGCTGGCGGTGCTGAAGCTACAGTTACAGGTTACGGTATTTCAGCTTTCAGCGTGCTCAAAACTTTGGCTTCTTCTTATAACGACAATCCTGAAAAGGCAAGCCGTCCGTTTGACAAAAACCGCGAAGGCTTTGTAATGGGCGAAGGCTCTGCTGTTCTTATTCTTGAAGAAGAAGAACACGCTAAAGCACGTGGTGCTAGAATCTATGCTGAATTTGCCGGCTACGGCGCTTCAAGTGATGCCTATCACATTACAAGCCCGAATCCGGACGGTTCAGGCGGTGCTGCTGCTATTGTAAAGGCACTCAAAGACGCAAATATCAAGCCGGAAGAAGTTGATTATTACAACGCACACGGAACTTCAACACCGATTAACGATCCTTCTGAAACAGAAATGATAAAGAAGTCTTTCGGTGAACATGCTTATAAAATGAAGATTTCTTCTACAAAGAGCATGACAGGTCACTGTCTTGGTGCAGCCGGCGCAATTGAAGCTGCTGTTTGTGTTAAGGCAATTCAGGACGGCTTCTTCCCGCCAACAATCAATCTTGACGAGCCTGATTTGGAGCATGGCTGTGATTTGGATTATGTTCCGAATGTCGGCGTAAAAGGAGAGATTAACTGCGCGGCTTCCGGCTCGCTCGGTTTTGGCGGCCACAACGGTGTTGTTATTTTCAAGAAATATAAGGCTTAAGCCAAAGGCGCAGAATATGAGTGATTTTTTGACAGATGATATTGAGTCTTTGCTTCCGCATAGAGACCCGTTCAAATTTGTTGACCGCATTATAAGTGCTGATAAAGACAAAGTTGTTGCAGAGCGTACTTTTACCGATAAAGAGTTTTTCTTTAAAGGCCACTTTCCGGAATATCCAGTTGTGCCAGGCGTTATTTTAGTTGAAACAATGGCTCAGGCTGGCGGTGCAGGTATGAGCGCACAGCATATATTTGAAGACGGTTCGCTTTTCTTTCTCGCTACAGTTGATAAAGTAAAGTTCCGCCATCAGGTGCGCCCGGGCGACAAAGTACGTCTTGAAGTGCAGAACTTGCGTGTTTCACCTCATATGATTAAGCAGCAGGGTGTAGCTTATGTAGGCGACGAAGTTGCTGCAGAAGCCACATGGATGTGCCTTGTGGGCAACGCTGATAAATAAGCACAGGAGAACAGAATGATTATCAAACCAATGGTTAGAAGCAATATTTGCTTGAATGCACATCCGGCAGGCTGCAAAAAGGCTGTAGAAGATCAGATTGCTTTTGTAAAGGCTCAGGCTGCTGAAAGAGCAAAAGCCGGAAAGAGCGTATCAAAAGACAGCAAAGCTGCCCCGAAAAATGTGCTTGTGCTCGGCTGTTCAAACGGCTACGGCCTTGCAAGCCGCATTACAGCCGCTTTCGGCTACGGTGCGGCAACAATCGGCGTTTCTTTTGAAAAAGCCGGAAGTGCAACAAAATGGGGAACACCGGGCTGGTATAACAACCTTGCTTTTGATGCAGCTGCCAAAAAAGAGAATATCAAGTCTGTTACAATTGACGGCGATGCATTCTCTCATGAAATAAAGCAGCAGGTTGTTGACGAAGCTAAAGCTCAGAATATCAAGTTTGACCTTGTGGTTTACAGCCTTGCAAGCCCTGTGCGTGTAGACCCTGATACAGGCGTTATGTACAAGTCTGTGCTCAAGCCGACGGGCAAGGTTTTCTCAGGCATGACGATTGATCCTTTTACAGGCGAACTCAAAGAAATTTCAGCTGAACCTGCAACAGACGAAGAAATTGCGAATACGCAGAAAGTTATGGGCGGCGAAGACTGGGCTCTTTGGATTGATAAGCTTACAAAAGAGAATCTTCTTGCAGACGGCTGCATGACTATTGCCTATTCATACATCGGGCCGGAAGTTTCGCACGCAATTTATAGAAGCGGCACAATCGGCAAGGCAAAGGAACATCTTGAAAAGACTGCGCATGAGCTTGACGCAAAAATGGCTTCATTCGGCGGCCACGCTTATGTTTCTGTAAACAAAGGCCTTGTTACACGCGCAAGCGCAGTAATTCCAATTATTCCGCTTTATCTTTCTGTGCTTTTCAAGGTGATGAAGGCCCGCGGAACGCACGAAGGCTGCATCGAGCAGATTAACCGCCTTTTTGCAGAACGCCTTTACATCAGCGAAGACCGCTCAAAGACGCCGGTTCCTGTTGATGAAGAAAACCGCATCAGAATTGACGACCTTGAGATGAACCCAGAAGTTCAGGCTGAAGTAAGCCGCATTATGCCGACTGTAACAAGCGAGAACAGCGCGCAGCTTACAGACCTTGCAGGCTACAGGCACGATTTCCTTGCAACAAGCGGCTTTGACATTGCCGGTGTAGACTACGAAGCTGACATAGCTTCATTTGACAGAATTTAAAGAAATTCGTAACAAGAAAATCAGAAAATTCGCTTGTCTTACCGAAAATAATATAGAGGTCAGCAACATGCTTTGCAGATTCTGCATTGCATGTTACCGGCGCTTTTAACCGCTAATATCAACTTAAGTTGAGAAGCTCGTTACACTTAACTGAACTTGATTTTTAGCGGTTATGCTACTAAACTGTTTATATGAATGCAGAAGAAATTTCTGAGAAAATCTATAAACAGATGCTTCCCTTCTCAACGGAAGAACTTCCTCCTGTTGCCTATGTCAGCATAGAAGTTGGAAACGACTTTGAAATTTCAGACGATGAAATCCGCGCCTCGTTCAATAAAATTAAATGGGATACGGCTTTATCTTCTGCCGAGCTGCTGATTTTGCGCAAACCAAAATCCATCTTTTCAGATTCTTCAGTAATATTAGGCGGCTTCTCTTTCTTTAATGACGACGTTGACGGCTGTATTGACGAAGCCGGTGAAATACCTACATTCTGTTTTATAGGCAAGGCTCTCTTTTAGCTGAAAACTTTAACATATTGCAGGAATATTATGGAAAGACGCGACAAACACAATTATTATCTTGATTTGGCAGAAATCGTTTCGCAGAGAAGCACATGTTTAAGACGCCGCTATGGCGCGGTTATCGTCAAAAACGACGAAGTTATTTCCACCGGTTATGTCGGTGCACCACGCGGCAGAAAAAACTGCTCAGATATCGGCGAATGTATCCGCCAGAAAATGCAGATTCCGCGCGGTGAACGATACGAGCTTTGCCGTTCAGTTCATGCCGAAGTAAACGCCATAATAAGCGCAAGCCGCGATAAAATGATTGGCTCTTCGCTTTATTTGACAGGTCTTGAAATGGAAGACGGTTCTTATATAAAAAACGCTTCAAGCTGTTCAATGTGCAAGCGTACCATAATAAACGCCGGCATAGAAACAGTCTACATCAGAGACGACAAAGACCATTTCCGCGTTATTTCTGTTTCAGACTGGGTAGATAACGACGAATCTCTCGAAGGCAAATTCGGCTATTAACAAAAATCTCGCCTTTTGTAACTTTCTGCATTCATATATCATTTTTCATAAAATAACTAAATCAACGGCATAGTCGAAGTTTCTAAAAATCGGCTGTTGCCGTTTCAGTAGAAAAGACATGGAGGATTTTCCTATGAAAAGATTAGCTGTAATTATTGCTTTGTTGATTGCAGTACCATTTTTTTGCTGTGCTTATAGCAAAGTTGAAAGCACTGGCAAGAATGCACTTATTTTGATGTCTCTAGAAGAAGAGCAGCAGCTCGGCACAGAGTCTTATAATGAAATTCTGAAAGAAAGCAAGCTTTCTACAAATGTCACCTACAATAAGCGTCTTGATGAAGTTGCAAAGCGGCTTATTCAGGCTGTCGGCAAAGATGCGCCCGAAGGAACGCAGTGGGAATACCACGTTATTGAAGACGAGCAGGTAAATGCTTTTGCCGTTCCGGGCGGGAAAATTGCGGTTTATTCTGGTCTTATGGCAATTGCTTCTGACGAAGAGCTTGCTTATGTTGTGGGCCACGAGCTTGGCCACGTAACAGCAAGGCACGGCGCACAACGCATGAGCCAGCAGGCTGTAATTTCTGCTGTAGGTTCGCTTGCGCAGGGTGCAATGAAATCAGATACAAGTGCCGCGCTTTTTTCTGTAGCTTATGGTCTTGGTTCAGAGTACGGCATTGTTTTGCCTTATTCGCGGCAGAACGAATATGAAGCAGACAATCTCGGAAGCTTATACGCTGCACGCGCAGGCTATAACCCGGATGGCGGCCTTTCTATGCTTCAAAAGCTTAAATCGCTCAGCGGCGGCGGCAGCTCTATGCCGGAATGGCTTTCAACGCACCCGCTCGATGACAACCGCATAGCCAAATTAAAGGAACTTTATCAGCGCAATACTGAAGAGTACAAAAAAGCAACTTCAGCTAAAAAGAAATAACCAAAACCGGCGCATGACCGTAGCGGAGCTTCTAGTTAAGCCCGCTGCGGTACAGCTAGTTGTTCTGCTGACACCCACTACTTGAGGCGCATAGGAGAAAAAATGAAAAGAATAATCAGAAAACTTTTTTTGCTTTTTATAATTTCAATTTGCTTTTTAGGAAACATCTATTCAGAAGACTGGGTTCCTAATACTTTTGATAATAAAAAATTTGAAAAGGCAAATAATGCTGTAAAAGAGTACATTGTTAAAAACGGCACATATCTTTCTGGAACAAATGATTTTTGCTTTTATTATCTGAGTGATGTAAACATTTCTCAAGATTCTATAAAACCAGAGGAAAATCATAAATTTGTTTTTGTTATTCTGTACAACGATAAAGTGTATTATTATAAATCTTTTAACAATTATGAATCAGGAATTATGGATTATTCCATTATAAGTTGCGAACCTCCAATTATATATCTGAAGTTTAATTCAGGTATTGGTATTGATACAGTTATTATATCTTTTGATGGTTCGGATTTTGTAATGAACAGCATAGACTGTGTCTGGCAATCTTTCAGGGATACAGAAAATTATAATGCGTTAATGTCCATTCCAACAAAGTACTACTATCTTCAGGGAAGAAAGATTCTTAGAAGGAATATGCACGACCAGACATATGTTTATTCTGACGACGAAGATAAAATTTTTGACCAAAACAGTCATCATCGTATATGGTTATTAGGCATAGATGGTGCAACATCTATGAGCGAAGTTTATTTTCAGACTTACATAACTGATGATAACCTTCGTTTGCGGACATCAAATTCTAAAGACGCAAATGTAATAGCACTTCTTAAAAAAGGAACTGAAGTAAGAGTCTTGAGCATTGACCCTGCAATAACTCAAATGGAAGGAAAAGACGGATTCTGGGTCTTGATTGAAACAAAAAGAGGTTATATCGGCTGGATTTGGTCAAATTATCTTAACCAATTTAGTTATGAATGGACCAGACACCTTAAGGATTTTGACCCACCAAAAACTTGGTAGAAGAAGTTATATGGAAAACCACATAGCAAAGCTTCAATTGACCTAAAGGAGCAACACCTTTTTGAGAGTAGTTACAATCTGTGGAAGTATGCGATTTGCGGATGAAATGAAAAAAATCGCGTTCATTTTGGAAAAATCTCACAACATGAATGTCTTGCAGTGTGTCTACAACGAAGAGAATATCGAATTAAGCGACGATGATATAAAACACCTGAACGAAGCGCATCTTAGTAAAATTCAAATTTCAGATGCCATCTACGTTGTAAATCTTAACGGATATATCGGTGAGCAAGTGAAAAAAGAAATAGCTTATGCAAAAAAACTAGGAAAAGAAGTTATTCTTCACACTGATTTTATAAATGAGCGAACCCCGATGCATGACCGTAGCGGAGCTTCAAGTTAAGCCCGCTGCGGCGCAGCTAGTTGTTACACGGACGCCCGCACTGGGGTGCTGTTTTAGGAAAGAAAAATGAAAAGATTTGCTGTATTTTTATTTGTTTTATTATTTATCTCAAAAGCTTTTTCGCAAACTAATGAATTAACGGATGCGCAAATAAAAGATGTATTGGTCACTCAAAATGCATTTGGAGATTACTTGAAATGCAAAGGCGACAATACTTTTGTTTCAAATTTTAGAACTAAAGGTGGCGATGGCTACCACTTTGAAGGGCAATATTCAATTAATAAAGGTGTTATTTCTTTTTCAAATGTAAAAGGAACTGAATGGGCTAATAAGATAATCTGCACAGATAACAACGGAAACTTGAATCTTGATTCAAAATATCGCTATTTGCCTGATTCAAACAATGGCACATTTATTGGCTGCCTGTGTAATCTTGAAGACAAATCTTATTTCTGGTCTGTAAAAGAAATTCCATCAGACATGATTATAGAAATAAATGGAATAAAGGCTTATAAAGTTAGAAATGAAATATACATTACAGAAAATCTAAAAATGCGAGATAGCAATTCTTTAAAAGGAAAAGCTGTAGAAATAAAAGGCTGTGATTTCAGATGCAACGGTTGGGTTGAACAATCTCGAAAAGTTGTGTTTAAAGGAATGGTTATTCCAGCAATTGCAAAAACAGTTGAAACAGAAACGATAGATGGTATTACAGCTCCATGGTATTATATTCAGCAGCAAGAACATGATCCATTAGATAGAAACGAAGGAGATATTTTCTATGTATGGATTTTCGGCGGATATGTGAAAGAATTTTCTGCTAATATAAAACATGAAGATCCAGAAGAATTAAAAAAATCCGTTGAAAGTATAGGATTGAAATTTTATCAATATACTAATGACGAAAAGAAATAGTCACATAATAAGTTTACGGGCTTTGAGCATATAATTTTATATAAAACCAAGAAAAGACTTGAACATTTTTTCAAAAAATGTCATATTAAGCCCATGAATACAAAACTTAGAAAAATTTCTACAGCGGGCGTTTTGAGCGCCCTCATTATTCTGCTCGGTTTGACAAATTTGGGAATGATCCCATGCTCACCGACAGTTTCTGTAACTCTTCTGCATGTGCCTGTTATTGTCGGAACAATTATCGAAGGCCCTGTTGTTGGTCTTGTGACGGCATTCGTTTTTGGTTTGTATAGCTTGATAAGAGCTGCCATTTCTCCAGCCGGAGCATTGGATCCGTTCTTCGTTAATCCGCTTGTTTCAATTGTTCCGCGCCTTTTGATTGCGGTTGTAACATGGCTTGTTTATTCAGGCTTGAGCAAGATTAAGGAAATGCCGAAATTTGCTGGCTACATTGTTTCAGCATTGCTTGGCGCGCTTGTTGCAGCTTTGCTTTACACGGTCTTGTCTCCAATTGATGCGTTGCCAAAAACAATCGCAGCTTCAATTTCGGCTTTTGTAGCATGCTTGCTGTCGATTTTCTTTGCAACTGATGACAAACGCTCTGTAATTGCTGTTTCTGCCTTTTTCGGCTCAATGGCCAATACAGTGTTTGTTCTTGGCGCGCTCGTTATTTTCTCAAAAGGAATGCTCACCAAAGAAGTTGCAATTCTTGTTACTTCAACAAACGGTATTCTTGAAGCTGTTGCTTCGATTATTTTCACGACAGCCGTTGTGATGATTTGGCTTGGCTACAGCAACAGACACATTTCACGCTTAAACGAAATAAAAGAAGATTAGCCCGAAAAATATCAGCTGTCTGGTTTAGGCGAAAGCACTAACGGCGGCAAGCTGATAATCTTGCTGATTTGCTATAAAAAAGCCCTGCACTTCAAACGAAGCAGCAGGGCTTTTTTGTTATATAATGCCTATAATGTCATTGCCGTGCTCGACACGATAATGACATTTTTGAAGAGAAAACGGCTTCTTTTGAAAACTCGAATTGAACCAATTATTCATCTAAAGTCAAGTCGCCGTCTTTAATCCAGCCGATTTTGCGGAAGAAAAGCCCGAAAGCCCATGTGAGAACCGCCGGAAGCACAAAGCAAATAAGGATAAGCCCAAGCCAGTCGAAGAATGTCGGGCTTATGGCAGTTGCGCCGTGTGCAATTGCTGCATCGCTTGGGCTGAACCAGCCTGTAATAACGCCAATCTGACCGACGAAGCCGCATGTGCCCATTCCGCTTGAAACGGCGGCGCCGTTCATTTCAAGACCGAAAATGCAAGTTGCAATTGGGCCTGTGATGAGCGAAGTAAGAATCGGCGGAATCCAAATTTTCGGGTTTTTGATAATGTTCGGCATCTGAAGCATTGATGTGCCAAGCCCTTGCGACAAAAGGCCGCCTGTTTTGTTTTCTCTAAAGCTCATGACTGCAAAGCCAATCATCTGTGCAGAGCAGCCTGCAACAGCCGCGCCGCCAGCAAGACCAGTCAAGCCGAGTGCGGCGCAGATTGCGGCAGAGCTTATCGGCAGCGTAAGTGCAATGCCAACCAAAGCAGAAACAATCATGCCCATAACAAACGGGTGAAGCGTTGTCGCCCAGACAATAAGATTGCCGAAAGCAGAAGCTGCTTTTCCGATATAAGATGCAGTAAGCACCGTAAGAAGTGCGCCGCTCAAGATTGTCACAAGCGGCGTAACCAAGATGTCGAGCTTTGTCTTTTTGCTTACAAGGTTGCCAAGCTCTGCGCTGATTATTGCTATAAAAAGAACTGCGAGTGGGCCGCCTGCGCCGCCTGAAACATTTGCCGCCGCACCGACAGCAACAAGGCAGAAAAGCACAAGCTGCGGTACTTTCATTGCAAAGCCGATGCCTACAGCCATTGCCGCGCCTACAACGTGGCTTTCTGTAGCAAAGTTGCCGGCATTAACCAAAAAAGAGAATACAGGGTTTTCGCCTAAACGGAGAAGCTGTTGTCCTAATGTCTTTACGATTGTTCCAATCAAAAGAGAAGCGAACAATCCCTGCGCCATACCACTCATTGCATCGATGAGATACCTTTTAACACGTGGGTGCATAAGACCTCCAAAAAGAGAAAATGTGTTTTTGGGTTGATATACTTGTTGATGTAGTGGTAGGAGCACTCGTGGGCTCGTTAGGCAGCAGGTCTGCCGACAGTCATCTCAAACGTAACATCTGAATTCAATTTAATGAAGTTTTGAATCTTTTGCAAGTGTTTGTGTATTGTTGAAAATGCTTGAAAAGCATGACGTATAATGCTTTGTTTCAGCTGAAAATTTTGCTTAAAATTCTGGCTTATCAAGCCCTTCGTGCTTGCGCAAACTCTGCGAGCAAATTTTAGCCTTGCCGATTCAGTATTTTTTCCGTATTTTAGTTATGCAGAGCTGTCAAAAAAAGGCGGCAAATATTAGGAGATTCGTTAAAATGGCAACTTATCAGTTTCAAACAGAAGTGAACCAGCTTCTTACGCTTATCATTCATTCACTGTATTCAAACAAAGACATTTTTTTGCGCGAAATCGTTTCAAATGCTTCAGATGCTTTGGATAAATTGAAGTATCTGACTGTTTCAGACGAAGCTTACAAGTCAGTCAATTTTGAGCCGCGTATCGATATTTCATTTGATGAAGACAAGAAAGTGCTTGTCGTAAAAGACACCGGCATCGGCATGAATCAAGATGATTTGGTTGCAAACCTCGGTACAATCGCGCGTTCAGGCACAAAAGCCTTTATGGAAAAGCTTACAACTGATGCAAAGAAAGATTCTGCGCTCATCGGTCAGTTCGGTGTAGGCTTTTATTCAGCTTTCATGGTTGCTTCAAAAATTGATGTTTACAGCCGCAAGGCCGCGACAGACACAATTTTCCGCTGGTCAAGCAACGGCACAAACTCTTATGAGCTTGAAGAAGTTGCCGCCGGCAGCGAAGAAGCCAAAAAATACGGGCTTGACGCTTCAAACGGCACGGCTGTTGTAATGTATCTCAACGATGACGATGGCGCTTATGCTTCGCGCTGGAAGGTTGAAGAAATCGTAAAGCGCTATTCAGATCATATCGCTTTCCCGATTTTCCTGCATTATGAGCAGCGCAAATATGACGACAAAGGCAAGGAAACAGGAAAAGAAGCCAAAGTCGACCAGATTAACAGCGCAAGCGCGTTGTGGCAGCGCTCAAAGAGCGATTTGAAGCCTGAAGATTACAATAACTTCTATAAGACAATTTCTCATGATTCGGCTGACCCGCTCATGTATGTTCATACTCATGCTGAAGGAACGCAGGAATATACGACATTGTTCTATGTGCCTGAAACCGCGCCTTTCGACATGTATCAGGCTGATTATAAGAGCGGCGTAAAGCTTTATGTAAAGCGTGTGTTCATCACAGACGATGACAAGGAGCTTTTGCCGTCTTATTTGCGCTTTGTACGCGGTATCATCGACAGCGAAGATTTGCCGCTTAACGTAAGCCGCGAAATCTTGCAGCAGAACCGCATTCTGACGAACATCAAGACTTCTTCAGTAAAGAAGCTTCTCGGTGAATTCAAGAAGCTCTCTGAAAAGAATGACGACGAAGGCAAGAAGAAGTGGAGCAAATTCATTTCTCAGTATAACCGCCCGTTGAAAGAGGGGCTTTATTCAGATTTTGCAAACCGCGAAGAAATTGCCGAGATTGTCCGCTTCAAGAGCACGGCCGAAGAAGGCACCGGCGATGACAAATGGACGAGCTTTGCAGATTACGTTCAGCGCATGAAGCCTGACCAGAAGGCTATTTATTACATTACCGGAACTGACGAGAAGCAGCTCCGTGCTTCGCCGTTGCTTGAAGCTTATAAGTCTAAGGGCTTTGAAGTTCTTATCATGGCAGACGAAATCGACGACATCGTTATTCCGTCTTTGAACAAGTATAAAGAATATGACCTTAAGGCCGTGAACCGCGCTGGCAGCGACGAAGAGCTTGGCGTAGACAAGGCTGAAGCCGAGAAAAAGGCTGAAGAATTCAAGCCTGTTGTTGAGAAAATCAAAAAAGCACTCGGCGACCGCGTAAAAGACGTTGTGCTTTCAAAACGCCTTTCTGATTCTCCGTCTTGCATTGTTGTTGACGAAAACGATCCGTCGCTTCAGCTTGAAAGAATGATGAAAGCAATGGGCCAGGCAACAATGAACGAGGTTAAGCCTATTCTTGAAGTAAACGGCGACCACGCTCTTGTTGCCGCGCTCAAAGCTTCTTCTGACGAAGAATATATTGCCGATGTATCGAATGTTCTGCTTGACCAGGCCTTGCTTGTTTCTGGCGGAGAGCTTAAAGACCCGGCAGATTTCGTCAAACGCATTAACAAGCTGATGGTAAAATAAGCTTAATTTCGAGTTTGCATTATTAGCAATTCGTCATTGTCGGGCTTGACCCGACAATTATTTGAGCAAGATTGCCCGGTCAAGCCGGGCAATGACAAATCATCAAGAACGGAAAAAGGTTCTGCTTCTTAAAGAGGCAGAACCTTTTTTATTTATTCAATATTTACAAGAAGTTCGATATTAAGAAAAAAACACCGCAAGAGCAAGAACAGAAACATGCGTAGGCGGGGGCGGGACAAAACTCGCCTTGACCCCGAAGGGAGTCACTGCGAGACTTTGGCACGAACACGCCGGGAGCATGTTTCAGAGATTGCACTTTTATGCTTTTTTATAAAGCTTTATCTTTTTCACCGATATAAGGTTCTGACAAAAGCAGCGAATCTATAAACTTGTCTGAAAGAATGTTTTCGCTTATGTGCGCCACAACAACGGCAAGGCGGCTCTGCACGCTTGAAGGGTTTGAAATTGCGTAGTCGCCTTTATGCTTGTTGATAATCTGCCTGCCGTCATAAAGCGGGTAATTATCGTTGATTATGTAACCGCTCTTTGTTGAAAGGTAGTTAAGCTGAGTCAAAGGCGCGTCTTCAAAAGCTTTGTCCGCAAAAAGCCTTGAACAAAAGGCTGTCTTGAGCGTTTCATCTTTTGAGGCGGCGGCTTCTTTGACGGCTTCTGCATAAACGTTGAAAGGCAGCTCTCTAAGAAGCTCAAACATTCCGCCACCGACGCGGCAGGCAAAATCAATAGGCACAATCCTTTCGGTTTTATCTATAATAAAGTCAAACTGGGCAAACGAGATGTCAGAATTGTCAAAAAGTACGTCAAGCCAGCTTTGAACGGCAGAAACAATTTCTGCCGTTGGCTTTACAAGCTGGCACGCCGCCGTGCATGGCTTGTCTTTTATATAGACGATTTTCTTTTTGCAGAGGCGCACAAGGCTTTTTTTCCCGTTAAAGCAAAAACAGTCCGCGCTAT
>JAEEGJ010016408.1_pt1 | contig 16999 bp, 8 predicted proteins | sample 8958761 | NCBI WGS metagenome assembly JAEEGJ01 (sample SAMN16246546, study PRJNA631951) | gut metagenome | biome: gut microbiome; feature: rumen; material: RS-attached | host: Bos | place: Iran: Karaj | collected 2018-10 | reverse complement strand
TGGTTACCGGGGTGTGATCGCCGGCCTTCTCGCTCTTGGTGCGGGCCAGGAGCCAGGTCTGGAGGGCCTTGCCGTTGTCGAAATGGAGGATGTTGGCCGAGGTGGCCGCATCGCCGCCGGTCACGCCGGTGGCATAGCCGTAGAGATGGTCCAGCGGCACCGTCCCGGTCTGGGGCGGGTCCGGGCACTCGAGCTCGCCCTGCGGGTCGGGCTCCACGGGCGGTTCGCTTTCCGTCGTGAAGGCGAACTTGTAGAAGCGGAGCGCATTTCCGGTCGGATAGACCTTCACTGCGCCTTCCTTCACTTCGAAGGCAAGGACGGTCGGACTTGTCGAGGGAACAGCACCGACCAGCGAAGTCTCCGTGCCATCGTTCAAAACAGTGACATATCGGTCCGTCGCCGCGGTGCTGCCCGTATTGGACGCGGTCACCTTCAAGTAACCGTCTTTCGGAGCCGTGAAGGAGAACACCCGGTCGGTGGAAGTTCCCGCGCCACCGGGCTGGATGTAGGCCGATGACCATTTACTGGACTTGCCGGAAGTATAAGTAAGCCCGGCCAAGGACACGGACCAATTCGTCTGATTCGCGTCACGGGCATCCGGGGCCTGCTCGGCCAGCGCCGCCTGCCACTCCGCCGTGGAGAAATCCCACGTATAGGAGATGGCGCCGGACTTGTCCTTCACGTTGTCGTCAGTCAGCGTGAAATTCAGCGTGGTCACCTTGTTCTCGGGGAAAACGACCTCGCTCGGGAGGTTCACGCTCTTGGTAATCAAGAGGTTGTCGTCATCCGTCGTCACATCCACCGTCAGGACGGAACCGGCCGCGAGGGTGGCGGGATTCACCAGCAGGAACGCGGAATTCGTGCCATTGATGGTGAAATCGTCCCCGGCATAGTTGCCGGCCACCGTCGCGGAAGGATTCTCCCAGCGGGTGATGTCGCCGGTGGTGATCTCCACGTGGGCCTTGCCGGCGAGGTTCGCGCCCGTGGCGGTCAGCGCCACGCGGGAGACCTTCTTCCCGGCGAGGAGGGTGGATTCGTCCTTGAGCGTCACCTTCACCACCGTGAAGACGCGGCGGAAGCGCATGTTGTCCACATTGGCCTTGCGGTCCGCGACCACGAAGGTTTCGGGCAAACCCACGAGGAGGTCCATCGCAGGATCGAAGGAGGTCAGGGACGGAAGCGCCTGTTCCTCGGCGAGCACATACTTGAGCACGCTTTCGGAACGGCCCACCCGCAGATCCTTGGGATACCAGGCGGTGAGGGTGTGCTCGCCGTCCGTGACACCTTCCCTCAGCGTACCGGAGAAAGTGCCGGTACGACCGGGCTCGGCCGTGTTCGTCAGGCTCACAGGGTCGCCGTAATTGTCGTCCACCATCACGCCTAGCACGTCGCCGGTGTTCCAATACGGAATCCAGGCCGTGCCGTCGTTCTCGATGTAGGTGCGGGTGTCCGAGGCGGCGGTCACGGTGATCTCCACCGCGCCGCTCGGGTCGACTTGCTTCTCCCGCTGGCAGGAAACGGCCGCGAGGAGGGTCAGGAGGACCGGGAATAAGTACTTTTTCATCGTCCGTCCTCCCTAGAAATTATACTCGTCTCCCTCATCCAGGTCGTCGCCCGGATTGCCTTTCCCGCCGAAATCACCGCTCGCGAGGAAGTTCTCGTCGAACTCATACGCCACGACCCAGCAGGCAGGGGCCAGGTACGGGCGGAAAGAATCATTCTTGACCATAAACCGTAATTATAACGTTACACCGGACTTGAAGATGGCGATTTCGCGCCAGCCGTTCTTCTCGTTGTCCACCGGGGCGCCGGAGGCGGCGGCGAGGACGAAGTCGACGAAACGGTCGGCGACGTCCGCCATCGGCTCGCCCTGGGCGAGGACGCCGGCGTTGAAGTCGATCCAATGGCCCTTCTTTTCGAAGAGGGGCGTATTGGTCGAGATCTTCATCGTGGGCACGAAGGTCCCGAACGGGGTGCCGCGGCCGGTGGTGAAGAGGACGATCTGGCAGCCGCAGGATGCGAGGGCCGTGGAGGCCACGAGGTCGTTGCCGGGGGCGCTGAGAAGGTTCAAACCCTTGACATTCAGGCGCTCGCCGTACTTCAGGACACCGCGGACGATGCTCTTGCCGCACTTCTGCGTGCAGCCGAGGGACTTCTCCTCCAGGGTGGAGATGCCGCCGGCCTTGTTGCCCGGCGAGGGGTTCTCGTACACGGGCATCCCCTGCTTCATGAAGTATTCCTTGAAGTCGTTGATCAGATGGACGGTCTTGTCGAACGTGGCCACGTCCTGGCAGCGGTTCATCAGGATCGTCTCGGCGCCGAACATCTCGGGGACCTCGGTCAGGACGGTCGTGCCGCCCTGGGCGACGATCCAGTCGGAGAACACGCCCAGGAGCGGGTTCGCCGTGATGCCGCTGAGGCCGTCGGAGCCGCCGCACTTGAGGCCGACGCGGAGTTCCGACACCGGAACGTCCTCGCGCTCGTCCTTCGAGCACACGGCGAAGATCTCGCGGAGCTGCTGCAGGCCGTATTCGATCTCGTCGTCCACCTTCTGGGTGACGAACATCCGCACGCGGCTTTCGTCGACCGGGCCCACCAGCTCGCGGAAGGCGTCCAGCTGGTTGTTCTCGCAGCCGAGCGAGACCACCAGCACGCCGCCGGCGTTGGGATGATGCACCATGTCGGCAAGGACGGTGCGGGTGTTCTCGTGGTCCGCGCCAAGCTGGGAACAACCGTAGTTGTGCGGGAAAGCGACGACGGCGTCGACACTCCCCTCCTTCCCGGCGATCTCCGCCTTGAAGCGCTCCACGATGGTCTGGCAGATGCCGTTCACGCAGCCCACGTTGGGGATGACCCAGATCTGGTTGCGCACGCCCACCTGTCCGTCCGCGCGGCGGAAGCCCTTGAAGGTCCGCTTCACCGAGGCTTCCGGGATGTCCACCAGCGCGGGCTGGTAGCTGTAATCCAGCAAGCCTTCCAGGTTCGTCTTGATGCAGGTGTGGTCCACCATCGTGCCGGCGGCCGCATCCCGCGTCACATGCCCGATCGGGAAGCCGTACTTGACGACGTTTTCCCCGGCCTTGAGGTCGTGGAGAACGATCTTGTGCCCGCGGGGAATGTCCATCGACAAGGTCACGCCTTCCACCACGGCCCCCTTGGAGAGGTCCTGGAGGGCGACGGCGACGTTGTCGGCGGGGTTGATCTTGATATAGTCCATAGATTTCTATAGATTCCCGGTCAAGCCGGGAATGACGAAACAATCACGTCATGCCCGACCTGATCGGGCATCTCAAAAGTTAAAGTAGTTCTTCGCGTTGTTGTAGGAGATGTCCTCGACCATCTTGCCGATGAAGGCGAGCTCGGAGGCCGGGAGCTTGCCCTGCTCCACGTCCTTGCCCAGGACGTCGCAGAGGATGCGGCGGAAGTACTCGTGGCGCGGGTAGCTGATGAAGCTGCGGCTGTCCGTGAGCATGCCCACGAAACGGCTCAGCAGGCCCAGCGCGGACAGGGAGTCCATCTGACGGCGCATGCCCACTTCCTGATCCAGGAACCACCAGCCCGAACCGAACTGCATCTTGCCCGGGAAGGTGCCGTCGTTGAAGGTGTAAGCCATCGTCATCATCACGGCATTGTCCTTGGGATTCAGGCAGTAGAGGATGGTCTTCGCGAGCTTCCCTTCCAGGGTGAGCCGGTCGAAGAAACGGTGGCCGGCGGCCGCGATTTCCGGGTCGTGGATGGCGTCGTAGCCCGTGTCGGGACCCACCGCATTGAACATCTTCGTGTTGTTGTTGCGGATGGCGCCGATGTGGAACTGCTGGGCCCAGCCGGCCTCGGCGTCCATCACGGCCTGGTCGTGCAGGAACGCGCTGCGGAACTTCTCCAGCTCCTTGGCGTTCGGGGCGATGCCCATCAGGACCTTCTTGAAGATCAGTTCGATCTCGATCTCCTTGTAGTCGGCGGCGTAGAAGTTCTCCAGGCCGTGGTCGGAGAGCTTGCAGCCCATCGAAGCGAAGAAATCATGGCGCTTCTTCAGGGCCTCGCAGAGGTCGGCATAGGAGTCGATCTCCATGTCGGCGGCCTCGCCGAGCTGCTTCAGATAGGCCTTGTAGGCGGCCGGGTTCTCGATCGCCATCGCCTTGTCCGGGCGCCAGGCGGGGATCACCTTCGTGCCGAAGGGCTCGGCGGCGATCTTCTTGTGCCAGCGGAGGTCGTCGGCCGGGTCGTCGGTGGTGCAGACCACCTCGACGCCGAACTTGCGGATGAGGGCCTGGCCGCGGAACTCGGGCGTCGCCAGCTTCGCGTTGCACTCCTCGAAGATCTCGCGGGCCGTCGCCGGGCACAGGAGCTTGTCGATGCCGAACACGCGGCTCAGCTCCAGGTGCGTCCAGTGGTACAGCGGGTTCCGCATCGTGTACGGAACGGTCTCCGCCCATTTCTCGAAGGTTTCCCAGGCGGTGTGCTTGCCGCCGGTCAGGTAGTCCTCGGAAACGCCGTTCGCCCGCATCGCGCGCCACTTGTAGTGGTCGCCGTAGTGGCCGTCCACCAGCCAGAGCTGGGTGATGTCGCGGAACTGGATGTTCTCGGCGATCTGCTGCGGCACGAGGTGGCAGTGGTAGTCGATGATGGGCATTTTCGCCGCGTGCTCGTGGTAGAGCTGGCGGGCGGTCTCCGTCTGGAGCATGAAGTTGTCGTTGATGAAACTCATATCTGTCAGTGTTTTTAGAATCTTGGAAGAGAGTCGGGGTATCACCCCCGGCTCCCTTTGTAAATCACCTGCTACTGGTTCGTGTAGTAGATGTGGTAGAAGCGGAGACCGTTCTCCGGGGCGGTGATGACCACCTCGCCGGCCGGGACGCTGAACTCCAGTTCGCTCGGGCTGTTCGAGGAGAAGCCGCCGGGCTGCGCCTGGACGTCATCCCCCACCGTCACCTTCACGGTGCGGTCGAGGGCTTCGCCGCTGCCGGTGTTGGAGACCATGATCTTCAGGGTGCCCTGGTCCGGTGCCGTGAACTTGAAGTAACGGTCCATGTCACCGCTCTTGCCGCCGAACTGGATATAGCTCGTGCCATACTTGCTCTTGGAGCCGGAATGGAACGTCAGGCCCTCCACCGTCAGGTCGATGTTGGTGATGTCCGCGCCGGCGGCGCCAAGGGCGCCGAGCGCGTCCTGCCAATCAGAGGCGGAGAAATCCCAGTTGTACTCGACAGCCGCGGCCGCGCCGGTCTCGTAGGTGAACTCGACCTTGTAGTAGCGGAGGCCGTTGCCGGTGCAGTAGATGTACACGTCGCCGGCCATCACGCTGAACTCGCACTCGGCGGGAGCGCCGCTGGACGGAACACCGCCCGGAACGGAGACTTCCTCGCCGTTCTGGTTCACGGTCACCATGCGGGTGAGATCCTCGCTGCCGCCCGTGTTGGAAGCCCACACCTTCAGGGTACCCTGCTCAGGCGCGGTGAACTTCATGTAACGGTCGCTGGTCGAACCCTTGCCGCCCCACTGGAAGTACGTCGTGTTGTACTTCGACTTCGCGGTGGAGACGATCGTCAGGTTGTCGTAGGTGAGGTTCCAGTTGGTGATGTCCGAACCGGCGGCGCCGAGGGCCGCGAACTGCTCCTGCCAGTCGGCCGCGGAGAAGTCCCAGGTCCAGGTGACCTGGACGACCTCGCCGCCACCGCCCTTCGGCTGGATGGCGAAGGAGGCGTTGCCCTTCTCGGAAGCCTGGTAGTACAGGTCGGACGCAGCCGGGAAGGCCTGCACCGTGAAGGAATACAGACCGGCCTTGAGCGCGGCGATATCCTCGGCGGGAACCGTGAAGCTGGTCTCCGTCTGCGGATCCTGGGTGCGCTTGTTGAAGACGACCACATAGTGATCGGCGGCGTGGATGGGCTCCCAGGAGATGGTCACCGCGGTCTCGTCGCCCTCGGTCAGGGTGACGGGCTCCACGACAGGCTTCGGGGTCTCCAGGACCTTGTCCAGGGCGAGCACATCCTTGCTCCAGCCGAGCTTGGTGATGGTCACCGCACCGGTGGAATAGAGATAGACGGTACCCTCGCCGGCGACCTCGGGAACGACGATCTTCTGGACGCCAGGATTGGCGGAAGAGGCCACGGCGCCGCCGAGGACGGAGAGACCGTTGTCGTCATACAGGGCGACCACGACGCTGGCGCCGGTCTTGCCCGGGTCGGAGAGGAGCATGTCCACGGAACCGGGGGCGTTCACCTTGAAGGAAGCGTAGCCTTCGGTCGGGACACCCTTGCGGGTCAGGACGGAAGCCTGCTTGAAGGTGATGCCGCCGTCCGCATTGAGCGGGGTGGCCTCGGTGCCGACGAGCATCAGCTCGTCCCGCACGCGGGAGTTCTTCACGTCACCGGCGAAGAGGGTGGCGTTCTGCAGGTTCCAGGTGTGCGCCTCGGTGATCACGTGCTGGGTGAGGTCTTCCGGCTTCTCCACGTACTGGATCCACCACTTGGAGGCGCCGACCTTGGCCTCGATGAGATCCTGGGCGGCGAGCTGGAAGAAGTTGCCCTTGGAGTTGTAGCACGGGTCCACGTTCATCGTCTTCACGCCCAGGGCGGCCGGAGACATCCGCTTGAAGAAGTCCTTGCCGTAGGCGAAGGCGTAGTTGTCGGACGCGGTCACGTTCGGGTCGATGGTGCGGGTGTTGTCGTGGATGAGCTGGGCCCGGTCCACTTCTCCTTCTTCCTTCTTTCCGCCATCCTCGTACAGGAAGACATTCTTCTTCAGGATGAGGTTGGTCTGGACGTACGGGGAGAAGAACGCACGGTTGTTGCCGTTGTCCATCGTCGCGATGTTCTTGATGGTGTTGTTCTCGATGTCGAACGTCCCGATCTTGATCCCGTCGACCTGGTCCAGGCGGACGAAGGTGCGGAAACCGTCGTAGATGGTGTTGTTGACGAACTTCACGAGCGTGATGTCGCAAGCCTTGCGGACGTCGAAGCCGTCACCGCCGTCACCGACGATGTTGAAGATGTCGCAGGAGTCGAACGTGAACTCGTTCACGGTCAGGCCGCCGTTCTTGTTCAGGGAGAACAGGCCGGCCTTGTAACCGGAGATCTCGCAGTTGACGACCTCGATCTTGTCCACGGTCACCGCGTTCGCATCGTCGGAGAAGACGATCAGGTGGCTGATGGAAGCGTTGTCCGCGAGCTTCAGGTTCTCCAGGCGGATGGAACTGCCGTTCTCCAGGACGCTGGAAATGTCGATGGAACCGGAAACGGGCGTCCGCTCGCCATCGGCGGAAAGCTCGCCGATGAGGGTGAGGTCGGCGGTCGGCTTGGCCGTGCCCATGGAGTAACCCGCCTCGTTGTAAGGCAGATAGTAGTTACCGCCGGCGACGACGGCCGACTTGAGTTCGTCGGAGGTCGTGATGGTCACGGCGCTCCCCTGCTCGGCCTTGGTCCAGGTATCGACCGTACCGCGGGAGGCGCTCATGTAGAAGAGGGTGATCTGGTACTCGGTGGAAGGGTCGAGACCGTCGATGGTCGCGGCGGCCGCGCCGGCTTCCGTGCCGGAGAGTACCTTCTTCACCGTCTGGCCGCCCTTCACCGGGACAGCCCGGAGTTCGGTGACCTCGGTGAAATCATCCACGTCCTTGCTCCAGGCGAGGGAGACGGAACTGGTGGAACGGCCCTTGACCTCCAGGTAGAGGTTGTCCTTGACCGCATAGGTCTTGACGGAACCGTCATAGACGGAAACCTTGGACTCGGTGCCGGGCACCTTGACGCCGTCGGCGTTCACCCGGTAGGCCTGGACCGTGAACCAGTACTCCTTGTCCGCGGTCAGACGGGTCGTGTAGGGAACGTCGCCGGGCTCGAGCGCCCAGCTGTTCTCCAGATCCGTCATGGCTTCGTCGGTATAGACGGCGAGTTCGTAGCCGCCGGCGTCCTTGTTCACGTCCCAGCCGAAGGTGACGACGTCACCCTTGGTCGCGTCGACACGGGCCGCGAGATTGCCGGGAACCAGGCAGCGGGCGAGGTTCAGTTCGGTGATCTCGTTCCACTCCTTGTTCACGCAGCCGGACAGCGTGGCGAGGCCCAGAAGGGCCGCCAGGGATACTTTCAGAATATTCTTGTATTTCATATCGCGTCGGTATTAAAGGCTCTCGTAGCCATAGTCGTTCTTGATACGGCCCTGGCTGTTGGTCATCGTGTCGTTGTAGATGGGCCAGAACATGTACTGCTCCGGATCCCGGGCGTAGATGCCTTCCACCAGCTCGTTATACAGGCCGGTAGGCTGGCCCTTGCTGTCCTCGACCTTGGTGAAGTACTCGCTCTTCTTCTCCCAGGCGCCGGCCGGCTTGACGGCTTCGCCGGTGAACCCGTAGACGATGAGATTCTTGCCGTCCACCCGGTAGTAGACGTCGCCGCCCAGCATGTTCACCTGGGCGTATTCGCCGGTCAGGTCGCGGAGGTTCTTCATCTTCTGCTTGGCCTCGTCCATCTTGGACTTGAGGAGGCCCCAGCGGATGAGGTCGAACTTGCGGGTCATCTCGCCGCAGAACTCGAAGGCGCGCTCGTCCACGATGGCGTTGAACATCGCCTCCTTGGAATTGATCCGCTCCACATAGGTCTCGGCCTGGTCCTCATGGCCCTTGAAGGCGCGCTCGCGGACCTCGAGGAGATAGCTCTTGGCATCGGCCAGCTCGCCCTGCTCGTTGGCGATTTCGGCCGCCATCAGCAGGATGTCGGCATAGCGGAGGACCACGGGCTTGGCGCCGTCGTCATTGCCGCCCTTGTAGGGATTGCGGGTCATCCAATCCCAGCGGTACTTGCCGAAGTACCAGCGCTGGATGCCCACCAGTTCGGGCTCGTCGTCGGCATTCCAGCGCCAGTTGACGCAGGTGATGTCGCGGCGGACGTCGTTCTTGTCATAGTCGAACCACATCGTCGGGACCGGACCGGCATCGCCGCCGCGGGTGACGGTGGCGCCGCCCGCATAGCTGGAGCCCTCGGAACGCACCGCGAAGGTGTAGTTCCAGCGGCCGCGGCCGTCGGAGAACGGAATCACGAACAGGGACTCGTGGCCGGGGCCGGCAACGAGGTTGTCCTGGTTGCTCTGGTTCTTCCACAGGGTCTCGAAGTCCTCGAGGGAGGCGGTGCCGGAGGAAATGGCATCCTCCAGGTAGGCCAGGGCCTTGGGATACAGGACGCTCTTCTGGAGGTCCGGATCGTTGGTGAGGCGGTTCGTGCCCAGGTCGCCGGTGCCCACCATGCCGTCGTCCGGACGCTGGGCGTAACCGGAAGCCATCAGGGCGATGCGGGCGTACAGGCCCTCGGCGAACAGCTTGTTCACGCGGTCGGTACGGGAAGTCGCGGCGGTGGCGCCGGGATACGGGATGTACGGGATGGCCTCTTCGAGGTCCGCAAGCAGCTGCTTGAAGATCACGTCGCGGCTTTCCTTGGCCTTGTAGATGGACTCGCTGGTGGTCGCATCGAAACGGGCCGGGACATCACCCCAGGCGCGGACGAGGTCGTAGTAGATCATCGCCCGGAGCGTGAGGGCCTCGCCCAGGAGGTACGCCATGTCCTTGTTCGTCTCGGGGTTGCCGTATTCGCGGACGCCCTCGATCACGAGGTTGGCGCGCTCGATCGCCTCGTACATCTTGGCGAAGGGGCCGTTGTTCAGGTTCAGCTGCGCGTTGTTGGGCAGCTGCGCATAGCCCGCGATCTGGTATTTCTCGTCGGTGGGCTTATAGGTGTTGTACCACTCGATATCGCTGTTCAGGCCGATCCAGGGGAGGTAGCGGCCGCGATAGTTGTTCGTCTCGCCGAAGGACTGGGCGATGGAGAAGATGGTATTCTCCGTGAGGGAGTAGTTGGAGTAAACGGTCGCCGCGTCGAACGTGGACGGGGATTTCGAATCCAGGAATTTCTCACAGGAAACCGCCATCACGGCCACCAGGGCCGCAAAAAGGATATTCACAATCTTTTTCATGTCTGCAGCGGATTAGAAGGTGAGGTTGATGCCGGCCACGAAGCCGATGCTCTTGGGATAGGCGGAGTAGTCCACGCCCGGGGTGAGCGGGGTCGAACGGCGGGTATCCACTTCCGGATCATAGCCGGAGTACTTGGTCAGGCAGAACAGGTTCGTGCCCGTCACATAGAGGCGGAGCTTCCGGATGTGGATCTTCTTGGTGAGATCCTCCGGAAGGGTGTAACCGACCGTAGCGCTCTGCATGCGGAGGAAGGAAGCGTCCTCGACGGCCCAGTCGCTGAAGATCGCGCTGCCGACGGCGGGGTTCCACATCGTCTTGCCGGCGTTCACGCTCTTGAGGAGGGCGGGGTCGGTGATCAGCTCGCCGGTGGCCCAGTCGATGTTCGTCCAGCGCTTGTCCACGTCCATCTCATGGAGAAGGTTGCGGTTGTAGTACTTGCGGGAGGAGGTGAACTCGATCTTGTTGGCGTTGTACACCTGGTTGCCGATCATGAAGTTGAAGTTCGCGCTGAAGTCGAAGCCGTAGGCGAAGCCGCTGAAGTTGAAACCGCCGGTGAAGTCCGGGGAGGCGTTGCCGATGACCTTGCGGTCGGCCACGGTCACCTTGCCGTCACCGTTGAGGTCCTTGAGCTTGATCGCGCCAGGACGCAGGTAGGCGTCACCGAGGACGGAGGAAGCGTTCGCGACGCCCTCGTTCAGCACCCACTTGCCGCCGTCATAGGTGAAGTCATCGACGGAATACATGCCGTCGTTGACGTAGCCGTACATGTTGCCGAGCGGCTGGCCCACCTGGACGATGTAGTCGTCACCGATCTCGGTGGAAGCCCAGTAGGACTGCGCCATGATGGACTCCAGGCCGCCGAGGTCCGTGACCCGGTTGATGTTGTAGGCGATGTTGCCGCCGATGTTCAGGGAGAAGTCCTTCTTGGAGACGATCGGGGCGTTCAGCGTGAGCTCGAGACCGCGGTTGCGGGTGGAACCCACGTTCTGGTACTGGCTGTCATAGCCGGAACCCGGGATCGGGAAGTTGATGAGGAGGTTCTTCGTGTCGTTCTGGTAGGCCTCGACGCTACCGGAGAGGCGTCCCTGGAGCAGGGAGAAGTCCAGACCGATGTTGTGCGTGTAGGTGGTCTCCCAGGTGAGGTCCGGATTGTTCAGGACCTTGCCGGCGGTGAAGATGTTCTGGGTCATCGACAGCCAGGCGGTGGTGGAGGAGGCGTACTGCTTCATCAGCTGGCCCGACGGGATGTTGTTGTTACCGGCGGTACCGAAGCTGTAACGGAGCTTGAGCTGGTCCAGCCAGCTGTGGGCGCTGTCCATCCAGGGTTCGTTGGAGATGGTCCAGGAGGCGGCGGCAGACGGGAAGTAGCCCCAGCGGTGACCGCGGGCGAACTTGGAGGAGCCGTCGGCACGCAGCGTGGCGCCGATGGAATAGCGGCGCTTGTAGTCGTAATTCACGCGGCCGAAGAAGGAAAGGAGCTTGTCGTCCGGGGCGTAGTGGTTGTTGGAGGAAGCCGGAACGCCGGAGGACATGAAGTTCCAGGCCATCTGGGCGTCGTAGAAGGTCGGGAAACCGTCCACGAGGTCGGTGATGGTGTTGCTCTTGGTGATGGTCATTTCCTCACCGAGGAGGGCCGTCAGCTGATGGTCCTGGTTGTTGATGAGGTCCGCGAAATCGTAGTTGAGCGTATTCGTGTTGCGATAGCGCGTGCGGAAGGCCTCCTTGTGCTCGGTGGAAGGGGTGCCCTTCACCGTGGACTGGTTCGCCACATAGTAGGTGGTGAGGCCGTAGAAGCGGTCGTCACCCTGGCGGTAATCCTCGAGACCGCCCTCGATCTTGAGGCGCAGGTTGTCGATGATGGTCCAGTTGAAGGCGGCGTTCGCGTTCCAGGTGGTACGGATACGCTTGGAATCGTTGTCAGAGACGGACAGGAGCGGCGGCGCGTTGTCGCCATAGTCCTGCTCCAGGTCGGAGTCCGTCGAGACGGCGGCCACGGGAATCGGGGCGTAGGCGACGGCGTGCTTGAGACGGCCGTTACCGGAGGTCGTCGCACGGTCGTTGATGCCGTTCGCGCCGGAGCCGCGGGTGTTCACGCGGGAATAGCGGATGTTCGCGTCGATGCTGGTCTTGTCGGAGGTCTTGAAGTTGCCCTTGAAGTTGAGGTTGTCGCGGGTGTAGGTGGAGCCCACCATGATCGCGTCGTCCCCCGTGTGGGCGTAACCCAGGTTCCAGTTGTAGTTCTCTCCGCTGCCGGAGACGGAGAAGTCGGCGCTCATCGAGGAACCGACCTTGCCGAAGACGGCGTCCACCCAGTTGTTGCCCTGGAGGCCCTTGTACAGGTCGATGTCGGCGAAGGGGCCGAAGTACGGGTTGTAGTTGTTCTCCACGTTGCCGCGGATGGAAGCGAGCTCGTACTGGAACTTCACGAAGTTGTCCGGATCCATCGCGACGATGGCGCCCGCGTTGGCCATCTTCTTGAGGCCGTAATAGGCGTTGAACTTCACGGAGACCTTCTGGCCCTTTTCGGCGCTCTTGGTCGTGACGATGACGACGCCGTTAGCGCCACGGCTACCGTAGATGGCCGTGGAGAAGGCGTCCTTCAGGACGTCGATGGACTGGATCTCGGAGGACGGGATGTCGTTGATGGACTCCACCGGGAAGCCGTCCACGATGTACAGCGGGCTGTTGTCCTGGGTGATGGAGCTGCCGCCGCGGACGCGGATCTTGACATCGGCGTCCGGGTCGCCTTCCGTCGTGACGACGGAGACGCCCGCCATCTTGCCGGAGAGGGCCTGGGACACGGAGGTCACCGGCTGCTCGGTGAGCTTGTCGGAACCGACGGAAGCGACGGCGCCGAGGAGGTCGCGGCGCTTGACCGTCTGGTAACCCACGACGACCACTTCGTCGAGGAAGGTCGAGTCAACCTTCAGGACCACGTTGATGACGGTCTGTCCCGCGATGGGGACCGTCTGTTCACTCAGTCCGATGAAGGAGAACACCAGGTTCACCGCATCTGCGGGCACGGTCAGCTCGTAGTCGCCGTCGATGCCGGTGATGGTGCCGACGGTCGTGCCTTCGACAACCACACCCGCTCCGATGAGCGGCTCACCGGACTCGTCCGTCACCACGCCCTTGATGGTCGTCTGGGCGGACAGGGTCCAAGCCGATACCAGGCCGAGAAGCGCAAGAGCGAGTTTCTTGACTGGATTTTTCATGAATGGATGGTTTTAAGTTGGTTATTGATGATTGAGTTAGAGTTTCATGTAGCTGCCGCCGGCGTTCTGCGCGGCGACGATGTCCTTCACCAGGTAGTGGAGATACATCTCCAGGTTGGTGTAGCGGCCGTTCTTGTCCAGGGTAACGGCGCCGGCGTCGGACTTGTCGGTCTTGCTGAGGCCGAACTGTTCTTCGAACCAGTCGGGCATGCCGTCGGAATCGGAGTCCTTGATCTTCGCCTTCTGCTCTTCGGTGGCGGTGTACACCGGCCAGCCGTTCTTCCAGGTGGCGTCCTGGACGTCGGTCTGGGTGTCGATGAGGCCCTTCGTGGAACGGTCGCTGGCGGTCGTATTGCTGCCCTGATAGGTGGAAGTGCCGTCCTTCGTCTCCTTCGCGATGCGCGTGTCGATGCCGTCACGGGCGAAGCTGGCGCCCGCATAATTCAGGACCGGATCCAGGCAATTCGCGCCGGTGTGGACGCTCTGGTAGGTGTCCGAGGCGAACCGGGTCGTCTCCTTGATCTTGGCCGCATCGGCCTCGCTGATATAGACGGAGACCGGAGAACTCTTGCCGGCCTTCCAGTTGTCGGCCGTCAGGTCGCTCTTCCCGTGCATCACGTTGCCGTCCAGGTAGAAGTGGCCGGGCAGGATCGTGCCGCCGCAATTGCTGCAGGAAGTCGTGGGCTGCAGGAACCAGATGTGGTTGGAGGGCGTCACCGGACCCGGCTTATAATAGTTGTTGAACAGGTTGTATTTCCGGTGGTCGGTCCCATATTTGTCGGAACTCTCGCCGCCGTAGGTGCTGTTGCCCTTCCAGTTGTAGATCACGTTGTTGAAGATGGACACGGGGCCCTTCTGGGTGGACACGTAGTCGTGGTCGATCCGCGGGTTGCGGCTGTCGTGGTGTGCCAGGAGGTTGTGGTGGTAAGTGGCGTTGTTGCCGCCCCAGATGCCGCCGTAGCCGTGGGAGCCCTTGTCGTGGATGGAGTTGCGGAGGCTCTCCGAAACGATGTTCCACTGGAAAGTGAAATCCTTCATCCCGTAGAAGGAGGCGCATTCGTCGGTGCACCAGCTCACGGAACAATGGTCGATGATGATCTTCTCGTACTTGTCGTCGTCGTGGCTCATCACCTGCATGGCGTCGTCTTCCGTCTTCTTCTCATCGCCCATCCGGCAGCGGATGAAGCGGACGATCACGTTGCTGGCGCCGATGCGGAAGGTGTAGTTCTTCAGGCAGATACCGTCGCCGGGGGCGCTCTGGCCGGCAATGGTCAGGTCTCCCCTGGAGATATTGAGCTGCTTCTCGAGGGCGATGGTGCCGGCCACGTCGAAGACGATGGTCAGCGGGCGGTCTCCCTTCTCGATGCCATACCGGAGGGTGCCCTGCGTGCTGTTGTCCTCCAGGGAGGTCACGTGGTAGATCTTGCCGCCGCGGCCGCCGGTGGCGTACATGCCGCCGCCTTCGGCGCCCGGGAAGGCGCGGGCGACGCCGTCCTCCTCCGCCGAAGGGATGGAGAACTGCTCATAGTACTGGCCGGACGGCGGGGTGGGCGGTTCGGGATCGTCCGTCCCTTCCGTGCGGGCGTCGATCCAGGTCACGGAGGAGGTGCCGCCGGCATTCACGGCCTTGACGCCGAAGCGGTAGTTCGTCGCCTTGGTCAGCTCGGTGACAGTCGCGTTGCGGGTGCCCGCCGTCCCTTCTTTCACTTTGGCGCCGTCTTTCTGGAGTTCCCAGGCGTAGGAAGCCGCGCCCTCGACCGCATCCCACTGGAACTGCAGGCTGGTTTCCGTCGCCTTGTGCAGCTTCACGTTCGCCGGAGCGGAAGGAGCCTTGGGGGTGTCGGGCACCACGACCGGATCCTCCTTCCCGCCGCAAGCGGCAAGGATGAGGGCGGAAAGGGCCATCAAAGTCAGTTCTTTTCTCATAGCTTTTCGTATTCGAGCGAAGCCCAGATGAAGGGACCGACGCCCTTCGGGTCATTCTCGATGATCTTTTCGTTGATGTAATACTCGAAGGTGCCGCTGCGGTTCTCCTTGCCGCCGAGGCCGGCGACGGCGCAGCAGTCGGTGAGATTCAGGGTGCCGTCCTTGTCCTCGCGGATGAACTTCTTCACGAGGGCCTCGTAGAGGGCCTTCGGATCGACGGACGCGGGCACCGCGTAGCCTTCGCGGGCGGACCGCAGATAGGCGTAGGTGAACATCGCGGAGCAGGTGGCCTCCAGGTAGTTCCCTTCCCGGCCCGGGCTGTCCAGGACCTGGTACCACATCCCGGTCTCGGGATCGGCATATTTCGGGAGCGTGGCGAGGATGCCTTCCAGGATGCCCTGCAGCTCGGCCTTGCCGGGATGGTTCTCCGGGAAGAACGGCAGGACCTCGACGAGGGCCATCGTGTACCAGCCGAGGGCGCGGCCCCAGCAGTGGGCGGACTGGCCCGTCACGGGATCGGCCCAGAACATCTGCCTGGACTCGTCCCAGGCGTGGCGGTAAAGGCCGGTCGCCGGGTCGTAGGTCTTCTCCGCCGCCACCTTGAACTGGGTGACGACATCGTCGAAGATGGCATACTCACGGGTGATGTCAGCATACACTGCATAGAAGGGTTCCGCCATGTAGAGGCCGTCCAGCCACACCTGGTAGGGATAGGCCTGCTTGTGCCAGAAGGCACCGGCCTCGGTGCGCGGCTGCTTCTTAAGCTGCTCACGGGCTGTCTCGATGGCGCGGGCATACCGGATGTCCGGGGTGGCCTGATACAGGCCGATCAGCGTCCGGGCCGGGCAGATGTGGTCCAGGTTGTACTTCTCCAGGTCATACTTTCCGCCGATGAAGCCGAACTCGTCCAAGACGCCGTCGTACCAGGCGCGCACATACGCGTCGAATTCCGGAATGTCATAGGTACGGGAAACGGCCAGGAAGCTGCGCAGCTCCAGGCCGGTGGTGTAGTTCCACTTGTAGTTCCCCTCCTGTCCGTCCAGGAAAGTGGCCTCCGGGGCCCGCTTGATCTCCGAGCGCACCATCCGGACGGACATGGGTTCCGTCTCCGTCTTCGGCGTGCAGGCCGCGAGCAGCAAAGTGGCCAGTAATGCGATTCTTTTCATCTATCGGTTGTCAAAAGGGTTCCAGCGAATGCCGTCCTGCGCCTGGTACATCACCTTCTCGAAGGTGTACTCGGCGGCCTGCTTCGCGGTGAGGGTGTGCGCCCATTTCACGCGGGGCCCCTGTGCGCCGGGACCGACATTCTGATATTCAGCGTAGTAGGAGTTCTTCTTGGTGTTGGGCTTGCCTTCCTTCTCCCAGTCGTGCCAGCCGTCCGCGACGATGTGCGGGCCCAGCTCGCAGCCGATGAACACGGTCTTCGCATAGGCGCCCCAGGGACGGCCCAGGTAGCACTTGTCGATGCCGGGATCGGCCGTCAGCTTGCAGTTCTTGAACACGTAGCCGTATTTCTGGCCCTGCAGGGTGGAAGCCGCTGTCACATAGCTGTTCTTCTTGCTGTGGATGTGGCAGTTCTCGAAATAGGCGATGCTGGGACCGAAGATGAAGTCCGTCGTGCCCTCGATGTAGCAGTCCAGGAAATAATTCCGCTTGATGCCGCCTTCCTTGCCGAAGCGCCCGTAGGTATAGACGGTGTCCTGGTTGCCGATGAAGCGGCAGCGGTGGAAGAACAGGAAGTCGCCGTCGGTGAACACCGCCACGGCCTGGCCGATCTCCTTGCCCTCCCCCGCCGTGTTCTCGAAGGTGATGTCCTCGAAGGTCACGTAGCTGGAGTGGATGTAGATGCTGGCGCTGCCGGAAGTGCCCACCTTGAAGTCGTTGTCCGGCCACAGCTGCTCCG
>JAEEGJ010016404.1_pt1 | contig 17003 bp, 7 predicted proteins | sample 8958761 | NCBI WGS metagenome assembly JAEEGJ01 (sample SAMN16246546, study PRJNA631951) | gut metagenome | biome: gut microbiome; feature: rumen; material: RS-attached | host: Bos | place: Iran: Karaj | collected 2018-10 | reverse complement strand
AATTTTCAGTATTGCGTTTCTTTTCTTCGCTATAATTGCGTTAAATAACAAAATATTTAAAGCTTCTGCAACGACAGCTCTTGACCATTCATTTTTTAAAACCTATGTTTGCGATGTAATAAAGGAGATGCCCGTTCGGAGACGGGCATGACAATCCTCCTAAATCCTATAACCTAAAACCCAAGACCTAAACATGTACTACGAAACAATCAAAGTCCTCGACTGCACCATCCGCGACGGCGGCCTCGTCAACAAGCACGATTTTTCTCTTGAATTCGTGCGTAGATTATACACGCTCCTTTCTGCAGCCGGCATCGACTACATGGAAATGGGCTACAAGAATTCCCCCGAACTTTTTGACCCGAAGGAATACGGCCCGTGGAAGTTCTGCGACGACGATTTGCTCTGGAAAGTCAAGGACGGTATCGATTCCAAGATGAAGATGGCCGTGATGGCCGACGTGGGCCGTGTCAACATGGACGCCGTGAAACCCGCTAGCGAAAGCCCGTACCAGATGTTCCGCGTGGCAAGTTACGTCAAGAACATCGACAAGGGCATCAGCATGGTGAACGCGTTCCACGAAATGGGCTATGAAGCGACGCTGAACATCATGGCCGTGAGCCGCGACCGCGGTCCGGAACTCGATGAAGCGCTCCACCAAGTGCAAGAAGAATGCCATGCCGACGTACTCTACCTCGTCGATAGCTTCGGCGCCTTCTACCAGGAAGACATCGACAAGGAACTCGCCCGCTACAAAGGCATCGTGAAGAACAAGAAGTTCGGATTCCACGGTCACAATAACCAGCAGCTCGCCTTCAGCAACACCATCCAGGCCATCATCAACCACGTCGATTACCTCGATGGTTCCGTGTCCGGCATGGGACGCGGCGCAGGCAACTGCACCACCGAACTTTTGCTCAGCTTCCTCAAGAATCCGAAGTACGACTTGCGCCCGGTTCTCGACGCCATCCAGGAACTCTTCCTCCCGCTCAAGGAAAAGTACGAATGGGGCTACATCATCCCGCAGATGATTACGGGCATGCTCAACCGTCACCCGCAAGACGCGATTGCCGTGCGCAAGACGGAAGACAAGGACAAATACCGCAAATTCTACGAAAAGATGATTAACGATTAATAACGAGACTCAACCCTGGAGTGCAATTCTAACTGCGATTACAAGATGTATAGATTGGCTCAAGGCTATTCCACTTGTCACCTCGGCAAACCCTGCCGAGGCGGCTTTTTTATAGAGAATCCTTAAGGCAATTCCACAGGACAAAGCTTTTTATTTTTATAATTGTCCGCAATGATAAATTTTTATTTACCATAATAAAAACTACAACAGGTTGGATACATTGAAAAAATTTTTCTCCTACTCGTTAGCATTTCTAATGCTACTTCCCAGCTTGGTTTTCTCCAAAAGCATCGCAGTATCGGAGACACAAGCTTCTAGCGATTTGCTTTCATCGCCAGAACTCCAATACCTGACAGACGTTCTTCGCGAAGAAGCCGTCCGCGCACTCCCAGCCAACCAAGATTGGACAGTAATGAGCCGTGAAAGTTCCGCCGGTTCATACAGCGCAGACTTCAAAGTTCAAGCCCAAGTTTCCAAATTCGGAAGTTCCTTGGCCATAAGCACAGAACTTTACGAATCCACAAGCAACAGGCTTGTCGCAAGCTTCACCGGCAAAGGAGCCACCGTCGAAGACATTGAAAGAATCATCAAGGAACAAGCTCCAGCACTCTTCCAAAAAATTATAGACCAGACGGCGAACAACGCAGAAAATCCCACAACAAACGTAGCCAACGCAATCGTCCCAGCGGTAGTTTTAACACCGCAAGAACAAACCAATAATCTTCAAGTATCAATCGTCACAGAAACGGCAACTGTCACAGAGACGGCAAGCGATTCTACAGCACAAGAAACAGTCTCTACAACGGCAACCGACACGATCACGCAGGAACAAGTTGCTACAATTCTGGACACAGTCAAAGAAGCGCCCAAAGCAGCACCAGAAGTTAAAGACACGTCCAAAACAGTTCCCGAAATCAAAGAAGAAAAAGTTGCTGAAACCAAGGACTCTCAAAACAAGCCCAAACGCATTTGGGGTGGCATCACGGCAGGCATCACCTACAACGACTTTTTCGACACCAAGTTTGGCCTCAACAGCATTCCGCAGAGCGATGATTACAGCGTTACCGTCGAAGGGGCAGACAAACTTTTAGACAACTTCTGGGGAATCGGTTTTAGGGCCGGCTTCGGCATCATGTTCTTGTTCAACGACTTTTTCAATCTGCGCGGGGACTTGAACATCGCCCTCAGGCAAGGAACCGGGAAAGCCAATTCATCCGTAATTGTATCCTGGGATGACGAAGATTACGACGACGAAAAGAACGATCTGAAATTGAAATACTCCGCAACACAGTTGAACATCGACATTCCATTGCTAGCACGCGTTTCCATTCCGAAAGCACTTTACTTTGAAGCAGGACCCATGTTCTCGTTCAACATTTACGCGAAAAACAAAGTCACCATCAAAGACTACCATGGCAGCAAGACCTACGAAGAAAAAGGCGGACTGAAGGCTTTTGAATTCGACATTGTGACAGGTCTTGGCGTCATGCGCCACATCGGCAAGTCCATAATCGACGTTGACCTGCGCTTTGTATTCGGCATGACACGCATTAGCGACAGCAAGGATTCTCCAAAAACATGGCAAGGACAGTTGAATATAACCTATTGGTTCTTGTAAGGAGGAATGCAAAATGAAAAGTTTGAAGATTTTATTCGCAACAGCAATTGCATTAAGCATCACAAATGCATGGGCAAATTTGATCAAATCCGGCACAGAGAAAAAAGTATGCGATGAAGACACTGAGCTTTGCCACTATGAATCAGAAGTATGCTCGCCCAAAGTCCACTTTAAGCTTCCCGATAGATGGACCAACGCATACTTAATAACAGGAGGCAACAGCCTACCATTCCCCAAAGCAGATGCTGACGGATGGAGCACCATTGATTTGGGAACGGCAAAGGCCAACGATGACACCTATTTTTTCATCAGCAGTATTAGCTCTAGCGCTTGCTATGACGGCACATGCGTTACAAGAAAAGGAGTCAATGCAAATCAGAATAACGCTCGTATTGATGGATTTACTTGCAAGGACATCCAAACGGATGGCGGTGATATTTGGATCATGGAACATCCCGATCCAAAGAAAGCCGGTCAAGTTTATATAAAACAGGAAAAGCCGGTTGTAAAAGACTTCTATGTACTTTTACCACAAAATAGAACGTGGATGAGTTCCACGCCGTTGATTAACGAAAATGGCATAGATCGCGAATTATACGTAGATATGGAACATTGCGGCTGGCATTACAGGCGTTACATCGATGAAAAACTACCAAATTCCGTAGTAATCCACATGGCAGAAGACGAAAAACCTTACAAACACGCCATTAGCATGGACGGAATAAACACAATATTTTCAATTTTTGAAACCGACACCGATTACAAAGACGCGCTCTACTTTATTGCAGATGAAAATATTGCACAAGAAATTCCAGAAGGAACAAACGGTTGGTTTACAGCATACCCAGAAGCCGATGGATATTGCAGCCTTATGCTAACCGCTACTATTTACGATACTGATGCTCAATTGCACCCCTCATTCTCTTGTTGGTCCTATGGTGGAGAAGGGTGCCAACTCGCCAAAGGTGGAGTCGTCGCTCAGGATGCCGATAGCGCAACCGCAATAACGGCAATTGACGCATGTATCGGCGTAACATCAGGCATTGTCGAATCAACATTAGATTCAAAGACGAAAAAACCAACCCTTTCTGCAATAGGGAAAAAATGCTTTATCGACAATAAATATTTCAATCAATTATTCAATTATACCGAAGGCGTCAACGAAAAAACATACTTTGACATGCCCTTCTACCGTACAATCGACGGCAAATGGGAATTCGATTCCGATTATTACATCAGTCCAGGCCTTGACATTCCTGTCCAGGGAGGTTTCTACCCTGCCGAAGGAAAAACGGATGCCATGGTTCTTGCGGTAGATCCGAAACAAAAGCCTGTTCCTGTGGCACGTACAAAGCGACTTGCAGAAGGCCCAGTATTCTGGGGACCAGAACTTCGCAAATTAGACCCTTCGGAGCAAGTTCCTGTAATCGATATTTTCTGCAACGGCCCAGGTTGGTCCAAAGGCTACAATTGCGATGGGCTCTTTGCAGATGGCGATGGGACTTCTATGCGTATAAATGAAGATTTGAAACTTGGAACAGGACTAAGCGAAGCTTGCGTCTTCGGGTGGAGCTGCGATATTATGGGGTACGCCCCTGAAGGTTGGCCCTTATTTGTTCAAGGTTCAGAAAACGCATCAACCGGAACATCATCATATTCTCACCGCTGGACATCCGAAGAAGGAAGCAAAGGCAATGGTGGCCGAAACCAACACTTCTGCTTTGAATCCCATGCAAAGTTTGCATTCAAGAAAGGACTTAAATTCAGCATTCGCGGCGATGACGACATCTGGGTATTCATCAACAACAAGCTCGCTGTCGATCTCGGAGGAACACATCTCTCTGCTCCAGGCTATGTCGATTTGGACTTTTTCATGAAAGACGCTAAAGTAGATTCAATTTACGATATCGACGTTTTCTTCTGCGACCGCCGCACCACAATGAGCAACATGAGAATCAACACAAACATTTTCATGTATCAACACGAAGAAAGCACCATTTCACCCAAGAGCAGTTCTAGCTCAGTAAAAACGACGTCAAGCACCAGCGCAAAGAGTTCCGACTCCCAAAGCGCCAAGTCGAGTTCTAGCGTGAGCGGCTCTAAATCAAAATCCAGTTCCAGCACAAGCAAAGATTCCAAATCAAGCTCCAGCAAGAATTCAAAATCGAGTTCCAGCAATAAAGACGCAAAATCCAAATCATCCAGCTCTAGCGCTAAGCATTACGCAAAGCCCTCTTTCCACGTCGAAATGGTTGCCCCGTTCGAATTCGACATCGTCTTTGACGATGACACGCCGAGCCTCGCCAAACAATACGCCGTCATGGACATGAAAGGGCAAGTGCTTTTCTTAGGGGAACTGAGCAGCGCAAGTACTCGCGTGAAAGTCCCGACTTCCGGCTCTTATATCGTCAATGTCGGATACAATTACAAACGCGTGAATGTGAAATAGTCCATTTATTCCGTATCATTACACTACAAGAGTATCGTGTAGTTCCCGCTCCCATCGAGCGGGATTTTTTTTGCACAAAAAATAAAATGAGTTTCTTGTAAATTTTTGTTATATTACAAACAGGGAATTTAAAGCTTTGGGTACCGAATTAACAACAAGGAGGGAAACTTGAACAAGATAAAAGTACTATCATCAGCGTTTTTATTGCTGTTACCGTGCTGGCTTTTTGCCCAAGACGTGACGGATCCGGTGGCACAAGAGCCAAACGCCACCCTGACACCTCCAGCAGCGCCCACCCCAGCGGACATTCCGCAAATAGATTCTACTTCAACGCCCCCACTCAATTACGAGATTACTTCATACGAACCGACAACAACTTCAGCATCGGATTCGTCACAGACAAACGGCAACGCCTCAACGCCGGAGCTAGCCACCACAGCGGATTCAACGCAATCAAAGCCTGAGAGCGCCCAACAGGCTCCCGACACAACCGCAAACGCGGCTCCTGAAACAGCGCCTGCAGCAACCGCAGAAATTCCGGCGGCAGACTCCACGCAAAAAGAACAGCAGCCTCAAGTTGCCGAAGGAAAGCCCGAAACTGAAGAACCACAGCCAAAAGCCGAAGAGAATAAGCAACAAACAGAAAAAGCGCCAGCAACGAAAGACAACAAATCCAAGCGTTTTTGGGGAGGCATCACCGCAGGCATCACATACAACGATTACTTCAGTACAAAGTTTGGTCTCGACGACATCAAGCCGGGCAAAGATTACAACCTCACCATCAGCGGCGCCGATGACCTTCTGAGCAATTTCTGGGGAGTCGGCTTCAAATTCGGCATGAGCGGCATGTTCATTGCATCGCCGTACTTCAACTTGCGCGGAGACTTGAGCCTAGCGCTTAGGCAAGGGAGCGGCAAGACTAACACATCCGTCATTCTGGACTGGAAAAAATCCGATTTGGAAGATCAAAAATCCGACTTGGAAATCGAATATTCCGCATCGCAGTTGAATATCGACTTACCCATTCTCGCCCGCGTATCCATACCGAACGCCATCTACTTTGAAGCGGGCCCGATGTTCTCGTTCAACGTTTATTCGAAGAGCGAATCGAAAATCACGGACATTTACGGAACCGAAAAGTTCGAAGAAAAAGGCGGACTGAAAGCGTTCGAATTTGACATCGCCGCAGGCCTCGGCATTTCGCGCAGCATCGGCAAATCAATGCTAGACTTCGATTTGCGATTTGTTTTCGGCATGACTCGCATCAGCGACAGCGACGATGCACCAAAGACTTGGCAAGGACAGTTGAACATCACCTACTGGTTCTTGTAAGGGAGGAGGAAACATGAAGTTATTCAAAACTTTATTTGCGACGCTTATCGCATTAAGCGCAACAAGCACATGGGCAGACCTGAAAAAAACAGAATCGGACAAAGACCTTTGTTCGCCTGTAATCCACTTCAAGTTCCCGGACGGCTGGGCTAACGCATATTTGATGCTTGCTGGTCAAGGGATACCATTCCCTAAACCAAAGTTAGGGAACGATGGTTGGGTCGAGCTTGATCTTGGTAGCACGAAGGCCAACGATGACGCCTATTTCTACATCAACGGCGTTAACCAAAATGACTGTAATGACGGCATGTGCGTTACAAGAAATGGAGTCAACGTAAAGTCGAATAGCGCTCGTACCGAAGGCTTTAAATGTTCCGATATCGGAACCGAAGGTGAAATCTGGATTCAGGAACACCCGGATGTCACGCAAGAAGGCCAGGTCTATGTGACTACGACAAAGCCGGTTGTCAAGGACTTCTACATATTCCTTCCTGACAATACGACATGGAAGAGCGCTACGCCGATGATCGACGAAGACGGCAATCCGCATACCTTGCAGGTCGATAATGAACATTGCGGATGGTATTATAGGCGCTATATCCTTGACGGTAAAAACGACAAGGCTCTGCCATCGAGCGTGATTCTTTATAGAGACGATGATGCGAACAAAGATAATGCCATCGGTATGGGCGGCGAAAAGGCCTTGAATGAAGGTACAGCTGCAGAACCCATCGTGTTGGCTGATATGTTCATGCTTTTTGAAGGCGAGCCTGATTATGCTGACGCCGTGTATTTCTTGGCTGACGAACGGCAAGCGGATCTTGTCGGTGGGAACACTTATGGTTGGTCCGCAACGCGACCGAGTGGTGCTGTAGGCAACTGCCAGTACAGTCTTGCCACCGTTATCTACGATACCGATGCTCAATTGCATCCGTTATTCTCTTGCTATGCAGACGGTGCTAAGGAAGGTAAAGACGGTTGCCAAGAAAGAGAGGAGTCTCAATCTGCTATTTATAGCTGTATCGGCGTCCGTCAAGGGCTTGTGGATACAGCGCTTGCTATTGAAAACGGCAAAAAGAAAATGAAGCTCACCACTGCCGGTAAGAAGTGTTTCTTGGATCAAGGTACATTCGACCAGATGTTCAACATGACGAAGAACGTGAACGAAATGTCCTGCTATGACATGATTTTTACTCGCGCTAAAGACGGCAAGTGGGAATTCGATTCTGACTATTATACGAGTCCTGGAGTTAAGACACCTGTTCAAGGCGGTTTCTATCCTGTAGAAGCAACAACAGACGCAATCATTCTTGCAGCTGATTCTTCCCAGACCCCTGCACCTAAGGCCCGTACCAAGCATTTTGCTGAAGGTCCCGTGTTCTATGGTCCGCTTGTCCGTGAAAACGACCCGACGGAGCTGGTTCCGAAGATTGACGTTTACTGCAATGGCCCGGGTTGGACCAAGGGCTTTGACTGCGAAGGTCTCTTTGCCGATGGCGACGAGACAACCGCGCGTATAAATAGCGATATGAAGCTTGCAACTGCACAAGGCGATGCTTGCGTCTTTGGTTGGGACTGCGACGATAAGAGCAACGCCCCCAAAGATTGGCCATTCTATGCGGACGGTAGTGAGACAACGGGAACTCAAACAGGGCGTTGGCAATCGGATGAAAAGAGTGTCAACGGAGGTCGTAACCAGCACTTCTGTTTCGAATCTCACGCAAACTTCCGTTTCAAGAAGGGTTTGAAGTTCAACTTCCGCGGCAGCGACGACTTTTGGGTTTTCATCAATAACAAGCTTGCCGTTGACCTTGGCGGTACTCACCTTGCCGCTCCGGGCTATGTCGATTTGGACAAGTTCATGCCGGATGCCGAAGTGGGCAAGACATACGACATCGATTTTTACTACTGCAACCGCCGTACGACGATGAGCAACGTCCGTATCAAGACGAACATGCTCATCGAACAGACGACAGGCATTACGGTTGAAGGTAAGCAAGATAACATGAACTTTCTTGTCAACGGAAACAACTACTACAAGCTTTCCTATACGAAATCTGGCAATGGTTCGTGTGCTGCTGCTATGATGGGATCAACCGGGGAAATCACGTACGGTCCGGAGATTACTGAAAAGATTACCTATGTCTTTACACAAGACAAAACCGGACAGGATCCTACCAAGACAAAGATTTCTTCCGATCAGTTCGAGACCACTCCGGTATGGTATAATGGCGGTATCGACATTTCTAAAAGATACGCTCCGATTATCAACGAAGACAAGCTCAAGGCCGAATTGCCAAGCGGTAAGTACTATCTTATCATCAAGATTGGTTCTGACCAGAAGGCTATCGAAATCAACATCAAGGGTTCTGTCGCTATCGCAAGCCGCGAGGCCGTCGCAGTTGATGAAAACGGAAACAAAAGTACCCCGTATGCATTCAAATCCCAAGCGATGGCTTCCCAGTTGAAGAATGACGGTACGCCGGACATCGATCAGATGATTCCGCTCTATATTGCTCCGATGATTGATCCTTGCGGTGGTAGCGCGGATTGTAAAGATCCTCTCGAAATGCAGCTCTCCCCGGGGTCTGACTATAGCTTGCAGGTCAGCAATAGCAAGGCTGTGCTCTACGCCATGAAGGACGGCAAGCTTACTCCGTTTAGCCCAGCAGCAAATCGCAAGATTAGCGATGGCGGTATTGATACCATCTACGTAACGATTCCGTTCGACGAAATGGATGTCAATTCTGTTGAAACAGTCAAGGTCAATGTGAAGGGTAGCTCTCGCGTTGCTGAAATCAAGTTCTTTGTACCGCGCCTCGTATTCGTGGATTCCGATTCTACGTTCAAGATTGTTACGGGTGACAAGGATTCCGATCCTGTTCGCATGCAGGGCGCTGCTTATGACTTCTATGTTGTCGCTCTCAACGGTGACGATTCGCCGTGCACAGATTGCAACTTCAGGCTCACTCAGGGTTCCAAGACTTCTGATGGCGTAAAAATCATTGCCGGTGGTGAAGTTGTGAACGGTCGTGCCAAGGTTACGATCCAGTCTTCCAAGGAATATTGCAGAGAGGAGATGGGGCCCGGATGCAGGGGTGCCGCTACGCTCCATGTGATTGGTCCGAGTGCCGCTCTCATGCAGGCAACTTATGTCAACATGCAGTTCATGGCACCGCCGGTTCCATATCCGCTGTTTGCCGATATCTTTGACGTCCACGGCGCCACACCGCAAAAAGAACTGGATATTCCAAGCAAATACTTTAGCATGGAACAAGAATACCTCGATGGTATTGGCGACTCCGTTGTTGTTTACTACCATCGTAAATTCCATAAGGATTCCCTTCCGGGTAAAATTGCCGTATTCTGGGAAAACGACAAGGACTCCGTGCTCTTTGAAAAGGACGAAATTGCCGCAGGCGCTGTTTGCGGTGCCGCAGCCAAGCTAGATAAAGAAATCTGCTTGCCGAGAATTTCCCTTGGCAGCAAAAATCTTTCGAAGAAAGTAAAGACTTCTGGTACAGGCAAAGTCAGATCTTGGGCCGCATATACGACTCGCGGCAGAGTCGTTTCTCAAAGCTACGACGGAATCCTCTTAGACCGTATCGCACCAGTTATCGTTTCTGCAAAAGCCTTCAAAAGCGCAGGCGCAAAAACGATGCAATTGAAACTGACGTTCTCCGAACCTGTTCAAAAGACTAAAGTTGGGGAACAGAACGGCGATAACATATTCTCATTCTACATCAATGCTAGCAAGGAACATCATTATGAAGATTACATCCCTGTTCTCCCCGGTGTCGCTTATGGAGATAAACTCGATTCTGTCCAGACAATCCTTTACGACATGAACTCGACGTATCCGCAAGCAGGCGACTACATCCACGTCAGAAGCGTTAAAGGCGAAGGCCTTCTGATGGACCAATCTAATTATAAGGATATGGCCGATACTCTGCTGGTGGCTGCGGGTTTCGAAAATCCTCGCGCGACTAATGAAACAACTTACAACTGGAACTACGCTCCAGGCTACGATGCTACAAAGCGCCTCCCCTCCCCGTGGATAAAGATTACGCAAGGCACAGACGAAGATAAGGACGATGGCAAGAAAGAAGAAAAAGTCTATGCAAAACCGACATTCCGCGTCGTGATGACTGGACCGTTCGAATTCGCCATCGTCATGGACGAATCGCTGCCGGCCCGCGCCAAGCAATATGCGGTCATGGACATGAATGGCCAGGTTGTTTCAACGGGAACGCTCGACAACAAGGATACGCGCGTGAAAGTAACGACCACAGGTTCATACGTCGTCAAGGTAGGACTCAGCTATAGACGCGTGAATGTGAAGTAAAACAAGAAATAATGGATCCCCTTCGCTCCGCTTCGAGGATGACAGTTTCTAGAACAGTCGAGGATGACCCAGAAAAAAAATTTGACCCCGGTTTCGGGGTCTTTTTCGTCATCAAGTGTATCATGAAAACGCCATTTTTGAAAAATCGTATATTTTTTTAATATTTTTTATTAATTTTGATAAAAAAGTATCATGAGATATTGCTTTTCATAAAAAGTAAGTATATATTTACGATTACAAGAGGCTTTTTAATGGCCCCAAAAAATGTGAAAGAGGAGGACAACATGAAACCTTTTAAAACCTTCATCGCAGCAGTCGCCGCACTGGGTATATCATATACGTGGGCAGAGACCGTCAAGGAATTCCACGTTTTTGTGCCAAACAGCATGGCGTGGAAATCTTCCGTCCCAATGATAAACGAAGACGGCAAGTCACGAAAACTCACCATGGACCCCGAACATTGCGGATGGTACTACAGACGCTACGTTGACGAAGCTATCCCGGAAAAAGTATTCATTTACAGAGACGACGACGTCGCAATGAGTGAAGCCATCGGCTTGAACGGTACCTGGGAATCAAGCGACAAGGCTCAGCCCATTTCGTTGGACCTTATCTTCGACCTGTATGCAACCGACCCGCATTTCAACAACGCGGTTTATTTTGTCGCCGATGCGGATGAAGCAGCAGCGCTCCCTAGCGACAATATGGGGTGGTTCTCTGTACAGCCCGATATCACCGGCAATTGCAGTTTTAACCTCGCCACCATTATTTATGATACAGACGCCAGCCTGCATCCATCGTTCTCTTGCTGGGCCGCAGGAGCCAGCGCTACAAATGACGGTTGCCAGGCTCCAGGAACGACCGCCGCTCAAGATGTCAATAAAACAACCGCCCTCAAGGCAATTTATGACTGTATGGGAGTCACGACGGGCATTGTGGAATCCACTTTGGATCCGACAACCAAAAAACCGAAACTTACCACAGCCGGCAAGAAGTGCTTTATTGACGAGACCTACTTCAAACAGTTGTTCAATATTACGAACAACGTGAACGAAGCCTCTTGTTTCGACATTCCGTTTACCCGTTCCAACAACGGCTGGGAATTCAATTCAGACAACTTTGTAAGCCCGGGCCTTAAGGTTCCTGTACGCGGAGGTTTTTACCCTGTCGAGGCGACAACCGATGCCATGATTACGGCAACAAACCCCGCACAAACTCCAGTCGCAGCAGCACGCACAAAACGTTCCGCTGAAGGTCCGGTCTTTTACGGCCCGATGCTCCGCTTACTTGACACGGCAACGCAAGTTCCGAAGATTGACTCTTATTGCAACGGTCCTGGCTGGACTGGAGGCTATAATTGCGAAGGCCTCTTTGCCGACGGCGCTGGAACTGCCGAAGCTATCCAAGCAAATTTAAGGCTGGGGGCGGACGCTTGCGTATTCGGCTGGAGCTGCGACGAAAAGAAAAGCGCTCCTGAAGGTTGGAGTTTCTACGCCAGCAATTCTGAAAATGCAGGCACGGAGACTTCGCGCTGGACATCCAAGGAAGGAACCAGCGGAAACGGTGGCCGCAACATGCACTTCTGTTCTGAAACCCACAGCCGTTTCAGCTTCAAGAAAGGCCTGAAATTCAGCATCAGCGGAAGCGACGACATTTGGGTCTATATCGACAACAAGTTAGCCGTTGATATGGGCGGTACGCACCTCTCAGCCCCTGGCTTCGTCGATTTGGACAAATTCATGAAGAACGCTTCTGTGGGCCAAATCTACGATATCGACATATTCACCTGCAACCGCCGTGCTACATCTAACGATCTCAGAATCAACGCCAACTTCACATTCTTTGCCGACGAAACTTCGGGAATTTCAATCAGAAGCAAGTATGACACGGATGATTATATCAAAAACGGCAACAACCATATGAAGATTTGTTACAAATCGGCAGGAGGATCATGTTTACAAGCTTTAGGAGGAAGCTCCGAAGATTGCGACGTAACAACCATCGAAACAACGATTAAAGACAAAATTCAATACATATTCACTCAAGACAAAACGGGCAACGATCCAACCAAAACGATTATCAGCGAAGCTGAATTTGCCAAGAATCCGATTCAGGCAAACGGCGGAATTGACGTCACCGACCGCGCCAAGCCTATCATCAACGAAGACAAATTGAAAGACGCCCTCCCTGCCGGCAAGTATTACCTTATCGTCAAGATTGGCAAGGATTCGAAAGCCATCGAAATCAACATCAAGGGTTTCGTCTCTGTTGCAAATCGCGAGGCAGTCTCCGTTGACGCCAGCGGCAAGCGCAGTGAACTGATTTCATTCAAGTCTATGGCAATACCTTCAACTCTGTTAGCAGACGGCTCTCCGGATATCAAACAAATGGTTCCGCTCTATATCGCCGCCATCATTGATCCTTGCGCCAACACGAATTGCACAGATCCTCTCGAATTGCAGTTCGCAAAGGGTTCCGCATACAGCTTGCAGGTTTCCAGCAACAAAGTCATGTTCTACGAAAAGAAGAACGGAAAGCTCGTAGCGTTCAACCCAACATCAAACCGCACAATTGGCGAAAGCGGAATTGATACCATTTACGTGACGATCCCGGCCGACGAAATGGATTCGCAGGAAGAGAAAGTATCCATCAGCGTGAAGGGTAGCGCACGCAAGGCAGAAATCAACTTCTTCGTACCGCGTTTCGTATTCGTAGAAGCCTACGACACGTATAACATTATAACGACCGACAAAGATACGGATTTACGCCTCAAGGGAGGGATTTACGCCTTCTACGTTGTCGCTCTGAACGCCGACGACTCCCCGTGCACCGATTGCAACTTCCAGCTTTCAAAGGGTACCAAGACATCTGCCGGTCTGAACATCGTTTCTGGCGGCGAGGTGATAAATGGTCGCGCCGTACTTGAAGTCGAATCTTCCACGATCTATGAGAAATGCACGGAAGCTGACTGCCGCGGAACAGCGACGCTCCAGTTGGGAGGCCCGCTCCCGGCACTTATGCAGGCGACTTACGGCAATATGCAGTTCAAGGAAGCTCCGGCATCGATACCGCAGTTCGAAAGCGTAAAGAAGTCCACGTTCAGCGTCCAGACTGTCGCTCCGCAAGAAATCTCCATCACCACAAACAACTTCACGAAGAACGGAACAAAGACATTTGCCGTGATGGACATGAAGGGACAAGTGATTTCTACAGGTTCGCTGAACAGCAGCTCGATCCGCGTGAAGGTTCCGGTATCCGGTTCGTACATCGTGAAGGTCGGGACAAACAGCAAACGCGTGAATGTAAGATGATAAAAAAGACTTGTTGTTAGGAGGAACAGTAAGGGGGAAAAAGATAGCTCCCGCCCCAATTGGGGCGGGAGCTTTTGTATGGTGAATGCAGAGGTGTCTTGTAAAAGGAGACTGATATTACTTCAAGATCACGTTCTTTGCATTTACCATGCCGTTCTGTTCTATCTTCACGATATAGCGGCCGCTGGGAACCATTCCGGAATTCCACTTGATTTGATGGATACCCGGCTGGAGGCTTTCTTGAGCGATGTTCGCGATGACGGAGCCGTTGACGTTCACGATAGAGACCTTGACTTTGCCCTCGGACTTGAGTTCGACAGCCACGGCAGAGCGGTCAAGGCCCTTGATTGCCGGAGCAAGCGGAGCTGCAACGACAAGCGGCTGATCTGCAGAAATCGGGGATTCGGCCACTTCGGCGGCGGATCTGGAAAGCGCATCTTTCTGTTGAATCACGTGATACCATGTAAAATTAGTATCACTCCTCATAAACGTCCTTATGCTGCTCTTAATATCACTTGGAGCATCGAACCAACTCCATGAACTATTATTATTAGTATCTTCGTCATCTATACGGATTTTTAAATAATCCACAAAGGAATCCGTTCTTTTCCCAAACACAGCAAAGCCCGCATCAACAAAAGGATGTATATTCGACGCAGAAGATTTCTTAGGCACAAAGCAATAATACAACTTAGCATCCTTACCCTCATATTTAACATCATTCGGCCATATTTGTCCAGTAGAAGCATTTGCATTTGCTGAATCTTCAGTATCATGCTTTCTGGCAAACCTATATGAACCTTTAGGACACAACGAATCCAAACTTAAAACGGCATAATCATAACGAGCCTGTGGAAGAGCAACAGTATCAATAGCGCAATATTTGAATTTCACTCTCTTACTAGTATTGGTTACAGTAACACCCACAATCTTGTTGTTATCCAATTTATTACCACTTTTATCTTCAACCCGAGTTCCTGGGTTAGTGTTTTCCGCATCAAGCGTAATTGTCAAAGGATCTCTTTTCGGATGAGGATCCGAATCGTCATAGCCAGGACAAGTATCATATTTTGACAACACACCGACTCTTCTTGATTTATCTACAGAAGGATAATTTTTCATGCCTGTTTTATTCAATTTAGGCCCATACAAAACCGTTCCAGACGGATCTGTGATTACAAATCCATTGAATTCATGGTTTTCCTTAGCCCAACCTGCTACAGCCACTTTTTGTCCATTCTCTTTTTCATTAGAAACGATTCTGACATAAAAGGCGCCTTCTTCAGGGAAGCGAGTTCCTGATGGAATTGTTACGTTTTTATAATAGAGAACGGCCTTATACTGGATTGCGGACAATCTCTTAATTTTTATGCTATCAGGTTGAATCGATTCATCTCGATATATTGCACCTCGGTCAACGCGATTGCTATGGAAATAATGGTACACCTTTACCTTAAATTTTCCAGATGGCTGCGCATTGAAATAATGGTGGAATTTAAACCCTTTAATCTTTTTACCAGTATTATTATGTATGGTATAAGGCGTTCCATACCCTGCATTTCCTTCCTTAAAAGCAAAGTGATCATTATGAGGTGCACACGTATGTGACGACACGCCAAGATCATCCCCATAAACGGTCAACCAATCAGGCATACCATAAAGAAGACGATGATCACAATGATCTTTTGCTTGGCAAGGCAATTGACCCGTATATACGTCTGGTTCGACAGCATTCGCAGAATACAGCGAAGCAGCCAATAATATTGGTATATAGATTTTTTTCATATTTCCCCTTTTATTTTGTTTAATGTTAGTGTTTAGTTTGGCGAAAATGTCTCCGCCAACTTGGAGAAATAACAGCACAACGAGAACAAAGAAACGCGTTTACGGTCTTCGAAGAAGTCGCGCTCTCATTCTCACACATATAAAATAAACCAACGTTTAAAAGCATGCAACAGATTTTATTATACAAACATTAGTTTATTTCAACATTTCGACAAATTTTTCGTTTATATAAAAATTTTTACAAAAATATAATACGCAGCGTATTATAAACAAAAAGAATCACCCCAGTTGGAGAGGGGTGATGACGTAAAAGAAAATGTGACTGGATCCTTCACATTCGTTCAGGATGACGGCGGAGTAGCAACGTCAGGATGACGGAGAAATGGCGGCGACAGGATGACGATTCGGGATAACAGTTATAAGCCGTCGATGTCGAGGAGGGTCGCCATGTCGCTCGAATTGATTTCAAAGTCGAGCATGGCGTTTTGACGGATGCGGTCTTCGTGTACAGATTTCGGCAGCGGCAACAGCCCGAGTTGCAACACGAAGCGGCTTGCGAGTTGCGGCACCGAAACGTTGTACCTTTCGGCCATCGCGCAGACTTTGGGCACTTTCAAGAGGCGCCCCGTCGCGTTCGGCGAATATGCTTCCACCAAGATGCCGTTCTGTTCACAGAAGTCAATCAACTCCGTCGGCACATGCCCGATATGGACGCGAATCTGGTTTACGGCAGGCATCACGCGGCCACCCGCCATGATGTTGTTGAGGTCTTCGATTTCGAAATTGGAGACGCCGATTGCGCGGATTTTGCCCGCCTCGTACGCTTCTTCAAGTGCCTTCCAAACTTCAATATTTTCATTGAAATAGCGGTTTCCCGCAGTCGAGGCCATTTCGCTCCACGGACGCGGTGCATGGATGAGCATCATGTCGATGTGGAAAGCGTCCAGGCGGTCCATCGATTCCTGGATGCAGCGAACCGCGTCTGCATAATTTTTGACTTCGGCTGGGATTTTCGTCGTGATAAAGAC
>JAEEGJ010016403.1_pt1 | contig 17004 bp, 12 predicted proteins | sample 8958761 | NCBI WGS metagenome assembly JAEEGJ01 (sample SAMN16246546, study PRJNA631951) | gut metagenome | biome: gut microbiome; feature: rumen; material: RS-attached | host: Bos | place: Iran: Karaj | collected 2018-10 | reverse complement strand
TTCCTTTGGAAGACTTCTATAAACAAGTAGGCGCCAATAGGGTTAGAGAGAAACGCTATGAAAAGAAGTAAATCCTACGATAAAAACAATTTGCTCCTTTATCTAGTAGCGACACCTATCGGTAATCTTAAAGAATTCTCTCCTCGCGCTATTGAAGTAGTGAGTGAAGCCGATATTGTCGCCGCCGAAGATACACGTAATGCTCACGATTTGTTAGCCCGTTTTAACATTAAGAAAGAATTATATTCTTTAAGAGAGCATAACGAAAAAGAAGCAAGCAAACATCTTGTTTCCCTTATCCAAGCCGGAAAGAAAGTTGTTTATATGTCTGATGCTGGTTATCCAGGTATTAGTGATCCTGGTTATTTACTAGTGCAAGAACTTATCGCTAATGATATTTGCGTTTCCACTATTTCTGGTTCATCCGCTTTCATTAACGCTTTAGTGGCCTCTGGTTTAGAAACTAGGCACTTTTTCTTCTATGGATTCTTATCTGCGAAAGACAATGAAGCCAAAGAAGAGATTAATAACTTAAAAGCCATTAGAAACACTCTTATCTTCTATGAAGCGCCTCATAGAATCTTAAGAACTTTTAACTTATTAAAGGAAGGCTTAGGAAATCGTAAAGCTTGTTTAGCTAGGGAGCTAACAAAACTTAACGAAGAATATATTCGTGGCACACTCGAAGAACTATCCGCTATCGATGAAGAAACCTTGAAAGGTGAGATGGTTATCATCGTTGAAGGAAATAATGAAGAAGTAATGATAAAAGACGAGGAAATAATGGCCCGTGTCGCTTATTTTACTAATTTAGGCCTTTCACAAAAAGATGCGGTCAATGTTGTTAGTGAAGAATTCAAAATCAACAAAAATTACATCAAGAAATTACTATTTTAAATCGTATGGATATCGTATTTGCGAAAGATAAAAACAAGAAGCCAAATCCATTTATGGGTTTATGGAAAAAGATTGTCGCGAAGTTTAAAAACTTCCACTTTTCAAATACGTTTTATTATTTTTTAATACTTGTCGCTATTAGTATTGGCTTTTATATGTTAATGCTCGTTCAAAACGGGTTCTCTTTAGCCTATGGTGGTGACTATATGGCCCAATATATCCCTATGGGATATCATATTTGGGATTATTATCATGATTGGATCCATACTGGTCACTTTACTTTATTTGATCCAGAACTATATTTAGGCGCGAACTCACTTGGTTCTAATGCTTACTATGGTTTGTTCTCACCATTTAATATCATTATTGTCTTACTACCAAGAGTCATGGTGCCACAATCTGTCGCTTTTGCTTCCATGATTAAACTTGCTTGTGCGGGTTTGTTCTTCTCCATTTATGTGAAGAAAGCTTTCAAGATTAAGGAATCTGTTTCATTTATATGTGGTATCGCTTATGCCTTCTGTGGTTGGGGCGCTTTCTATCTTTGGTACAACAATTACCAAGACATTTTAGTCTTCTTACCAATTGTCTTATTAGGTATTGAAAAGACTCTTCAGGAAGAAAAACCATGGGTTTTAGCATTAGGCGTTTTCTTCCTCGCTATTTGTAACTACGTCTTAATGGTGCCTTACCTTATCACCACTTTCTTCTATGCGATGTTCCGTTTCTTCCAAAGAATTAGAACTAACAATACAGTAAAGAATTTAAGATTATTAGGTTTAGGCTTTGCTGGCTATGCAGTTGGTTTATTAATGGCGGGATTTGTCTTTATTCCAGCCTTTATGGCCACGATGTCCTCTCCAAAGCTTGATAGCTATTCATATTTTGGTGAACTTAAGAAACTTTTAGTGGCTAAAGATTTTAAATCTTTCTTCCAATTATTGTTCTCTTGGAAAAAGGCTCCTGATCAACACGGTCGTGTTTTCTCCAGTCGTGTTTGGTACCCAATTATTGAGTTCTTCTTCCCACCAACAACATGCCGTTCATTACCAACTTTAGAGTTATATAACTGGGACTTTGATGATATCGCTGTTTCTTTATGGTGCTATATCCCATTCATCATGTTCCTAGTGCCCGCTCTTATTCAATCAGGCAAGGAAAAGAAATGGTCACACTACATCGCTTTTGCGTTAATTCTTTTCTCTTTATTTACACCATTTATGTACTTCTTAACTATGGGTATGACAAATGCCTATGCAAGATGGACATTAATTGTTCCAGCGGTCTTAATTGCCTACGTTGGTACTTATCTAAATAAGATTCCAAATGTCTCTAGATGGCATATTCATATTGGTTACGCCTTTGCGTTAATTGGTATCATTGCTTCCTGGGTATTAACCACAAAACTAGCAGTTAAAGAGCCAACAAAAGGCAGCGACTTTATGTACCGTTTCGTGGAAGGTGATTTTAACTTTACCACCTTAGCGTTTATCCTTGAAATTGCTTACACCACGATTGTCTGGCTCGTATTGTTCTTAATTTACAACAAGAAAGCATTCTTCATTGTAGTAACCGCGCTTGTATCAGCAGAAGCCATTGCAGTTGGTAACTTTGTTACATGTGGACATGGTTATGACAGCACACATAATAATGGTTATCCAACAAATGAGAGATTTAGAAAAGTTCTATCACAAGTCCAAAAGACCGATAAATCTTTCTATAGAATGTACACTTCAATCGGTGATGCTTGGAGTATTAATAATAGTTTTATCAACGGTTATAACTCAGTCAGTTTCTTCCACTCCTTATATAATTTTGAAATTGATGATTTCACCATGTGGAACGGTTTAAGAGACGGCAGAAAAGCGGTCGCTGGTAGCTATCGCGGTAAATACCAAGACTTAGATAATTTATTAGGCGTTAAGTACTATTTCATTAGCAAAGAAAAGAGCATGTATAACAACATCGAACAAAACAATAAAGGTGGATATTTAGCTAACGTCCCTCATGATTTTAAAGAAATGAAGGAATTAGAGACCAGTGAATACAAAGTTTATCAAAACGAAAATATGAACGGTTTTGGTCATGCTTATGACACTATCTATGACGGCGATTTAGTGGGCGATGTGGCTAGATATGATGTCACTTGTGTTAAAAACGGTATTACCCTTTCTCAAATGGCTGCGGTATCAAAAGAAGACGCTGAAGAAATCAAATGCGATAGCATCAGTGTTGTTAGTGAAAGACCAGAAATTACTTCCGTGCAGCCACTATATAAATCCATCGATTATAAGCATGCAGTTTATCACGTTGGTGATTACGCGAAAGCATATGATTTTTCTAAAATTCCAACTATTGATGAAGATTTCACCCCAGTAGCCACTTATGATGATGGCGAAACTATGAAATACTTCGCAATGTATACACCAATGCATGAGGGTGAACCACTCTTCAAAGCAGGTACTTCTTTATACATCAGAGCGCCTTTCTCGGGCTCTAGAAAGTACAATTTCTATTTCATCGATAAAGATAATAAAATCTTTATGATGGACGCCCACGATGACGATACAAGCGATAATACCGCTTATATGCGTGGCTTCTATATCACTACTAGAGATGTTTATAAAATTGCAGTGTGTGGCAAATACTTCGAAAGTTATACATCTGATAGCAATATTAGATTATTCTCTGAGGATATTTCTGAATATCGTAATAGATGGGATAAATTAAACGCTAACCCAGTTACCAATATCAAATATAGCGCTGATAAATTCACATTTAAGACTAACTATGACTCCAAAAAATTAGTGGTCTCTTATATGGCTTACGATGCTGGTTGGGAGATTAAAGCAACGGATAATACCACTGGTAAAACCAGTGATTTAAAAGTTTATAAGGCTAACGGTGGCTTTGTTTCATTCGTAGCCCCAGTCGGTGATTATTCATATGAAATGACTTATCAAACACCATATTTGAATATTTCATATCTTGGCTCAACCTTCGCATTCATTGGTTTCTTCACCTCAATGCTTGGCTATTATTTGTATCACGAAAAGAAGAAAAACCACTATTTAGACAAGATTTATAGAGAAAATTAACTTATATTTTCTCTTGCAATTATTGCTTGCTCTCTACTAATATAGTAAAGGTTTTTTCAAGGAGGGTTTCATTTATGAACATTCGCAACATCGCCATTATCGCACACGTTGACCATGGTAAGACCACATTAGTCGACCAACTTTTAAAATCCTCCGGTACTTTCCGTGATAATGAAGAAGTTAATGAAAGAGCAATGGATAGTAACGATATCGAAAGAGAAAGAGGTATCACTATTCTTGCTAAAACAACTTCTATTATCTATAAAGACACAAAGATCAACATTCTTGATACTCCAGGACACGCTGACTTCGGCGGTGAAGTTGAAAGAATTATGAACATGGTTGATGGTTGTTTATTGTTAGTCGATGCTTTCGAAGGCACAATGCCTCAAACAAGATTCGTCTTAAAGAAAGCCTTACAAGCACACATTAAACCAATCGTTGTTATTAATAAAGTCGATAGAAATAACATTGATATTGAGCGTACACTTGATGAAGTCTTAGAACTCTTCATTGAATTAGGCGCTCCTGATGAATTCCTAGAATTCCCAGTCATTTATACTTCTGGTTTAAAAGGCACATCCTCTTTAGAGGCTAATGTTAGCACTCAAAAACCAGGTATGGAACCAGTGTTAGACACCATTATTAAAGAAATTCCTGCTCCAAAAGCGGATGTTAACGCTCCACTTCAATTACAAGTCGCTTTGCTAGATTATAACGACTTCGTCGGTAGAATTGGCTTAGGTACAATCAAAAAAGGTACAATCCACGTCAACGATAACGTTACAGTCGCAAGATTAGATGGCACCACCACTAATTTCAGAGTTATGAAGTTATTTGGTTACCAAGGCTTAAAGAGATTAGAAATCGAAGAAGCTTCCGCTGGTGAAATTGTTGCAGTTGCGGGTTTAACTGACATTAACGTTGGTGAAACCATCGGTGCGTTTAATAACGTTGATCCATTACCTCCAATTAGACTTGATGAACCAACCTTACAAATGACATTCGGCACCAATTCTTCTCCATTATCTGGTCAAGATGGTAAGTTATTAACCGCAAGAAAGATTGAAGAAAGATTATTCAGAGAAACACAAAAAGACGTTGCTCTTAAAGTCGAAAGAATTCCAAATAAAGAATCCTGGGTTGTCTCTGGTAGAGGTGAATTACACTTATCCATCTTAATTGAAAATATGAGACGTGAAGGCTTCGAATTAGAAGTTAGTAAGCCACAAGTCATCATTAAAGAAATTGATGGTGAAAGATGTGAACCATATGAAGACTTATTAATTGATGTTCCAAATGAATATGTCGGTGACATTATGATGTCATTAGGTAATAGAAACGCTGAACTCGTTAATATGGACGCTAGAGAAACAGTTACTATTCTCCAATACGTCATCCCATCTCGTGGTTTATTAGGCTTTATGACCAATTTCATGACCTTAACCAAAGGTTATGGTATTATCTCTCATACATATAAGGAATATCGTCCAGTTTCAGGCGCTAGCTTAGGTGAAAGACAAATCGGTGTCTTAGTGGCCACTGAAACAGGTCAAGCCACTCCATACGCCATTGAACACGTCGAAGAAAGAGGCACGATGTTCATTGAACCAGGCGTCATGGTCTATGAAGGTATGATTATTGGTGAAAACCGTTATGATATCGACTTAGCGGTCAACTGTGTTCTTAAAAAGAATTTAACCAACGTGAGAAGCGCTACTAAAGATAATACTGTTGTCTTAAAGACACCACGTAAGATGTCCTTAGAAGCTTGCTTAGACTATATCAATAGTGATGAGCTCGTTGAGATCACACCATCCACCTATAGAATGAGAAAGAAAATCCTCAATACTGCGGAACGTAAGAAATACGATTCTCACGTGAGAAGAGGAGAAATCTAATAAAGAAAAAAGCGCATAAGGCGCTTTTCTTTTATTGTTTAACATCGTTATTGAATAAATGTTTGATATTGACGTAAGGGCCAAACAATGTCACAACGTCGCCCTTTTCAACAACCATATCTTTATTGACGAATAAATACTCGTTATTACGTTTAATAATAATGATTTGAATGGAATACCTATCGGTAAGATGACTGTTCTTCATTGGTACACCATCTAATTCCTTAGGTACTTCATTAACGGTCACTTCCATTAAGGTGTTAGCGCCATAGTTATTAATTAATTGGATTTCGTTTGAATTATCCACGACCACAGTATCGTTAGTTTTCTTGCCCATAACAGAATTAACAAACGCTTCGCGAATATCATTAATGTGGCCATAAGCGACGATAATATCGCCTTTCACAAGCATTGTATCTTTACTAATGGAAATTCTTCTATTTCCTCTTCTTAAAGATAAGAGAATAAGAGCGTATTTCTTTGTTAATTCCATATCATGTAAAGATACTTCTTTAGCGAAGTCTGGTAGTCTATTTAAAACCACTTCCACAACTGCGCTTTTACCGTAGTAATCTAAAACTGTAATGATATTAGATTCTCTTTTGTTCTTAGAGATGTTGATAGCAATGTTTTCCAAGAGTTTTTGGAATCTCTTATTAATTGGTGGAATTTTAATAAAGACCACGAGTAAGAAGATAAATGCAGAAATGTAAAATACGATAAAGAACCATTCAGTAAATGTTCTAGTTTGTAATTGTTCTGCACTAAATGTATCAATAATTTGAATCACAACGTTGATAACTAAGCCCATAATCACAACGGAGAAGATATGTCCTGTATACATACAGGTAACGGCGATTTTTCTTCTTCTATCATCGTTAGTGATTAATTCACTTTCTTGGGTAGTAAAGCCTGATGCAGTAAATAGTGATGCAACTTGGAATTTAATCTTATTAGTGGCTAAGCCAGTTAGCTTAAACGCAACGGAAAACACCTCAATCATAAACATATAGATTGCAGCGACCGCGAGCGTTAATGAAAGGGCTAACCAGATATTCATACCTACAATTATCAAGTATTTTTTTCTTAAAGTCCACGACGAAAAAACTATATCTATGATAAAGTTTTAAAATATTCACTGATTTAAGCACTAATCAGAGATAGATTGACTATAGTTTTGCCCAGTTTTTAATATAGCCCAAACAATTCGAAGTATCTTTCTTGCTGTATGAGTTAAGGCACAAATTGGATGTTTTCCTTCACTCTTTTTCCTTGAATAGAATTCTGCAATCTCAGGACAATGAATACGAGCTTTCTCCGCTGCTTGAAATAAAGCATATCTAAGTAAAGGCGATCCTCTTTTTCTAATCGCTCCATGCTTTTCAATTGTTCCAGATTGATAGACTCTAACATCTAGCCCTGCAAATTTAATTACTTTATCCGCGCTTGGAAACTCTGACGCATCTCCTATTTCACTAATAAGTAGACCCGCTAAACGGTAGCCAATCCCAGGAACAGTTAATAAGTTAGGTGATGTTTCGTCAATTAAGGGGATTAAAAGTTCATCTAGTTTGTCGTTCCTTTCTTGGATGTTTCTAAGTTCTTGAACTAATTGAATTATTATTTCTTCGGTTTCTTGATAAGCTACACCAATGGATCCTTTGGCTATTTTTCTTAGTTCATTAAATTTAACTAGAGAAAACGCTCCCTTTGACATTCTTCTAAGTTTCTCCGCTGTTTCACTTCTTGCATTAGAAAATTTCTTCGCGGATGGAAAGTTCTCTAAAAACCACAAAGTAGTTTTTGAATCAAAGAAATTACGACCTTGATATCGTTTAATATCTTCTCTTTTTCTTAAGAAAGGAATTAATTCAGGAAAAGATTCATCTAAATATCGATGAAGATGATTAATCGTTCTTTCTTTATCCTGATAGAGAAAATATTTGGCTCTTGATATTCGCCTAATCCTTTCAATGTTGTATGATTTAAGCATAGAAGGACTGAATGGATGCTTTGATGCATATTGGGCAATAAGAAGTGCATCAAGGTTATCAGTCTTCGCCTTGTCGAGATATTCGGATTGTTTAAATCTTGTTATCACGACAGGGTTTTTAATTTGGGCTAAGTAATTATTAGCAACTAGATATCTAAATAAACATTCGTGATAATGTCCAGTTGCTTCCATCACTATTTGAAATGATGATTCAGATTGATCAATTGATTTGAATATTTCTATCAATGAATCAAATCCTTCTTTTGAATTGGAGAAATCAAAACTCTTTTTAATTATTTCTCCGTGTTCACTGATGATGCAGCAGGTGTGCTTAAACTTGCTGACATCGATACCCACAAAATAAGTAGGCATAAATAAAACCTCCTTTTGGATAGTTACTTTGGGCAATTCGCTTAGCTTCCCTAACGTAATATCTCAAATAGAAGGTCAATGCCTCATCCTACAAACAACGTTTAATAGGGAAGCCGCGTCCTCAGTATGAAAATCAGACTGTCTAGCAGTAAAATTATTTTAGAGGTCCCGCGACTATCCTTATTTATTTTACCAAGGAAGAAAAAGCGACCCCTAGGGGTCAATCAATAACGCATCCCTTGGATACATATATTGTTAATGAGATACTTTTATATTATGTGCTTTTGTTAAATAAGTCTAGAATTCAGGGTCAGTGTATTCTGGATCAGTATCTTTCTTTTTAGGGAAATCCACTATTCCACCACACTTAGGACATCTATCAATGGAATAAGCATAATATGGAGAATCACAATATGGACATTTCTCTAATCTTGGTTCTTCTTTAAGAACAACTGTACTTTCACCAATATGTTTTAAACGAAGATTATCCATTACTTGTGAAAAGATCAGGAAACCAAAAATACCAGCCCAAATAAGGACAAAGGCAATCATACCTTTATCCATATAGAAATATGGTTTCATCACTTCATCAGTAAATGATGTAAATGTATTATCAAAAGCTTGATATATAGTGATATCAGTGTTTGATAAAGCTTTATGTAAGTCTTTATTAAATTTATCTGTTTGATAGGTGGTTAACACTGGATCAGTATCATTACCTTGCATACCTTCAAAGGCCCATTTATTTCTTTCATCGATTTTTGAATAGACGATTAACCAGTGTTTTTCATCCTTGAACTTATGAACATATGAACTATATGCATAGTCTTCTAAGTTATCAGGATAGTAACCATTAACGCTTTCAAACGAAGGAGTAATACCAGTCTTATCAAAGAAGGCTTTAAATGTATTCTTTAATGATTGTTCTTCACTATCAGTTAAGACATCCGCGGTATCTTCGATAACAATCTTATTATCATAGTTATCACTAATCATTCTTGGAAAATGGAAGGATAACGCAAAAGCAATGATAATAGGTAATAGTAAAAGAACAACGTAGCCAATTAAGACTTTCCAGTTAGGTTTTCTTTTTTGATCATCTAAAGAATCACTATAAAAAGCATGTGGTCTAAAGAGTCTATCGTAATAGATAAAACAATATGCACCAGGGAAATAGGCGCGTGAATATCTAATAGTCTTTACACGAGAACTGGATGATGAACCATGACCAGAATGGAATGAACCACCACCGTGGAATCCACCTCCACCATGACCTCCGCCTGAAGAATGTGGCATAACGTGCCTCCTTTATATCTTGAATAAGTATAGTACTTATTATCTTAAATAACAAACATTGTCACTACGACATTAAGGAAGTCATAGAGACCATGAGAGAAGGCCACACCAAGATACTTATATTGCTTAATGAAGTATTTAGCAAAGCCAAAGACTAAACCGATACCAAATGTAAACAACACTTGAAGTGGAGATCCATTAATAAGATGCCATATACCAAATAAAGCAGATGCAATAATGACACCAATCCACTTATGTTTGTTAAAGAACGACATAAATGTTTCTTGATAATAGACTCTGAACACTAATTCTTCTACTGGACCAATTACTAGTAAGAAGAAAAAGAAAGCATAGATTAATGTTCCGATATCATAGTTAGCATGAACGCCCACTAAAGAGTGGCCACACCACGCTGGAATAAAAGCGATAAATAATGACAACGTTAAAGCAATGCCTAAGCCTATAAGGTATTGCCAGAAGTTCTTGAGCTCAATACCAATCTTCACGCCAGTTAACTTAATTGCCACAAAAGCGGTAACTCCGTTTAATAGGTTTATAGAAATAACAACTAGTCTTTTAAGGATTAGATTATCAATATAAATGTTAAGACCACCCAGGAAGGTGAATACGCATATTAATATTGTGGTTACAACTAGGATAATAATTTTCTTTTTCATACTTAATTTAGAATATACCAAAGTATTTTTTGCTTCAATATTACGAATACTGCTATACTTTTAGCAGTTTTATATAAAAACTACGTCTAATAGGTGAGAGGTAACAAATATGAAAAAGAAACTACTCTTATTACCCGTTATATTAATGTCCAGTGCATTAAGTGCATGCGCTGTTGAGATTGACCACGTCACTCTCAAAGAGATGTATGACACAACAAAGTTTTCTGGCTATGCTTCATATAGTGTTGTCATTCAAAATAAAGGATCTGGATTTGGTGATGATACGGACCATAAGGTTTTCAATCTTCTCAAAGAATATACCTATGATGCCGAGATGGTTGGAAAAATCAATGACTTTGGTGGATTTGGTGTAGATCGTTTTGGTTATAATCTCATCGAATACACATTCGATACTCCTTATGAAGATAGAAAGATGAACTATTTCACTATCAGAATCTATAATGATGGAGTTGTGCAAACATACGCCAGTGGCACTGGTGACTTCATTTATCCAAAAGAACAATTTACTGCTTATAAAGTTAGTAAATCAAATATCGATACTTTGTTTGAAAAAGTGGAACAATGCGCAAAAGACTATCAAAGAAATATGGCGGCTAAAGAAGCCACCATTGAAAGCTTTATAGATAAGCTTACACATAATAGAGTTAATGACTTTGGTTTAAGAATACAAACAAATGAAGAACCTCCAAGATCTTTTGCATATGATTTCATTGATAAGAATGGCGAGATCCTTAATGTCTTTAAGGAAATGAAATTTGAAACCTTTGATGAGGAACAAGATGTTAATCCATATGCTTGTATTACAGTGGCCGCACGCAGTTATTGGAGAATGACTATCGATTACAATAGTTGTTATGGTTATATGAGATATCAATATGATTCAGAGCTTGAAGATGATGGCTATGGAATCATTGAACAATATTTCAGAGTCAATAGACCAGGTATTACTAATGTATATGGTAATCTCTTTGAAAAGATTGAAGATCAATATCAAAGCGATATCCAAAAACCAAGGGAAACAGTATGAATAAAAAACTATTTTTAATACCCATTACATTAATGTCATGCTTCATGAGTGCCTGCACTTATCGCACTCCACATGTTTCTCTTAATGAGATATTGACGTTAGCCACTGATAAAACAGGTTACTATTACATCAACGATGATTATTATAGAGATTTTAACGAAGGCGTTTTTAATGTTCTGAAAACAAATTTAGAAGACGCTGAGTTGGATGGTAATAAGTATTATGAGTCAGGCTATAAAACTGATTCCATATTCTATAGTTTTAATATTGGAAACAAATATAAAAAGATGGATATCTTCAATATACGAGTATATGCTACTGGATATGTTGAAACCTATGTCGCTGGTTCAGGTTGGTTTATAGCCCCTGAAAGTCAAACTACCTTATACACAATTGATAAAGAAAAAGCGAATAAGTTATTTCAAGAAGTTACAGAATACACCGCTCAAATTGAAGCTGAAGTACAAGCGGAAAAACAAGCAGCTTTAGAAAAGAATACTTTAGAAAAGTTCTTCACCACTTTCTCTAATATGAAGTATAGACATATGGAATATCTGGAAAAAAGAGAAGAATATGGAGAACCTCGTCTTGGTTGTAATCATTACATTATTACAGATAAAGATGGTGATATCCTAGAAGACCTAACAAATCTTGAATATGAAGATATGAGCGAGAATGATTATTGCCGTTTCGATGATACTTCTATGCTAAGGATAGAGCTTGATGACGAAGACAGCTCAATGTTACAAATTAGTGAATATAGCCAAATTGCCTGTTTATATTGTGATTATGTATCTAAGTACAATGGACTATGTACCGCTAAACAATGTTTCTCAGTAAATAAAGATAAACTAAATAATCTTTTTGCGAAGGTTCGTAATAAAGCGAAAGCGCAATAAAGGATCAAGCTATATGAAAAAGAAATTATTTTTAATACCTATTACATTGATATCATGCCTTTTAAGCAGTTGCAGTTCCTCTAAGCACATTAAATTAGAAGAATATTTTAAAATTCAGCAAGATTATTCCCACGTCATCATTGGAGAAGAAGACCAATACGATTATGATCATGTTGTTGGAAATATGCTTGGTAAGTATGCTCCTTGTGCAAACAAACAAGCATCCTATTCAGAAGAAAGCACACAGCCATGGATGACTTATTCCTTCAAAGGATACCAAGATGGTTTTACCTATTTTAAAGTTGATTTTTATGTAAGTGGGAAGATTAACACATATTGTCGAAAAGATTCTATGCTTAGTCGGGAAGAACAAGAAACAACATACACTATTAGTAACGACATTGTTAGTAGCCTTCAAAAAGAAGTGAACACTCGCATGGACGAAGTTCGCACTATTTTTGAGGTAGAAGAAGTTAATGCCAAAGCCAAAGGATACGCTACTCCGGATAGATTCTTTGATTCATTACTTAATCCAAAAGAAAACGATGAGCCATTCATGGATACCTATTTTGAAAGTACAACGCAGTCAAAACGTTTTACTAACTTCACTCCTGAATTGGTGCAAGATTTAAGAAATCTAGACTTTAAAGAACAAACATATCATAACCCAACTGGTATTCCTTCATTAATCTCAATCAGAGTCAACGATAATTGGTCAATGAATATAAGCGCCATTGCCCCATATGCTTACATACATTATGTCTACCATAATACGCTAACATGGGTCACTCTTACTGTCTGGTATGAGATTAATAAAGAGATGAGGGAAACCTTAGTTAGGAGATGTCAAGAAATGATCTATGACGGTACTTATATCAAAGCGTAAAAATAGAGTTAAATATCATTTTTGCAGTTGTTTACACGCTTTTTGGCATTTAAGCAAAAAATAACCAGATTAAGCAAGTTACCTAATCTGGTTTTTCTTTTATCTATTTTTCAAATGGATTTTCTGTTGGATATGGAAGATTACTTGGTTGGTTATAGCCAATCTTTTCAGCATTTAAATATTTAAAGATTTCAAAGATGGCTTTACCTTGATGACCAAAGACTACCGCTCCATGGTGTGGGAAACCATTTTCAATTAAGACATGTCTATAGAATCTATTCATTTCCTTAATAGCGAAGACACCAATACTACCAAATGAATGAGTTGGTACTGGTAAGACTTCACCTTCAGCAACATACGCTAATAAGTGATTATCAGAAGTAGATTGTAATCTATAGAAAGTAATTTCACCTGGTTTGATATCACCCTCTAATGTTCCATTAGTGACTTCTTTTGGTAAGGCTCTTGCCATAATCTTTTGATATTTCATTTCTGGCTTACATAATAACTGTGTGCATGTATTACCGCAGTGGAAGCCCATAAAGGTATCTCTAAAGGCATAATCATATTTACCTTCGATATCTTTCTTATAGAGTTCTTTTGGTAATGTGTTGTTGATATCTAATAAGGTAACTGGTGATTCACTAACGCATATACCAATATATTCAGATAGCGCTCCATAGATATCAACTTCACATGATACTGGGATACCTCTCGCTGTTAATCTGGAGTTAACATAGCAAGGAACAAAACCAAACATCGTTTGGAATGCTGGCCAGCACTTACCTGCGATAGCGACATATTTTCTATAGCCTTTATGTTTTTCTACCCAGTCTATAAGAGTTAATTCATATTGGGCTAACTTAGGTAAGATTGATGGTATTTTATTACCAGCGCCTAAATCTTTCGCCATATCTTTAACTACAGCATCGATTCTTTCATCGTTTTCGTGCTTTTTAAAGGACTCAAAGAGATCTAGCTCACTATTTTCTTCAATCTCAACATTTAAGTTGTAGAGCTGCTTTATTGGGGCATTACACGCTAAGAAGTTTTGTGGTCTAGGACCGAATGTAATAATCTTTAAATCATTTAAGCCGATAATTGTTCTAGCGACTGGTAAGAAGTTATGGATTTGTTCCGCTAAATCATCTGCATCCCCTACTGGGTTTTCAGGGATATAGGCGTTAATGTTTCTAAGCTTTAAGTTATATGAAGCATTGAGTAAACCACAGTAGGCATCACCTCTATCACTAGAAAGAACACCAATGTTTTCTTCTTCCGCGGCGATGAACATTTTTGGACCATCAAAGTGTTTCGCTAATAAGGTTTCACTAATTTCTGGACCGAAGTTACCAAGGAAGACCACTAAAGCGTTACAGTTATGGGCTTTAACGTCCTCTAATGATTTAACCATATCCGTTTCACTTTCAAAGATGCAGACAGGGCATTCATAGATATCTTCTTTGTTATATTTCTTTTGATAAGCTTCCACTAAAGCTTTTCTTCTCTTGATGGATAATTCAATTGGAAAGCAGTCTCTAGATACTGCAACAATTCCAACTTTTACTTGCGGGATGTTATTCATATTTTTTTCTCCTTATACCTAGTTATTAGGCGCTACAGTAGTTCTGTTTCATTATTCTTAATCCGTTTTCTACGAACTACGATTTTATTTTTGTAACTTATTATATGCATCATCTAAAAATATCTAGCACGAAGTCTATCAGCTTGTTCTTTCGAAATCAGATGTTCAACTTCTGCAACATTAATAGAGCTATTTAATTGATCGCTATAGCAATCAACTAAAGTGCTTTCTTTACGGATGGCCTTTCTGTATTCAGAAATTGAATCCATTAAAAAACCAGGTAAAAGAGTCCTTGCTTCTTCTCTTTCTAGTTTAAGCAATTCTTCAATTGAAACATGCAAACTCTTGGAGATGGCCAACAAAGTTTTGCCGGAACATCCTAAAATATCAGCTTTCCCTGAAGCAATATCAGTTAAAGTTGTTTTAGGAACTCCGCTATCGATCGATAGAGAATAAACCGTTGTTTTCTGTTCTGCTAATAAATCCAAGAATGTCATGTCTAAATTATATCGGTTAACCGACTCTTTTTCAATATTCTTTTCGTTGTTTTTAATCATTAAAAATCAGGAAATAAAAAAGCACTCGTCTTGAGTGCTATCCTATTCATCTTTATATTCACGTTTGGCAAATAATGTTTTTTCTAATAATAGACCCATGAACTTTTCGTTTAATAAGTAAAGCGGGAACGCTAGAACAGCGTAAGCACCAACAAAGATAATTTGTTCTAGGGTCATGGTTTTAAATAAAGTTAATGTTAAGTTAGGAATAATATGGTTAAAGATATATGGAAAAATCTTTAAGAAGCCACCACATTCATTAACCATTTCAGTACCACTAACAATAAAGAACTCAGGCGCTAACCATAAGATGAAGAGAACCACTACTAGAGTAAGTGAATATAAGATCTTTCTAAATGTCGTAAATGGACGACAGTTATTAAAGAAGATAATGAACCCACCGATAGTGACACATAGTGCCATAGTAGGTATCCAACCAAAGCTCACGATTTCACCATTTACAAACTTTGTCGCAAGCACTGATTGTAATATATCCACGGTCAGTCCTTGATTGATTGCTATTTGACTAAATAAGACATAAAGAAGAGCTACCGCCACAGGTATAAACATATAGAAGCCTGATAATAGGGCCCGCTTAGTAACATTCTTATAGAAGTTACCTTTAACTCTTGTCTTATCTGGTTCTAAGGCAACAAATAAACTAGCGATACCAGTAATAAAGATATTAACCAAAGACATGACTGTTGGTTGAATCATATGTGGTAAGGCAATAAGCATTGGGAAGATGGTAATAAAGAACCATAAGTAATCCTTCATCACAAATAAGGATGAAGATCTTTGAATATTATTAACAACACGTCTACCTTGGAAGACAGCTTCCTTCATATTGGAGAAGTTAGAATCTAATAAAACGAGATTTGCGACGTTTTTAGTGGCCGCTGCACCATTTGCTAGGGCAATAGAGCAATCGGCTTGCTTAAAGGCTAATAAGTCGTTTAAACCATCGCCTGTGACACCAACGATACGGTTGTTCTTTTTAAGAATAGCGATGATATCCGCTTTTTGGTCAGGAGTGACTCTACCGAAGATAGCGTTATTCATGACAAGTTCTTCTAAGTTATCTTTATCGGTGACTTTGGACATATCAACGACTTTATCCCAATTAGCGATACCTGATTGTTTAGCGATATAACTAACTGTACCGATGTTATCACCAGAGATAACTTTAATATCGACATCGTTTTCTCTAAACCATAACATCGTATCTTTAACTTCTGGTCTAATAGTGTCACTTAAGATATGCATCGCCACTAAAGTGTTATCCGCTGGGACTGGTTTATCTTTAATAACGACACCATTAACTTTAGCTAAGACGATGACACGTAAACCACTTTGAGCGTATTCATTAACTTTATTTAAGACTTCTTTATCTTTAGTGATGTATTCAGGAGCGCCCATCACAAACCAACCTAAGCCTTCAAATTCCACCGCGGAATACTTTCTCGCGGAGGAGAAGTGAATTCTATCGTTAACTTTTAGTTGATCTAAATTTTTAAATTTCTTTCTAAAGGCATTCGAGGAATTCTTTTGACCGTAGTCATCAATACGTTCCACGAGTTTACCAAACTTATTTAATAAAGCGGTTGATGTTTGATTAGCCTCATTAAATGCATCTAAGTAACTAGACATTAATCTATCTAATGATTCTTCGTTATAACTCTTATCTAAGATAATAGTTTCTTCAAGGGTCATTGAACCATCGGTCAATGTCCCTGTCTTATCTAAACAAAGAGTGTTAACTCTAGATAATGATTCAACAGAATATAAGTCTTGA